>Ga0326728_10003510_pt1 | contig 48477 bp, 41 predicted proteins | sample MB3enrmetagenome_FD_207602 | JGI IMG/M metagenome (GOLD analysis project Ga0326728, IMG submission 207602) | Lab enriched peat soil microbial communities from McLean, Ithaca, NY, United States - MB31MN | ecosystem: Environmental > Terrestrial > Soil > Wetlands > Peat | place: USA: New York... | reverse complement strand
TCCAGGATGTTAAGGCCGCCATCCGTTTCCTGCGCGCCAACGCCAAGAAGTACAACCTCGATCCCAGCCGCGTCGTGGCCTGGGGCGACTCGGCCGGCGCAAACATCGCCGCAATGATCGGCACCACTGCCGGCGTCAAGGAACTTGAAGACCTGAGCATGGGCAACGCCAACCAGCCCAGCGACGTGAAGGTGGTCGTCGACTTCTTCGGGCCGACGGATTTTGCCGATATGGACGCGGCCTACGCCCGCGCCGGCGTCACCCAGCACATGCAGCACTCCGGCGCAGACTCCTCGGAGTCGCACTACGTGGGCTTCCAGGTAACGGCCGATCCCGACCGGGCGCGCAAGGCAGACCCGGAGACCTATGTCTCGGCCAAGACTCCGCCCTTCTTCATCGAGAACGGCGACAAGGACCCGGTCGTTCCGCCTTCCTCGCACGTCGCCTTCGCCGCCAAGCTCGAAGCGGCCATCGGCAAAGATAAGGTTGTCCACATCGTGCTCGAAGGCTCCGGCCACGGCGGCCCCGCCTTCCAGACCAAGGAAAACCTCGATAAGGTATTCGCGTTTATCGACAAGTACCTGAAGTAAGGCTCAACGGCAGGCAGGAGATGAGAGAGGCGCGGCTTGGGTCGCGCCTCTCTCATCTCCGAATCGTCTTGGCTGGGATACTCTCAATTTCCTAGCGGTTGGAATCTCCCCACTACTTCGTCATACTCCTCAATCCGCCCTGTCAGAATGTCGTAGTACCAACCGTGAACGGTAAGCTGGCCCGCCTCCATCTCCCGTGCCACCGCCGGCTGGGCCTTCAGGTTGGCCAACTGCGCCACCACGTTGCCGCGGATCAGAGCCGCCAGCTTTGCCCCTTCGCCGTCGGCCGGGTTCAGCGGCTGAATGTGGTCAAAGGCCTCCTCCACATGCCGCAGCCATTCTTTAGCCTTGGGCAGGGACTCCAGAGCCTTGTGGTCCACCGCCGCTTTCAGCGCACCGCAGTCGGAGTGGCCGCAGAGGATAGCGTGGCGCACCTTCAGAACCTCGACCGCGTACTCGATCGTCGCCGTCACGCCGTCGCCCTCAGGCGCTTCCACGGGGACAACGTTGCCGGCGTTGCGGGTGATGAACAAGTCGCCCGGTCCGGTGCCCAGAATCAGGTCCGGAACCACGCGCGAGTCGGCGCAGGTGATGAACAGAAACTCCGGCGCCTGCGACTCGCTCAAAAGATGGAACTGCTGCCGCCGGGCAGGGAATACCTCGGCGAGAAAGTGCCTGTGGCCTTCAATTAAACGTTGCAACATCGACCCCCGGTGGGCCTCGATCCGCCCAAGCCCAGCCTACCTCAATTCCCGTTCCCGGGGGTATTTGTGGGGTCGTACAATGCCTGCATGAGACATTTTGCACGGATTGTCGCGCTATTGGCCATAGTGTGTGCGTTGGCCGCCGCCGCGAGGGCCCAGACCGTGGATTCGCTTGACCCCGCTCTGCGCGCCCGCGTTGATCGCATCGCAACACAGGTGCTCGAACAGACCGGCGTCCCCTCGGCGTCGATAGCCATCTTACAGCACGGCAAGCTGGTCTACGCGCACGCCTACGGCCGCGCCCGCGTTTATAACGGCAAGGTGATGCCACAGCCGGCCACCGCCGATATGCGCTATGCAATCGGATCGATCTCCAAGCAATTCACCGCCGCCGCCCTACTCATGCTTCAAGAGGAGGGCAAGCTCTCGCTCGACGATCCGGTCTCGAAGTATGTCCCCGGCCTCACGCGCGGCGAAGAGGTCACCATCCGCCAGCTCCTCTCTCACACCTCCGGTTACCAGGACTACTGGCCCGAGGACTACGTGATGACGCCCATGCTCGCGCCCGCCTCGACCGAACACATCCTCGACGGATGGGCGCGCAAGCCGCTCGACTTCGATCCCGGAACCAAGTGGCAATACTCGAACACCAACTACGTCATCGCCGGAGTCATCGTGGAAAAGGTAGCCGGCGAGCCGCTCTTTGACTTCATCGACAAGCGCATCTTCCGGCCGCTGGGCATGAAGTCGGTGTGGAACTCCGATGTCACCAAGCTCGAGTCGCCCGACGCCACCGCCTACTACCGCCATGCGCTCGGAATGCCGCGCGTGGCGCCGAAGGAAGGCGCGGGCTGGATGTTCGCCGCCGGCGAGCTGGCCATGACCGCCCACGATCTGGCGCTCTGGGATGAGAGCTTGATCGCGCAGTCGCTGCTCAAGCCCGAGAGCTACAAGCAGATGTTCACCGAGGTCAAGCTCAAAGACGGCAAGGGAACCGGCTACGGACTCGGGGTCAGCGTTCATACCGTCGACGGCCATCAGATTATCGAGCACTCGGGCGAAGTCTCAGGCTTTGTCGCCGACAACGAGGTCATCCCCGACGCGGGCGTGGCCATCGCCGTGCTCACCAACCTGGACGCGAGCTCGGGCGCAGGCCAGATCGTTCGCGCCGAAGTGCCGCTGCTCATGCCCGGCGCACTTAAGCCCGAAGAGCAGCAGGCACTCGATATCTTCCTCGATCTGCAAAAGGGGCGCATCGACAGATCTCTGCTCGCGCCGAATTTGAACGACTACTTCACCGCCGAGGCGCTGTCGGACTTTCGCCTCAGCCTCGGCCGTCTGGGCGAGCCGATGACCTTCCGCGAGACATCGACGAGTCTGCGCGGCGGCATGACCTTCCACGCCTTCTCGATCACCTATCCCAACCGCCAGCTGCGCCTGACCACCTACACCTACCCGGACGGCAAGCTCGAGCAGTATCTGATCGCGCCGGTGGAGTGAGGCCGCGACATCATCGAAGCGAGAGGCAAATGAGTCTGAGCAATGAGCCAACAGCAATCAGTGACGCGCAGCGCAGGGCATTCTCTATTGCTGTCGGCGGTATCGGCAGGCTCTTCCATCTACGCGATAGGCTTCTCGGTTGGGTTGACTCGGGTTCATCAGCCGCCGGAGTTCACGAGCGCGCATCCCACCACTCGATTGCAAGCGGAGCGAGCCAGCTCGACGCGGTCTTCGTAGAGCCTATCGTCGGCCCGGCTGTGGCCGGTCTTCTGCTTTGTCATGGAATCGGCGAGACGGTCAGGCAGTGGTTTGGCGTCCAGCAGTTGCTTGCCGCACACGGCATAGCCTCCCTGGTCTTCGACTACTCCGGGTATGGCAAGAGTACCGGAAACCCTGACTGGGAACAACTTGAACGAGATACGATTGCCGCCTTTGCCACCCTCGTCAAGATCGCTCCCGAGTTGCCACTTTCCATTCTGGGCTTCTCACTCGGCAGCGGCGCCGCCGCAGCCACGGTGAACTGGCTTGCCGCTAGTCGGCTGATCTTGTGCGAGGCATTTACTTCGTTTCGCGAAGCAGCGGCTTGCGTCGGGCTGCCCAGATCCCTGGCCGCGCTTGTGCCCCCAATATGGGACGCGCGCGGTCCGCTTGCAAACTGCGTGCTGCCAGTCCTCATCGTGCATGGCGAACGCGACCGGCTCTTCCCGGCGCGCCTGGCACGCGACCTTGCCGGTTATTGCCCAGCAGGCGCTGAGGTTGTCCTGGTTCCCGATACGGCCCACAATCAACCCTTCCGCAGGCCCGAGCTTGCGTATTGGGAACCGGTTATCTCATGGTTGAGCCAGCCGTAGAGACAAGAACGCGCCGCCCTTTGGGCGGCGCGTAGGCGTGTTGAATCAAGGTTGGACTAACGCAAAGACTGGCTTAACGCAGAATCTGGTTAACGTCCCGCACCGCGCCGCGCGCCGCGCTGGTGGCCATGGCCGCATAGGCCTTGAGCGCCTGCGACACATGCCTTTCCCGCTTCGCCGGCTTGTAAGCTTTTGCCCCCTTGGCCTCCATCGTCCTGCGCCGGCTGGCGAGCAGCTCGTCGCTAATGGCGACCCGCAGCACGCGCTTCGGAATGTCGATCTCGATGGTGTCGCCTTCCTCAACCAGCGCCAGTGCGCCGCCCTCGGCAGCCTCCGGCGAGACGTGCCCGATCGACAATCCAGCCGTCCCGCCTGAGAAGCGCCCGTCGGTGATCAGCGCGCACTTCTTGCCCAGGTCCTTTGACTTGAGGTAGCTCGTCGGATAGAGCATCTCCTGCATGCCCGGGCCGCCCTTCGGCCCCTCGTAGCGGATCAGCACCACGTCGCCGGCCACCACCTTGTCGCCCAGGATCGCGGTCACCGCGTCCTCCTGACTCTCGAAGATGCGCGCCGGGCCTTTGAAGGTGAGATTGGACGCGTCCACGCCGGCCGTCTTCACAATGCAGCCGTCTTCGGCGATATTGCCATAGAGCACCGCCAGGCCGCCGTCCTTGCTGAAGGCGTGCTCGACGTCGCGGATTGCGCCCTTCACGCGGTCGAGGTCGAGATCGGCGAAGCGCTTGCTTTGACTAAACGCTTCGGTAGTGCGCACTCCGCCCGGCGCGGCGCGATAGAGATCCTTCACCGCTTCGGACTTCGTCCGGACCACATCGAAGTTATCGATCGCCTCGCCCAGCGTGGCCGTGTGTACCGTGGGCACGTTGCGGTGGATCAGCCCGCCGCGATCGAGTTCGCCAAGAATCGCAAAGATGCCGCCGGCGTGATGCACGTCCTCGACGTGGACCGTGGCCAGCGAGGGCGCAACCTTGCACAGGTTCGGCACCCGGCGCGAAAGCCGGTCGATGTCGGCCATCGTAAAGTTGACTCCTGCCTCTTCGGCTGTAGCCAGAATGTGCAGCACCGTGTTGGTGGACCCCCCCATGGCGATGTCCAGCGTCATCGCGTTTTCAAAAGCCTCAAAGGTGGCAATTGAGCGCGGCAGCGCGCTCGCATCGTCCTGCTCATACCAGCGCTTGGCCAGTTCCACGATGCGCCGCCCGGCTTCAAGAAACAGCTCCTTGCGGTCCGCGTGCGTGGCCACGAGCGTTCCGTTGCCGGGCAGCGAAAGGCCGAGAGCCTCGGTGAGGCAGTTCATGGAATTCGCTGTAAACATGCCCGAACACGATCCGCAGGTGGGGCAGGCCGAGCGCTCGTACTCGTCCACGTCGGCGTCGCTAACCTTGGGGTCGCCGGCCACGATCATGGCGTCGATCAGGTCCACGTAGACGGTCTTGTCCTGCAACTGCACCTTGCCGGCTTCCATCGGGCCGCCGGAGACAAAGATCGCCGGAATGTTCAGCCGCATGGCGGCCATCATCATGCCGGGCGTGATCTTGTCGCAATTTGAAATGCACACGAGCGCGTCGGCGCAATGCGCATTGGCCATGTACTCGACCGAGTCGGCGATCACCTCGCGCGAGGGCAGACTATAGAGCATACCGTCGTGGCCCATGGCGATGCCGTCGTCGATGGCGATGGTATTGAACTCCTTCGCCACGCCTCCGGCCTTCTCAATCTCGCGGGCCACCATCTGGCCCAGGTCCTTCAAGTGCACGTGCCCAGGCACAAACTGGGTGAAGGAGTTGACGACGGCGACGATCGGCTTGCCGAAGTCGCCTTCCTGCATACCGGTGGCGCGCCAAAGGCTGCGCGCTCCGGCCATATTCCGTCCATGCGTAGAGGTGCGTGACCGATAAGCTGGCATGAACCTATTTTAATGGTTGCAGGGCGCGGGCTAGGATTCCTTGCGCTCCGGCTGCCGCGGGTCTACCGGATAGCGGTCAAGCCGGTCTTCCCGCTCCCGCTCCTCCTCCCACTTGCGGCGTTCTTCCTGCTCCTGGCGTTCCTCGCGTCCGTCGCTCATGGCGCTTTCTCCGATTTCGGCGGATCGAGCCCCGCCGCCTTGTAGGCGACATCGATAGGAACGATGACCGAACCGATGCCATCGATCATGATGACGGTTCCATTCCCCGCGCCCCAGCTGCCGGGAATATCCTTCATCATTTCAAGTCCGCTGCCCGGTACCAGCCATTTGCCCGCGAAGACTCCATTTGCAGCCATTGCCTCGTTCTGGATGAAGCGCCAGTCGAGGTACCCAATATCGATCTTTGTACGTCCTTGTCCGCTCATTCCGCCGTACGGCATCTGCAAGGAGTGACCGGGATACACCCGCAGCGAATACCGCTCATATGCAGCGTAGTGATTCAGGAAATAGTCCACCAGCTTCTGGGAGTCTTCGGCGAAGTTCTTTAGTGCATCGAGAGTCCTGTAGTTCTGTCCAAAGCCGGAACCGAAAGCGTCGCTGGTGAAGAGAACCATATCCTTTTCCAGCAGATAGACCGTGCTTGCATTGGTGTGCCCCCTCACCGTGAAGGTCTTCACGATCCGCCCTCCTCCCAGATCGAAGACTTTGCCAGCGGGAAAGGTCGTATAAACGGATGGGTCAATCCCATGCTGCACCTTAGGCGCGTTCAGGTCTTCACCTTCCGGCATCCAGAGAATCACTTTTCGAGGGATGTTTACGAACGCCATCGTCATTCCATCGTGATCGGGATGCGCATGTCCCATGGCGACCTCCAGCGGCAGTTTGCCCGCGAGCCCGAAAACGACGGCGCGAAGCTCCGCGGCGGCGTTGGGGCGCGGCTTAATGAGGTCCGGTGCGTAGCCGTCAATGTAGTTGTTGCCCAGGTCGACCATCAGCGCCTTGGTTTTGCCGCAAATCAGGTACATGTCCACGCCGCGGCCACCGCTCTTGGTGGCTTTGTCGCCGGGGTCGTTTATCTGATAAATGCCTTCACCGATCTTCGAAACGATGTAAGATCCGTACTTCACGTTATCGCCGAGCTTGACCAGCGTTGCGGCGCTAAAGGAGGGCGTCGCTTGCGCCAGAGCTCGGCCTGCGATCAGGCTTGAGAGCGCAAGCAGGCTTGAGAGTATGACAAGGGCGGTGACGCTTCGGGTGATTCTGTTGAGCATAGGTCTCTCCTCCGTTTCGGGTTTGTTCGGCGGCGGACGGCCAACAGCGCCTGCGCGCTGGGATTCAAATCGTACGCAATGCGTTCCATCTCGATTTGCAGCCGAAGAAAGTATATTCCCACGCCCGCTTTGCCGGTTCCGGTAAACTTGAATAGACAACTATGTTTGAGAACCTAAGCGACAAACTACAGCGAGTATTCAAAAGCCTGCGCGGCCAGGGAACCCTGACCGAAGAGAACATCACAGAGGCCCTGCGCGAGCTGCGCGTGGCCCTGCTCGAGGCCGACGTCAACTTGAACGTCGTCCGCGACCTCGTGGAACACATCCGCGCCAAGGCCGTCGGCGCAGAGGTCATGACGGCCCTCTCGCCCTCCGAGCAGGTCATCAAGATCGTCCGCGACGAGCTTATCTCCATGCTCGGCAAAGACACCGCGCGCTTCAACTTCGCCTCCCGGCCCCCGACCGTGATTCTGATGGCCGGCCTTCAGGGCTCCGGCAAGACCACCACCAGCGCCAAGCTTGCCGCATGGCTCAAAAAGGGCGGGCATCGACCGATGTTAGTTTCGGTCGACGTCTACCGCCCCGCCGCGCGCGAGCAGTTGAAGGTCGTCGCCAAACAGGTCGAGGCCAAGCTCTACGAGGGCGACCTGAAGGGCGAGCCCGCCGGCACGGCTCTGGTCGAGCGCCTGGCCAAAGAGGCCAAGCGCGAGGCCGTCATCATGGGCTGCGACACGCTCATCGTCGATACCGCCGGCCGCTTGCACATCGACCAGGACCTCATGGCCGAAATGGAGAGCCTCAAGAAGATCCTCTCGCCCTCCGAGATCCTCTTCGTCGCCGACGCCATGACCGGCCAGGACGCCGTCAATTCGGCGCAGGATTTTCACTCCCGGCTCAGCCTTACCGGCGTCATCCTCACCAAGATGGACGGCGACGCACGCGGCGGCGCGGCCTTGTCCATTCGTCACGTCACCGGCCAGCCCATCAAGTTCATCGGCGTGGGCGAGAAGCCCGATGCCTTCGAGCCGTTTCACCCCGACCGCATCGTCTCGCGCATTCTGGGCATGGGCGACATGCTCTCGCTCATCGAGAGGGTAGAGGACAAACTAGATCGCAAGCAGAGCGAGGACTTCGCCAAGAAGGCCCTGCTCGGCGACGGCTTCACCCTCGACGACTTTCGCGAGCAATTGAAACAGATCAAGAAGCTCGGCTCTATGGAGAGCATATTGAAGATGCTGCCCTCGGTCGGCCCCTTCGCCGGCATGCAGCAGGCCGCCAGCCAGATCGACGAGAAGCAGTTCACCCGCACCGAGGCCATCATCAACTCGATGACCCCCAAGGAGCGCCGCAACCACGAGATCATCTCCGGCACCCGCCGCAAGCGCATCGCCGCCGGCTCCGGCACCACCGTGCAGGACGTAAATATGCTCCTGCGCCAGTACGCGCAGATGGCCAAGATGTTCAAGAGCATGGGCAAAGGCGGCCTGGCCAGGCAGATGATGCGCGGCGGCATGGGAGCAATGAATCCGAAGCAGCGGTTCGGGCGCTAGGCGGCATCAGGTAGCGCCGTTGCTTTCCAGAGAACATGGCTCCTGTTCACGCCAGCGTGCTAGATTGGGAATCAACACCTCAGCCAGTGAGTCGAGCACGCTGAAAAGGGCCCTGAACCGATGAATCCGAGAACCATCGGACGCTACGAGATTCTGGACGAGCTTGGCCGCGGAGCCATGGGCAGTGTGCTGCGCGCGCGCGATCCCGCCATGGGCCGGGTTGTCGCCATCAAGTCCATCCACGCCTCGGCCCTCAACAGCGACAACGCCCGCGAGTACCGCGAGCGTTTCCAGCGCGAAGCCCGCGCCGCCGGCGCTCTCTCCCATCCCGGCATCGTTCCCGTCTTCGATGTGGGCGAAGATCAGGGCGCGCCCTTCCTGGTAATGGAGTTCGTGCAAGGGCGCACCCTCGACGCCGCCCTCAAGGCTGGCGAGCGCTTCTCTCTCGAACAGGTCTGCGAGATCGGCCGCAACATCGCCGAGGCCCTCGGCTACGCCCACCGCAACGGCATCGTGCACCGCGACATCAAGCCGGCCAACATCCTCATGACCGCGCGCGAGGTCCACGGCATCGAGCGGCCCCGCATCACCGACTTCGGCGTTGCCAAGATGGCCGGCGGAGACATCACCACCACCGGACAACTCATTGGAACCCCGGCCTACATGCCCCCCGAGCAGTTCACCGGCGCGCCCATCGACGGCCGAACCGACATCTTCTCGCTCGGCGTCATCCTCTACCGTATGGCGACCGGCGAGCAGCCCTTCCCGGGCGAGACCCTCAGCGCCGTTTCCTACAAGATCGTCTATACCGAGCCGCTCGCGCCCTCGCGACTCAATCCCGCCGTTACGCCCGTGTTGGATGCCGTGATCCTCAAGTGCCTGGCCAAGAATCCCCGTGAGCGCTTCCAGAGCGGCGACGAAGTAGCGGCGGCGCTTGGCGTGGCCCAGCAGACAGTCAGCTCGCCTGCGGCTTATCGGCCTGCTCCCCCTCCGCCAGCGGCTGCCGCTCCTCCGCCCATCCCCGCGCCGCCATCGCGTCCGTTTCAGCCGGCTCCGGCGGTGGTTCCACGGCCCTCGCAAAGTCTGCCCATGGCCCCGCGTCCGCCTGCGCAGCCGGTCGCCCCGGCGCACGAGAGCCCCCGCGCGGCTCCGCCGCAACAGGCGCTGCATGAGACCTACACCCGCCCGGTTGTTCCCACGCGGCACCCCGACTCCGGTCTGCTCCCCACCCGGGCGCAGAACCCTGAGTCCTCTTATTCGGGCCGGCCCACCCCAGCTTCAGCCCACGCCAGGAAAGAGAAGTCGGGCGGCTTCTCCCCGATGCTTGCGCTGCTGTTCATCGCCATCGCCGCGGGCGGCAGCTGGCTGTTCATGCACGCTCACGTGCAGTCTCCGGAGGCGCAGAAAGCAAGCGTTGCCGTTGGCGCCCCGGTCAGCGACTCCGCCGCGCCGGCGCCGGAAAAGGTCTACTTCGACCCCCGAACCCTTGACTCGAAGACCAGCGCCGGCATCAGCTTCGACTTTGAATCCATGCCGGCCGCGATCGGAGTCACGGTGCTGTTCGACAGCAAGGTCCTGTGGACCGGCAACGCCGGAGACAGGGACAGCATCAACGGCCTGAGAGTGCCCACCGGCTATCACGTGCTGCGCGTCCAGGTGAGCGCGGGCGGAACGCAGAAGAGCTCGGGCGATATCCCCGGCCAGTTCGATCAGGGCAAACGGTTGACCCTCGGCGTCAAGCTATGGCCTGAGAGCAATGGCGCATTCGATCCCTCGTCGCAAGTCATCGTCTCGCTGGAGCGGAATCTCTTTTAGCGCGGCCCTCTCCCGGCAGACGCCTGTTTCAATCTCCCAAAAGAAAGAGCGGGTGGATCTCTCCACCCGCTGTATTGCTCGGCGAACAAGCTCAATTCCGTTACCGGATCACCAGGTACCGCTCGCTCGGCACGCCGCACACCGGGCAGTCCGGATGGTTCTCCTTGGTCTCAGACGTCCAGCCGCAGGTCGGGCACACATAAAAGTCCATCGTCTTTGCCGCCCAGGAGCTCTTGTTGCCGGCCTCGACCAGCGCAATCGCCTCGCCGTACAGCCGCGAGTGGGTCTTCTCGGCTTCAAGCGCATACTCCATCGTCCGAATGGCGCGAGCGTTGCCGCTCTGCCGGGCCTCGGCCAGAAAGGTCGGGTACATAGTCTCAATCTCGTAGTCTTCGCCGGCCTTGGCCGCCTTCAGGTTAGCCAGCGTGTCGCCCACTTCGACGGCTTCAAGCTTGGCCTTGGGTTCCCCACCCAACTGCTTGATCACCCGCGCGTGGTTCGCGGCGTGAATCTGTTCGGCCCGTGACGCGGCCCGGAACAGGCTTGCGGCCCCGCCCCATCCCTCGGCGTCGGCTCTGGCGGCAAAGGCCGCGTATTTGGCGGAGGCTCCAGACTCGCCTTCATAAGCGGCGATCAGGTTCTCTACGGTCTTTTGAAGCTCGGCTGCTACAGGCATAGTCCACCTCATGAGTCCAGATCAAGTTTGGGGAAGAGATCATCATACTCCAGCGCTTGCCGCCGCGCTGTGCCCGCACTCGCGTGGCTCAAGTTGCTTCTGCGGCTTCGCCCTGTCCGCGCTCCCCGCCCGCTGCGAGTATCCTTGAAACATGGGCCTCCGGGCCCAATCCAATACAAGAATCCAAGTTAAGGAAACGCGATGTCCGAGATAGCCGTTGAGGCCAATGAGATTCCCGCGCAACTGCCGAACATCAAAGTGGCGGTTCTGGGCGCGGGCAAGATGGGCGGCATTCTGCTTCAGGCCTTCCTCAAGCAGAACCTCTTTGCCCCCGAGCAGATCCGGGCCACGGTCGCTCACCCTGAGCGCGCGCTCGCCCTCAGCACCCAGTGGGGCGTTGACGTGGGCACAGACAACCTGGCCGCCGCCCGCGGCGCGGACCTCATCCTGATCGGCGTCAAGCCTTTTCAGGTGCCCGAACTGCTCATGCAGATCAAGCCGGCCCTCAACAAGAAAACCACCCTGGTCTCCATTGCCGCCAGCGTCAAGACCGGCGCAATGGAAGAGTCGGCGGGCAACGGCGTCGCCGTAGTTCGCGCCATGCCCAACACGCCCTCAGCTCTCGGAGCAGGCGTGGCCGCGCTCTGCCGCGGACGCTACGTCAGCGACCCGCAGATGGAACTGGCCGTGCGCATGTTTGAGACCGTCGGCCGCACCGTGGTCGTCGACGAGAAGCACATGGACGCCGTCACGGGTCTCTCCGGCTCCGGCCCGGCCTACATCTACATCATCATCGAGGCGCTCGCCGAGGCGGGTGTCAAGGTGGGCCTGCCTCGCGACATCGCCACCCAGCTCGCCGCCCAAACCGCCTTTGGCGCAGCCAAGATGGTGCTCGAAACCGGCTACCACCCAGCGCTGCTCAAGGACGCCGTAACCACGCCCGCCGGCTGCACCATCGACGGAATCCTCGAACTCGAAGAGGGCGGCCTGCGCGTTACGCTCATCAAGGCCGTCATGCGCGCCACCGAGCGCGCCCGGCAGTTGGCAGCCGGGTAAACTCGAAGTCATGACACCGGGGGCCCAAACAGATCGCGCTTCTGCTGCAGGGCAGCCAGCAACATGGCTGCCCCGCCGTCCCTCGTGGCTGCCCTCGTTCATCCCTGAGTTGCAAGGCGTTCGCGGCCTCGCCATCCTGTGGGTCGTGCTCTACCACTCGAACCCGCGGCTCAAAGGCACCTGGCTCTACGGCTCAGTGATCTGGGGCTGGGCCGGAGTCATCCTCTTCTTCATCCTCTCCGGCTTTCTCATCACAGCGAACCTGCTCGCGACCCGCGACCAGCCGCGCTACTTCCACAACTTCCACGCCCGCCGCGCCATTCGCATCTGGCCCGTATACCTGATCGTGCTGGCCATCGTTTATCTGAACGCGCCGTGGTTCATCGGCCCCAGCGTCTGGGGAGCCATCCGCACAGCGCCCTGGTGGGCCTACCTGCTCTGTATCCAGAACCTCTTTCCCCTCAACTTGCCGGCGGCTCTCGTTCCCACCTGGGCTCTGGCCATCGAGGAGCAATACTACTTCTTCTGGGCTCCGGCGGTCCGCTGGCTGCGCCGCCCGTGGATGCTCACTACATTGCTCTGCGCCGCGCTGGTTCTCTCGCCGTGGCTTAAGCTGCACTATGCGCGCTATCACTGGCTCAACCCCAACCACTCGCTCATCCATCTGGACGGCCTCGCTCTGGGCAGCCTGCTCGCCATCGCGCTTTACAAGCTGCCCATCAGCCGCCGCGTCTGGTTCTGGATCGGTGCGGTGGCCTGCGTGGCCGGCATCTGGGCGGCGGGCACCATCGCCGGAGGAACGGCGTATCTTGACTCGGCGCTCACCCTCGGCTTCGGCGGGGCGATCCTGGTCTTCATCGCTGGGACCGGCGCGCGCAACCCTCTGACCGCCGTGCTCAGCCGCGGGCCGCTGGCGTGGGTGGGCAAGATCAGCTACGGCCTCTACATGATCCACATCCCGGCCTTTGTCTTCATCGGCTGGTTCGATCTCTGGATCGACAAGGCCCATCCCGGCATCCCCGGCAACCTGGCCATCGTAGCTCTCCGGCTGGTCGTGGCCATCGGCGTGGCCTCCGCGCTCTGGTACGGGATTGAGACGCGCATCCTCAAACTCAAGGCCCGGTTCTAGAACAACTTCATCGGCAACAGCGTTAGAATGCGTTGGGCGCAGTCCGCCGGGTTTCACACACGGCTAACAGAGACAGCGCCCGGGAGCCATTTCCCATGCCGAGCAAGACCGTCATCGAGCCGTTTCGCATCAAGAGCGTCGAGCCCATCCGCTGGACCACGCGCGCCCAGCGCGAGGAGCTGCTGCGCGCCGCGCACTACAACCTGTTTCTGCTCCCCGCCGACGATGTGCTCATCGACCTGCTCACCGACTCCGGAACCGGAGCGATGTCTACCCATCAGTGGGCTGCGATCATGGAGGGCGACGAGAGCTATGCGGGGAGCCGCAGCTTCGACCGCTTCAGGATCGCGGTGCAGGGAATCTTCGGCTACAAGCATGTGATTCCCACGCATCAGGGGCGCGCCGCGGAGCGCATCCTCTTCAAGGTGATGTGCAAGCCGGGCGACGTGGTGCCCAACAATACGCACTTTGACACGACGCGCGCCAACGTGGAGTCGGTCGGCGCCGAAGCCGTCGATCTGCTCAAACCCGAAGGCCGTCATCCGGAGACGCGTTTGCCCTTCAAGGGCAACATGGATGTGGACGCGCTCGAAGCTCTGATTGCGCGCGTTGGGCGGGAGCGCATTCCGCTCGTGATGCTCACGGTGACCAACAACTCCGGCGGAGGACAGCCGGTTTCGATGGAAAACGCAAGGGCGGTTTCCTCGGTGTGCCACAAACACGGGATTCCGCTGTATTTCGATGCCTGCCGCTTTGCCGAGAACGCGTACTTCATCCAGCAGCGCGAGCCGGGCTATGTGGAGAAGACGCCACGGCAGATTGCCCAGGAGATGTTCGCGCTGGGCGACGGTTGCACCATGTCCGCCAAGAAGGACGGCATGGCCAACATCGGCGGATTTTTGTGCACCAACGACGATCTGCTGGCCCGCCAGGAGAAGGACCTGCTGATCCTGACCGAGGGCTACCCCACTTACGGCGGACTGGCCGGGCGGGATCTGGAGGCGATCGCCGTGGGCCTCGATGAGGCGCTGGAGCAGGACTACCTGCGCTACCGCATCGCTTCGACGGCCTACCTGGGCGACCACATTGCAGCAAAGGGCGTGCCCATTGTGCAGCCGCCGGGCGGCCACGCCATCTACATCGACGCCAAGGCGTTTCTGCCGCATGTTCCCGTGGACGAGTTTCCGGGCGTGGCGCTGGGGGCGGAACTCTATCTCGAAGGCGGCATTCGAACGGTCGAGATTGGCAGCCTGATGTTCAGCGGCGCGGCGCAAATGGAACTGGTGCGGCTGGCCATACCCCGGCGCGTCTACACGCAAAGCCACATCGATTATGTGGTCGAGATCATCCTGAGCGTTTGGGCCCGCCGCGACCAGATCAAGGGGATGCGGCTCACCTACGAAGCGCCCTTTCTGCGCCACTTTACCGCGCACCTGGAGCCGTTGGGCCGGGGGTAAGTGGTTGCCGGTTGCGCGTTGAAGGTAGTGGCGTCCGATGCCAGCTTCTTCAGTCAGCCCAAGCGGGGTCCAGTCTGTACCACCTGCCCGTCCCGATATCCCCCCCACCCATATCTCGGGTCGGGGACCTGTGGAATCAACGAGATACATGTTTGAAAATCGACTATCTATCCCAGAATCATAAGGTTTCGTCGTTCTATCGCATTCCAAAGGACTTATGGCCAGTTTCTGGCCTTTGCCGTGTATGTTTCCCGCGATATGGGATTCGGAGGGGAGAAGGGGATCCCCCTCAGGACGGCTGATTAACGGCCGCAAGAGTGAAAGACTGCTCTCCCATTTGTCATTTCAATTCCAGTATGCGCGTTCCGGGGAAATAACCGGCAACCGCTGCGGGTATTATTTTGGGGGCTTGTGGCGTGGAGGTGTATGGCTTTCCGCCCCGGTTGGAGGCGTGGCTCCCAACCCTGAACGACAGAGAAGCTCGTTCAGGATGGGGACGCCCCGGCAGTGAGTGAAGGAGCATCCGGAATGGCCTGGAGGGCAACCCGCCGGGGGACAGGCGCTCCATGACCCGCTCTCGACCTGACGGGGTCCAAGTATACAATTCCCACCAGTCTGACAAATACTGGTCAATATCGCACACAGCACGAGAATTTTCGTTCAGGAAAGTTGCAGGTGCCCATGAAGAGACACACAGCACTCCTGTTACTCGCTGTTTTCGTCGCTTTCGCCGCCGTTGAGACAAGCGCCTCTACGCCGGCTCCAGCTCCACCGGGGACGAAGGCTCCCGATCGCGCAGCCCAGGCACAGTTCCTCAAGGCTAATCCGGCCGCTGGATTCGGCACGGACTCCGCCAACCCGAGGCACCTCTTCACGGTGAACGACGAAAGAGGTTTGGTGCTGACATGTATCGCGCCGGAGATCGACACCAACGCCGACACCGATGTGTTCAAGAGTTGTGCCCTGGCTCCAGGACGAACCCTGGACGATGTGATGCACACCTTCGTCCAGGGTATTCACTACGAGCAGAGTGAGCATGAGAAGGAACGCGAAGAGTGGCTGAAGACCCTCGATGAGATGACCGCCCAGAAGCCCGCACAGAAACAGTGACGGAGTTCCTACCGCGGATGGCCCGGCCTGGACCTTTCCGAAGCGAATTGTTCCACTACCGGGGCGCCCCTTCCAAGTTCAGCTTGGGCGCGAAGTTAGCGTTTTCCCGATATTGCCCAACCATGCGCACCCCAGTCGATCCGCGCGCCCCCTACGCCCTTCCCCATGCGAAAATCCAAGACAATGGCCTCCGCTCGTAAGCCGGTGATCGTGCGCAAGTTCTCCCGGGACTGGGTGGGGGGCTATGCGGGCGCGTCGCTGGAAGGTGAGGAGCTTGAGATTCTGGACACCACCGGCAAGGTTCTGCGCATGGGCTGGGAGCAGGTGAAGTGGGTCTGCTATGTGCGCGACCTGGCCTCGGCGGATTCGACGAACCCAGAGCGGCTGCTGCATAAACGATTCTCCGTGCGGCCGCGCACGGCGGGGTTGTGGCTGCGCATGACGCTTACCGACGGGGACGAACTTGAGGGTCTGGCGGCGAACGATCTGTCTCTCGTTACCGGCGGCGGGCTGCTGCTGATTCCGCCCGACACCCGCTCCAACACCCAGCGCATCTACGTTCCCCGACGGGCGATTCAGACCCTTGAAGTGGTGAGCCTCATCGGCGCGGGCCGCAGCCGTCCACAGCCGGCCGACCGCGCTGCCGACCAGCCGCGGCTCTTCGCCGATGTGCCGAAGGACTGACGCAGATTTTTGCGGCCAACCGAGCAACTGGCAGTGTATTATCTGGCCATTCACTGAAGCTTCGGCTTCTTAAGGAGATGTGTATGCTAGGTCGGATTTTGAAAGCCGGGTTTGTGCCCACCTGCACGGATCTCGGCATACTGCTGCTGCGCGTCGGCGCCGGAAGCACTCTGTTTCTGCGCCATGGTTGGGAGAAGGTTTCTACGCTCACATTCGTCAACGACCATTTCCCCGATCCTCTCGGCATCGGGCACAGCACCAGCTGGGCGATCACGCTGCTCTGCGACGGCGTTGCCTCGCTGTTGATCGTACTCGGCATCGGTACCCGCTGGCTGGCGGCGTTGGCCTTCGTCAATATCACGATCGCCTGGGCCTTCGTGCATCACTTCAGCTTCTGGGACCTGCCAGGCAAAAAACTATCGGGCGATCACGGCGAGCTGATCGTGCTCTACCTGTGGGCGTTTGCCGCGCTGATGGTGACCGGCTCCGGCAAGTACAGCGTTGAAGGTATGCTCAAGGACTAGCCCGAGGCCTGGGTTTCGAGTTGTAATCCGATTCAGCAGCGTGCTCCGACCGGCACGTTTTCGGTGAATGGGTCCGGGAAACCGGACCCATTGCTTTTTCGGGCCCGAATCGCATCCTCCGCTCCACACCTGTTCTGTATCAGGCTCTCTTTCTCAGCGACGTGCGCGGGGAGTATCCTGTACCGTTCGCTTCCGAGTGGCCCGAACAGAAAGCGAGTAACTCAAGTGCAGCGCAACCGTCTGATCCCTGTTCTTCTTGCTTTTGCGACGTGTATTGTTCTGTCTCCCGTGCTGGCGCGCGGGGCGGATGCCGGCCCTCTCAAGATCGGCGTGGCAAGAGTCGACACCACTCCCACCGATCTGACCGGACTCACCAACCTGTGGCGCAAGCCCTTCGCCGGCGTGCACGACCACCTGTATGCGCGCGCACTGGTGATCGACAACGGCACCAGCAAGGCGGCAATCGTGGCCACCGATCTGGTCGAGTTCGGCGACACCACGTCCTTGCGGCAGCGCATCGAGAAGGAAGTCGGCATTCCCGCCGATCGCATCATCCTGACCGCCAGCCACGATCACAGCGCGCCGCGCGGCGGCACGGTCACGCCCGGCGCCACCGCGCAGGTGGGCGGGGCGGGCACTGCCGCATATTCGGCGTGGCTCTACGACCGTATCGTCGAAGCCCTCACCAAGGCCAAGGCGGCCGAGCAGCCGGCGCGCATGGGTATCGGCACCGGCCGGGCCTACGTCAACATCAGCCGCGACGAGTTCAGCCAGCGCGAAAACAAGTGGCGTCTGGGCATCAATCCCGACGGCCCTTCGGAGAAGACTGTCTGGGTGGTCAAGTTTGAGACCCCTGCCGGCGACCCCATCGCGGTGCTGTTCAACTACGGCGTACACTCCGTGGTGGCCGGCCCTGAGAACGACCAGGTAACGGGCGACCTGGCCGGCGCGGCAGAGCGCTATGTTGAGGCGCATTACAGCGACAAGGTTGTGGCGCTGTTCACCATCGGCGCTGCAGGCGACCAGAACCCGACGTTCCTGGGCCCCGGCCAGGCCAAACAGGAGGCTGCGCCAATCTTTCCCACCATGGATGCCGAGGGGCTGATGCTGGGCGCCGAAGTGGTGCGCGTGGCCAACCGCATCGAGAATCCGGTGTCGACGGCGCGCATTGCCGGTGGCGAGAAGATCATCTCCTGCCCCACCAAGCCGCGCCAGGCAACCGCCGGCCAAAGCGCGGAGCAGGCGCCCGATATCAAGATTCATCTGGGCCTGATCATGGTCAACGACATCGCCTTCACCGGGGTCTCCGGCGAAGTGGTCACCAACATCCTGTGGCACCTGAAGAAGGCCTCGCCGCTGACCAACACCATCATGATCACCATGTCCAACGATCGCATCGGCTATATCGTTGACGATGCGGCTTATGGTCGGGGAATCTTCGAGCTGAGCGGAAGCCCTCTGGCCTCCGGATGCGCGGAGAACGGGATTGTGGATGGTCTGGTCGGGTTGATCGAGGCCAACAAGTAACCGCGGAGCCCGTTTCGGCGGCAGTTGGGACGCCGCCGAATTGGGCTCGTCCCCGCATGGTTGCTACAATTGTGAATCTGGGGCGGCGATCCGAACTACGGCAATCGCCGCCTCGCAGGTCGTTATGATTGTCTATTTGATGCGTCACGCCGACGCCGGAAAGATGCGCGGCAACCCTGCCCTCGACTCCAAGCGCGCGCTCGTTGCCGAGGGCAAGGACCAGTGCATGCTCATGGCCCGCGCTCTCAACGCCCTCAAGGTGCAGCTCGACGTTGTGGTCTCAAGCCCGCTCAAGCGCGCCTTGCAGACCGCGCAGTTCGTTGGCACCGAACTGGGCTACGAGGCCAAGGTCGAGGTCTCGCAGGCACTAGCTCCGGCGGCGAGCTACATCGAGTTCCAGGCCATGCTGGCCGCGCACACTGGCCGCGAAACTATGCTGATCGTTGGCCACAATCCCAATATCTTCCGTTTCCTCGGCAACCTCATCGCCGGCCCCACCGGCGCGGCCATCCGCATGAGGAAGGGATCGATTGCCTGTGTGGATATGCGCCACCACCCACCCCGCCTGCAGTGGCTGCTCGACGTGCGCACCGTGCGCGGCTTCTATTCGAGCGTGCAGAAGAGCTCGCGGGCAAAGACTTCGCGGAAGTAAGCGGCCTCGCGCCGCAGCGACCACAGCTCCAGCTCCGCACCGGTACGTCCCGGCGCTATCTCCAGATATACGCGCTTGGGATAGAGCTTGGTGCGCACTCGGAGCACATCGCTGGCGCGGTCCTGGTTGAGGGCCTCGGCCAGCCGCAGCAGCACCACCGCGCGCCGCACTTGTTCATGCTGCACGGCGGGGATGTTGCGCATGGCGCGGTCGTTGGGCTGCGGGCGGCTCTTGCCCAGGTAGCGCGCGATGGCTGAGACAATCGTCCGCTCGAGAGCCGTGTAGCCATAGATTTCGGAACTCGACACAATGTACTGCGTGTGCCGGTGGTGGCCCTGGTGGTTGACGAACTTGCCCGTCTCGCGCAGCATCGCCGCGGCCGCAAGCCAGCCCTCGTACTCGACCGGCAGCCGATGCACCGACTTCAGATCGCGGAAGAGCTGCACCACGTGGGCGCGCACCGGCTCGGCCAGCTTGGGATCGACGCCGTACCGCTTCGCCGTGGCCAGCACGCTCTCCCAGCGCTCGTGTTCGAACTCGGCATGCTCCCGGGCGCGGCTGTCTTCCGCAACCAGCATCTGCTCGAGGATGCCGTCGCGGAGCCCCAGCGGCGAGTAGCGGAAGCCGGCCAGCCCAAAGCTTTCCAGCAGCTCGGCGTAGACCTCCGCGCCGGGCAAGATGATCTCCGCGCGCCGCGGGCCGATGCCGGCCACCGTCTCGCGCTCCGGCAGCGTCATCTTGCCCAGCTTCTTGGCCAATGCGCGCACGATGCCGGTGGGTACAATCCCCGGCAGTCCGGTCTTGCTCTTCGTGAAACCGGTCTTGCCGCTCTTGGCCATCGCCGCCCAGGCGTCGGAGATCGCCGCGGCGGTTCCCGAGGTGGCGATCACCAGGGGCACCCGGCCCGGCTGCAACCTGCGATGTGCCTTGCGCAGTTCGCGCTGAATCAGCCGCCGCATCTGCGCCAGCGCGTCGGCCGGCGCTGGATCGGAGGAGAGAAACTGCTCGGTCAGCCGCACCGCGCCCAGCGGCAGGCTGATCGTTTCTTGGATGCGCTTTTTGTCGCTGAGCGTGATTTCGCAACTGCCGCCGCCGAGATCGAGCAGCAGCACCTTACCTGCCGCGCCCGGCTCCAGGCTCGTAACGCCAAGGTGGATCAGCCGTCCCTCTTCGAGGCCGGAGATGACTTCAAGGTTCCAGCCCGTCTCGGCCTTCACCCAGGCTTGAAAGGCCGCGCCGTTGCGCGCGTCGCGCATTGCCGAGGTCGCCACCAGCCGGATCTTGTCCACCCCGTGCGACTGCACGGTGCGGTGGAAGCGCTTGAGCGCCCGCAACGTGGCCGCCATCGCCTCCGGAGAGATCAACCCGGAGTCAAACACGCTAGAACCCAGCCGCGTAACCTCGCGGTCTTCGGCCACGGTCTTCAACCTGTGATTGACAACGCGGGCGATTCTCAGCCGGAGAGAGTTCGATCCAACATCGACAGCGGCAAATGTGGGCATAGGGGCACCTTTCAGGCTCAAGATACACGATCCGCCCTGTTTCGCGGCGCGCGTCTGCCGGCCGATCTTCCCGTTACCGGCAGACGGCGTTACCACTTGCCAGCCCCCGGGTCAAAGTCCAGCCGTCACAGAAAGCCCATATTTGCGGCTGCTATCCTTGAGTGGGGAGAACTATGAACACAGCCTCTCAATCCGCACAACGGCCTTCAGCGGCGATCTCCACGCGTGCCGTCTGGCTCTTTTTTGCCGCGCTCTTTGTTGTCATCTACTTTGCGTCGCTCTGGACTCCGCCCCTGCTCGACGACGTCGATGCCTCGCACGCCCAGGCCGCCCAGTCCATCGCCGACACCGGCAACTGGGTCACGCCCAAGATCGACGGCATCCGCTACATTGAGAAGCCGCCGCTGCCCTACTGGGTCGTTGCCGCCATCTATCGCGTCACCGGGGTCGAGAACTCCTTTACCACCCACCTGCCCAACGCGCTGGCCATGCTCGGCCTGTGTTGGCTGGCCTGGTTGTGGGGGCGCAAGGCATGGGGAGATCGCGGCGGACTCTACGCCGGTATGGGCTCGCTCACCATGGTCGGCGGATTCCTGTTTACCCGTTTCATCATCCCCGAGGCCATCCTCTCCTTCTTCCTGCTATCGGCGCTCTATGCGCTCATCTCCGGCTTTGAGGACGAGAAGCCGGCGCGCTTCTACTGGATGTGGGCCTGCGTTGCATTGGCGCTGCTTACCAAGGGACTCATCGCGCCGGTGTTCTTCTTCGGCGCCGCGATTCCTTATCTCATCCTCACCGGCCAATGGCGCAAGTGGAAGCAACTGAAGCCCATCACCGGGCCGCTGTTGTTTCTCTTGATTGCCGCTCCCTGGCACATCCTCTGCGGACTGGCCAACCCCGACCAGGGCATCGCCGTGGGCAACCATCCCACGCTCGGCAACGTGCACGGGTTCTTTTACTTCTACTTCATCAACGAGCACGTGCTGCGCTTCTTCAGCCTGCGTTACCCGCACGACTACAACAAGATGCCCGGCTACGCCTACTGGCTGACGCAACTGGTCTGGATCTTCCCCTGGAGCCTCTTCCTGCCCGCAGCGCTGGTGACGGCCTGGAAGACACGCCGCCAGTGGATGCAGCATCTGCGCCAGGACGCGGGGCAAACCGTCGACTTCTACATCGACAACGCCCTGCGCGAAGACGTCGCTACCCACGTGCTGCGCCTCAAGTTCCGCGTGCGCACCATCTGGCTGCTCAGCCTGTTCTCGGCCTGGACGCTCATCTTCTTTGCCATCTCGTCCAACCAGGAGTACTACACCTTCATGGTGTGGCCGCCGCTGGTCATCCTCATCGCCGGGGTGGTCTCGGAGATCGAGCAGGGCCGCCGTTCGAGCGGCGCGCCGGCGATTCTCTCCATGAAGTGGCTCACCAACGCGCAGGCCGTCTTTGCCGTGGTCGGCGTGATTGCTGCAGCGGCGCTGGGCTGGGGCCTGTGGACCTCGCGCAGCCTGCCCTTCGTGCCCGACATCGGCGCCGTGCTGGCCCATCGCGGCGTGGGAGACTACACGCTCTCCATGTCGCATCTGTTCGACCTCACCGGAGATTCTTTCGCCGCCCTCAGGCTACCCGCCGCACTGGCGCTGGTGGCCCTGCTCATCGGCCCCATCGCGGGATGGCTGCTGAGGCTGCGCGGCAAGCATGTGGCTTCGACGGTTTCGATCGCCCTCACCATGACGGTCTTCTTCATCGCTGCGCACATCGCCTTCGCTCGCTTTGAGCCGATGCTCAGCTCCAAGCAGGCCGCCGACATCATCATGCAGAAAGGCACGCCGAACGACACCTTCATCATCTACGGCGATCAGTCTTCGGGCTCGAGCATCAACTTCTATACGCATGAGTTCTTCCACCACAAGCCCGGCCTGCTGGTTCTGCCCCGCTGCGGCCAGAACGGCGAGGGCTCGCCTCTGCTCTGGGGCTCCTGCTACCCGGATGCCCCGAACATCTTCCTGAATGACGCGCAACTTGCCGCCGGTTGGGGCACTGGCGAGCGCAAATGGCTCTTCGCCGAAGACCCGGACACCGCCAAGGCTGAAAAGGCCCTGGGCTCGCGGCTGATCCCGGTGGCGACGATTGCCGACAAGCAACTGTGGACTGATCGGCCGTTGCCGTAATTGGCATAACATAGCTGCAAAATCAGGAGGGGCGCGAATTTCGCGCCCCTTCTAATTTGGTGGTTCCCCGGTCCCCCAAAAGCGAGGGACCGGGGGCACCCTCAGCTTGAAAAGTAAGGAGATAATGAGCATAATGTAAGGAGAGGGCGAAGGATGAATTCGGCTACCCAACAGACCGCTACTGCCGTCGAAGCGACAGTCACCTCCAAAGGGCAGGTGACATTGCCCAAAGAACTGCGCAAGCGCCTTGGCATCCAAAGAGGCAGCCGTATCCGTTTCACTCTTCCCGCCAGCGGCGCCGTTAAGGTCGAGCCTGTGCTCTACGACCTTGAAGACCTGTGGAGAATGGCGGACCGGGACGGTGTGGCAGTCGCCAGGATGACTTTCGAGGAGATGGACGCGGCCAAGGCGCGGCGGCAGTGGTAGTGATCGCCGCCGATACCAACGTCTGGGCGCGCGCCTACCTGAACGACGATCCGGTTCAGACCAGAAAATCCCGTTCAGCCCTTGCCGCAGCCCGTTCCGCTGGCGGTGTATTCGTTCCGCTCCTTGTGCTGGCCGAGTTGTCGTGGGTGCTTCGCGGCAGATGGGAGCGGGAAAGGGTTCTGAGCGCACTCGAAAGCCTGCTCCAGACGCGGGGTGTGGCCATCGAGTCGCCGACCCTGGCCTGGAGAGCTTTGGAAGCCTCCCGCAAAGGAGCGGTTGGGTTTGCCGATCACTTGATTCGAGAGGTTGCCCTGGAGTCCGGGGCCAGCGAGGTGATTACGTTTGACAAGGCATTTGGCCGCACGCCCGGCGTTCGCCGCTTGAAGTAAACCTGGCGCGTTTCCACCAGTTCTCCTGGCAGGTGGCCCGCTCACCGATCCTCCCACCCGCCTGAGCTTCGCAAATAGGTAAGTCTGTGCTCCATTCATTGCGGATATTTCGCAATGAGTGGGCCACCTGCCTCATGCAGACACTTTAGCCCCAGCGCGAATCTTCTACGCTTGTTTTAGCAACTGCCTTCCCACTTTGATGTAAAGCTCCACTGCCTCAAGCAGTTCCTTCTTGGCCAGCTTCTCGTCCGGCGTGTGCGCTACGTGGATCGAGCCTGGGCCCAGGAGGAGCGGCTCGCCCCACTTGCTCAGCCAGGGAATGTCGGTGGTGAACTTGGCCACCATCGTCGGCAGGCCCTCGACTGCCCTAAACCGGACAAAAGGGATTTCAAGGGTGAACTCGACCTCGGCCAGATCGCCCGCCGCCTCAAGCAGAGCCTTGCGCACCGGCGCGGAGTCGCTTACGAGTCGCACCAAGACCTGCGCCTCGGCTTTGTCGGCGATCACGTTGGGCGCGTAGCCGCCGCCGACCTGCCCGATGTTGAGCGTGCTGGGGCCGATGCCTTCGGTCACCGGCAATTCGATGGCGAGAACCCGGTGCAGAACCTCGACGAGTTTGTTTACCGCCGAGTCACCCAGTTCGGGATAGGCCGAGTGCGCCATCTTGCCTTTGGAGCGAACCACAGCCCGCAGAGCGCCCTTTGAGGCCAGTGCGAGGCGGTTGTCCGTCGGCTCGCCGTTGATCAGGAACCGGCTCGGCTTGGGATTCTCGTTGGCAGCCTTGGCTCCGGCGGAGTCCCGCTCCTCGCCGCTTACAAACAGCATTCCAACGCAGAAGCCCTCGGCCCGCAACGCCGTAGCAGCAGCCACCTGCGCGGCGATGATGCCCTTGGCGTCCGACACTCCGCGGCCGTACATGAAGTCGGCATCTTCGCTGAAGGCGATGTAAGGCGGAACCGTGTCCATGTGCGTGGAAAAAACCAGATCAGGCGATTGGCCCGGGATGCCGGCATAGACGTTCCACCGCTCGCTCTGGACGCCGCTCTCGGCCGGCTGCTCGACGGGAGTTTTCTCGATCTCCCAGCCCTGCCCGGCCAGATACGCGGCAAGAAAGTCGCCCACCTCGCCTTCGTGGTAGGTGGTCGATTCAATCTCGCAAAGCTGGCGCGTGAGCCCTATTGGGTCGATTCCGGCGGAGTCGCTCATGGTGCTTCCAGAATACCTGAGAGGGGATTGCCGGCTGCCAGCCGGTCGCATCCCGCATTCAGCCGTCCGGTTTCATCGCAATCCAAGTACAATTAAGAGTGGAATGAACGCAGGCGATTCGCAGCTCGAAAGCGCGTCCACCACGCCGGCCGCGGCTCTGTCGCGGTGTCAGCAGGCCCCCATTCCATTCACGGCCTCACAGCAAAACCCCGGTATCCGCGCCGTCTCTCTGCAAGGCCCCGCCGGCCGCCTTGAAGCGCTGCTCAACGAAGGCGCGCCGGACGTCCCCTTTGCCGCCCTCCTTTGTCATCCCCATCCCGTCTACGGCGGCAACCTGCACAACAAGGTCGTCTACCGCGCCATGAAGGTGCTCAACGATCCTGAATGGGCGCTGGGCTGGCCGGTGCTGCGCTTCAACTTTCGCGGCGCGGGCCTGAGCCAGGGCACCCATGACGGCGAGGCCGAAGCCGGCGACGTGCTGGCCGCGCTCGACTGGCTCACCAGCGAGTTCCGTAGGCCCATCTTTGTGGGCGGCTACAGCTTTGGCGCGGTTATGGCGCATGAGGCCTGCTGCGGCGCACAGGCGGCGAACCATGACGTTCGCGCGCTGGCGCTTCTCGGCCTGCCGGCATCCGGAGACGGCCGCAATTTTCGCTACAACTTTCTCAACAACAGCCATGCGCCGAAGCTCATGCTGAGCGGCGACCGAGACAGTTTCGCATCCGCGGACGAACTCGCCCGCATCGCGGACGCGACGCCCGACCCCAAACGCCTGGTGATTATTCCTGGGGCCGACCACTTCTTCACCGACCACATGGATGCGATGCAGCATGAACTCGCGCACTGGATAGAGGAGCAAGTCCTATGACCCCTGCCACGGAAACCGAACTCGATAAGCTTCACACGGCCGCCGCCGAGATCTTTACCGGCGCGCTGGCCACGTGCAATATTCCCGCTGCATTCGACCGCCGCATCCACTTTGAAGGCGACACGATGATCCGCCTGATCCCCGACGGCAGCGGCCCGGAGATTATCGAGCTCGAACACTACAAGCGCATCTTCGTGATCGCCATCGGCAAGGCCGCCACGCCCATGCTTGAGGTGCTGCTGGACCGCATGAAGCGCCGCAAGGGCCTGCGCGGCATCTGCTGCTCCAACCACCTTCCGCAAAAGCGCAACTGGCGCTTCCGCTACTTCGAGGGAGGCCATCCGGTTCCCAATCAGGAGTCCTTCGCAGCCGCCCGCGCCACGCTGCATCTGCTCCGCAGGGCGCGCAGGGACACGCTGGTCTTCTTCCTGATCTCCGGCGGCGGTTCGGCCATGTTCGATCTGCCTATCGATTCCGCGATCACGCTCGAAGACACCATCGCCTTCCACCAGTTGCTGCTTGGCTCCGGCGCTCCCATCAACGAGGTCAATACGCTGCGCAAGCACTTCTCGGCGGTGAAGGGAGGCCGGCTGGCCATCGCCGCGCCCGAGGCGCAGAAGGTCAGTCTGCTGGTCCCCGACGTTCCTCTTCGCACCCTCGACGCGCTCTCCTCGGGTCCCACCTCGCCCGACCACACCACAGTCGCCGATGTTCGCGAGCTACTCGAGCGCTACGATCTCGGACCCAAACTTCCCGAGAGCGTGCGGCTGTTCTTCGAGCAAGAGGACCTGCCCGAATCTCCCGGCAACAAGGCCGGCCGCCACCTTCACCTTCCCCGGATGCCCTGGTCCGACGTGCAGCACGCCCGCCGTTCCGCGCTCACCGCGGCCGCCAGCATGAGCGGCGAAGACCCGGCCTTCCGCAACTCTGTGTATGAGGTGCTGGTTTCCACCAACGATCTGGTCGAGGGCGCGCGCTCGCTGGCCCGCGCCGCGGGCTACTATGCCGTCGTCGACAACAGCTGCGACGACTGGGACTACAACGCCGCCGCGCACTATCTGCTCGACCGCTTCCACTCGCTGCGCGCCGCGCATCCCCGCCTGTGCCTCATCTCGGTGGGCGAAGTTACGGTGACACTCGGACCCAACCCCGGCGCCGGCGGCCGAAACCAGCAACTCGCGCTCTTGTGCGCGCTCGAGCTCGAACGCCATCCCGGCGAGCGAATCGCCGTGCTCAGCGCCGGTTCGGATGGCATCGACGGCAACACCCAGACCGCCGGCGCCATCGCCGACCCCACCACCGCGGCCCGCGCCCGCGCCTTTGGATTCGATCCGGACAAGGCTCTTCACGACTTCGACTCCTGCTCGCTCTTTACCGCCATCGGCGACAGCATCGTCACCGGCCCCACCGGACACAACCTGCGCGACCTGCGCTTGCTCATTGCTGAGAGATAGGCGGCGGGTGGCCCGGATCGCAGGGGAGCAAACCAACTACCGATGATTGGGTGGCTCATCAGGTCTCGCATTTGAGACCTGGGAGATGAGTGAGAGAGTCGTTCAAGAAAGGGAGCGCTACAGGATGAATTGGCTTTGGCTCGTGTCGTATTTCTTCGGGGGCGTTTTTGCGGCAAATGCCATACCTCACTTTGTCTCCGGCATCATGGGCAGCCCCTTTCAAAGTCCCTTCGCAAAACCGCCGGGCGAAGGGGTCTCCTCAGCTACGGTCAACGTGCTGTGGGGATTCTTGAACGCCGTGGTTGGCTATCTACTTGTGGTTCAAGTCGGGTCATTCCATCCGCGGAATGCAAGCCACATGCTTGCATTCGGCCTGGGCGTGCTTCTCATCGGCATTTTTTCGGCGCGTCACTTCGGCCAGTTCCATGGGGGCAACTTGCCGAAGGGCCGATGAGGATCGCCGCAGCGGCCAACCCGGCTTAGGCGCTTGTCACCGGACCAACTCCGCGCAGCGCCGTGACCTCGGCATGGGTTCGCACTCCGGCCTCGCGTCCGTCGGCGTAGACCTTCGGCGTCCCGAAGCGCAGTATCGCCGTGAAGCTGCCGACACCGAGCGCCTTCCAGAGATGACTCGCAAAGTTCTCGTCGCCAAACCAGCACAGCTCGCGTTCGGGCAGCTTGCCGCCATCGATTCGGTAGGCCACGGCCGCCGCCGTAATCGGCGCCCCGATCTGTGAAGCCGGGTAGATCAACCGGGAATGGAATTTCAGTACGTGTGCTCCATCGGTGCTTGTGCCTTCGGGAAACAGAAGGATGGGAACCGGCAGCGCCAGCCTCTCAGACATACTCTCCGCCACTCGGCTGGCGCTGACGTGGCTTGAACGGTCTAGAAACAGCGATCCAGCCAGCTTTGCCGCCAACCCGAAGAGCGGCCAGCCCGCTACTTCCTTCTTCGACACAAAGCAGCAGGGCATCGCGGAGCCGATCAGAACGATATCGAGGTAGCTGAGATGGTTGGAGACGACCAGCCCGCGGCCTGGCGGCCGGCCTTCTACGCGGCACTCGATGCCGAGGCACCGCGTCGCCCGAAGCGAAGAAACCTGCACCCACAGCGCTCGCCGTTCCAGCGTCATCGGCCCGCGCAGTCTCTCCACCGCATAGTGCAGCAGGCTAATCAGCACCGCCCAGCCCAGCGCCACAGCGCGCCTGAGCCTGCGCAGCGTCACTCGGTAATGGGGCCGAGAAAGCGCTCGCGCGCCGCCGGCAACAACGCCTCAAGATCGAGCAGCGTAAGAAAGTCGATGGTGTGGAACTCCCGGTCCCACGCTGGCGGGGCCGCGATCCGCGTCCCCAGCGCCAGGTAGGTCTTCAGTAGCTTGGGAACCTTCGCCGGTTTCGGCGCTCCATCTGGCGAAGCCGGCTGTGCGTCCCCGCCCTGCTGTTCGGTGGGGCAGGCAAACGCCGCGGTCGGCTCGGTCATAAACTCCGGCGATACCCGGAACCGCTCCAGCTGGCGATACATCTGCCAGCCTTCGGCCGGATTGTTGGAGTTCATACTCGAGCAGCCAAGCAGGTAGCGCAGTCCCATTGCGGTAGCATACTGCGCGATCCCTCTCCACAACAAAGTCAGCACCTCCGGCGTCCGGTGCTCGCGGTCCACCGCCGCCCGGCCCAGCTCCAGAATTCCTGCGCGCAGAGGCTCATAGGGCGTCATCACAAATTCCTGTTCGGTGTAGTAACCCTCATGGCGTGCTGCGCTCAGGCCCGACTGCATCCGGTAGGTGCCCACCACGCGGCGGCTCTGCCGCTCTTCCACAAGAAGATGCTCGCATACCGGATCGAATCGGTCCTGATCGAGCCCGGTCTCGTAGGAACACTCCAGGCCCTCGCCCAGCTCCACGTTAAAAACGCGGAAACGCAGCCGACATGCGGCCTCGCGGTCCTGCTGGCTCTCGGCCGTGCGCAGCAGGTAGTTGCCCACTTCGGCGTGGATGCGCGGCACACCCTGCGTGGCCGTGGGAGAAATGTTTGTAAGGGAGAAAGCGGCCGAAGGAGAGGGATCGACCGCATGCTGGAGATTGGCTTCAGTGCGGATGTCGGATATCACAGCAAAAGTATGGCTCACAGGCCGTGAAATGCAAGTTAAATTCATGCAAACCGCAGAAGAAAATCAATGGCCGGCTTCGCCATGGTTGCGAAGCCGGCCGTTTCTTAAACCGTTGGCTTTTCATCCCGCCGATACACGCCGGGCGGGGAGAACCTTTACCGCCGGGACCCGCCCCGGGCGGCCATGCCTCCGCTGCGGCCGGCCATGCCGCGGACGCCGACTCCTACCCCGACTCCATAGCGCGGCGTCACGCCCCGTGGAACATAGATCGGTTGGGTCGCATATCCGCGCGGCGCGTACCCATAAGCGGTTGCTCGCGGCGCGTAGCCATAAGCGGCCGGGCGCGGACCAACGTAGATTCCCACTCCAACCCCGCCGTAGGCCATCACCGGAGGCGCAACCGCGTAGGGGTAGGGAACCGGCGCTGCGTAAGACATGGCCGGAGGAGCAATGGGCTCCTGGACCGGGGCCGGCTGCTGGTCGTAGGACATCTGGGGCGCCGCCTGCTGTTGATCGTCGGTCGGGGCCGGAGGCGCGGGAGCGTATCCCTGGTTGCCGCGCGGAACCAGACCATACGGATCGCGCTGCGGCGCCTGCACGTCCGGTACCTCAATGTCGCTCATCACCCGCAGCGTCAAGGAGGTTTCGGCCTTCAGCGTCGGTTTTGGGCCGCGCCGCGGAAGGTTGATCAGATCGATCGGCCACAGCACTGGAATCATCCACAGAACCGTATCCCGCACCGCGTGGCCCTTACCGAGGATGCGGCCATCCTGGCCGATCTTGTAGCCCGGCACATCCACAACCTTGGCGTCCATCGGAATCACCTGGTTGCCCACGTACAGCCGGTCGAACTCAAGCAGCATCCACCCTTTTCCAACAAAATGGCCGGGGTCCTTGTACTCGGAGAACTCTCCGCCAAGGTAGCTGCCGTAGGGCAGTGTGAAGTCGCCGTGGCGGTACTTCACCTTGCAAAGAATCGGATCACCGACATTGCTGGTTTTGGACGAGATCTTGCCGTCTCCGGTCGTGCAGGAGACCAGCGCGCCGGCCGGGATCAGACGGCCGCCTGTATCGGCAAACAGTTGCGGTACCGCAAGCAGAGAGAGCACGAGAATAGAAAGTCGTTTCATTCGGCAGCCTCCATGGCGCGAGTTTGGAGTTTCGCGCAGCGCGCGCCCGAGCCAGCGCTCGGGCACTCGGCTGCGGAGGCTGCTCCGCGGGCCAAATGGGGGGAGGGCTGCTTGAATCACGCGCTGCGTTCCGGCGGGTTCTTCCTTCAGCCTTTGGCTTGCAGGTCAAACTCCGGCATACTTTCTCGAACCCAGGGGGACAGGGAAGGTTGCGACGGATTTAAAAATTATTTTTGGGTACCGGTAAACGAATCGGCCGCCCGTGCGTCGCCCCGGGTATTACGCCGACGGGCTCACGGACCCTGGAAGCTGCGTTACACCCGGTTTTGAAAGGGCACGGGTACACAGCTTGCTGAAATAGGCCTGTGGAAGGATGTTTTGAAAGGACACGGATTTATCCGTGCCAACTCAAGCCAATCAATTCAATCGGAGCGTCAGCCCCTGGGGAAAGAGTTTCAGGAAGCCCGAGCCGGTCTTGAAACAGCTTCTACCGTCCCGGCTCGTAGTTCAGGTACGGCCCCAGCCAGCGCTCGGCTTCGGCCATCGTCATCCCCTTGCGCGCCGCGTAGTCGGCAACCTGATCGCGGCCAAGTTTGCCCACGTGGAAGTACCGCGCCTCAGGATGCGCAAAGTAGAAGCCGCTCACGCTCGCACCCGGCCACATCGCATAGGACTCGGTAATCGCGATGCCCGCGTTCTTTTCCACATCCAGCAGCCGCCAGATGGTCGCCTTCTCCGTGTGGTCCGGGCAGGCCGGATAGCCCGGGGCAGGGCGAATGCCGCGATACTTCTCCGCGAGCAGTTCCTGACCGCTGAGCTTCTCCGCCGCGCCATAGCCCCACTCCTCGCGCGCCTTCTTGTGCAGCCACTCTGCAAAGGCCTCGGCCAGCCTATCGGCCAGCGCTTCGGCCATGATCGAGTTGTAATCGTCGTGCTGCTCGCGAAACCCGTCGCACAGCTCCTGTAACCCAATGCCCGCAGTCACGGCGAACGCGCCGATCGAATCCTTGATGCCTGTTTCTTTCGGCGCGATGAAGTCGGCCAGCGAACGGCAAGCCTCCTTGCCCTCGCGATTGGCCTGCTGGCGCAGGAAGTGCAGCCGCGCAACTTCGGTCGTGCGCGAAGCATCGGTGTAAAGCTCCACATCGTCGCCTACAGCGCTGGCCGGGAAGAACCCATAGACGCCCCGCGCCGTCAGCAGTTTCTCGGCGATGATCTTGTCCAGCAGCGCATTCGCCTCGTCAAACACCTGCCGCGCCTGCGCTCCGTGCTTCGCGTCGTCAAAGATGCGCGGATAGGTGCCCTTGATCTCCCACACCTGGAACAGCGGCGACCAGTCGATATACTCGCGCAGTTCGGCAAGCGAAACCTCAACCGTGCGCACGCCCGTGAAAGCCGGCGTAGCAATGTCTTCCACGCGCCACGTGATCGGCGTCCGCCGGGCCCGTGCCTCTTCAATCGCCACCGTCTTCTCTCGCGGCGCAGTATGCGCCTTGCGCAGAGCTTCATACTCCGCAAAGTGCTGCGCGATGAATCCAGCCCTGCTCTCATCGCTCACCAGCGCGGTCGTTACCGGCACGGCGCGGCTCGCGTCCAGCACATGCACTACCGGCGAGGAGTAGTGCGGCGAAATCTTGATAGCCGTATGCGCGCGGCTCGTCGTCGCGCCGCCCACTAGCAGCGGCGTCGTGAATCCCTGCCGCTCCATCTCCTTGGCCACATGCACCATCTCGTCGAGCGAGGGCGTAATCAGCCCGCTCAATCCGATCACGTCGGCCTTCTCCGCCTTTGCGCGTTCGAGGATTCTTTCGGCCGGAACCATCACGCCCAGGTCGATCACCTCGTAGTTATTGCAGGCCAGCACCACGCCCACAATATTTTTGCCGATGTCGTGTACGTCGCCCTTCACCGTGGCCAGCACAATCTTGCCCTGCGCGCGCACAGCGTGGCCGGCCGCCACCTGCAAGGCCTTTTCGGCCTCCATGAAGGGCGTCAAGTAAGCCACCGCCTTCTTCATCACCCGCGCCGACTTCACCACCTGGGGCAGAAACATCTTGCCCGCGCCGAACAGGTCGCCCACTACGCTCATGCCCGCCATCAGCGGACCTTCGATTACGTCGATAGGCCTGCCCAGCTTGGCGCGCGCCTCTTCTGTGTCGATGTCGATGAACTCGTCGATGCCCTTCACCAGCGTGTGCGAGATCCTCTCTTCGACCGGCCCCATGCGCCACTCCTCGGTCTTCTTCCCGGCGGCTGCAGCGCCAGCGCCCGCGGCTTTTACCTTTTCTCCGTACTCAACCAGCCGCTCGGTTGCGTCCTCGCGCCGGTTCAGGAGAACGTCTTCGACCAGCTCCTTCAACGCGGGTTCGATCTCGTCGTAGACATCGAGCATGCCCGCGTTCACAATGCCCATGTCCATGCCGGCCGCGATCGCATGATACAAAAACGCCGAGTGCATTGCCTCGCGCACGCGATTGTTGCCGCGGAAGCTGAACGAGATGTTCGAAACCCCGCCGCTCACCTTCGAGTGCGGCAGATTGTCCTTGATCCACTTCGTGGCGCGGATATAGTCAACAGCATAGTTCGCGTGTTCCACCATCCCCGTGCCGACGGTCAGAATGTTCGGGTCGAAGATAATATCCTGCGGAGCAAATCCTTCGGCCGTCAGCAGCCGATAGGCGCGTTCCACAATTCTGATCCTGTCCTCGAAGCCGGAGGCCTGACCCTGCTCGTCGAAGGCCATCACCACCGCCGCCGCGCCGTACTTCAGAATCGCCGCCGCGCGATCGAGGAATGCCCGCTCGCCCTCCTTGAGCGAGATAGAGTTCACGATGCCCTTGCCCTGCAGGCACTTCAGGCCGGCCTCGATCACCTCCCACTTCGACGAGTCCACCATGAACGGAATCCGCGCTACCTCGGGCTCGCTCGCCAGCAGTTGCAGGTAGCGCGTCATCGCGGCCACGCCGTCGATCATGCCCTCGTCCATGCACACATCGAGAACATTCGCGCCGCTGTCCACCTGCTGGCGAGCAACGGAAACAGCCTCTTCGTACTTGCCTTCTTTGATCAGCTTGGCGAACTTCGGCGACCCGGCCACATTGGTGCGTTCGCCGATAATGATGAACACACCCTCCTGCTGCGTAAAGGGCTGAGACCCCGAAAGGCGCAACGGCTTGAATGGATGCTTGCTCATGCCGCGCCTCCCACTGCAACGGTTGAAGGAATCGCGCGCGGCCTAACGCCTTCAACCGCTTTCGCAATCGCGGCGATATGATCCGGCGTGTTGCCGCAGCATCCGCCGGCGATGTTGATCAGCCCTTCGCGCGCAAAACGCCCCAGGTGCCGGCCCATGTCCTCAGGGCCGCAGTCGAACCCCGTCTCAGAGAGCGGATTCGGCAGCCCTGCATTCGGATAGCAGGAGATCGCAGCAGTTGCCTTCTCCGAGAGTTCCTGCAAGAACGGGTGCATCAACTCCGGACCGAGCGAGCAGTTCAACCCCACCGAAAGCGGATGCACATGCTCGACCGCGTTCCACAGCGCCTCAACCGTCTGCGCCGAAATCATCGTCTCGCCGCCCCGTCCTACGGCCGCTGAAATCATGATTGGCAGCCGCTTGCCGGTCTCGGCAAACACCTCCTGCACTGCCACAAGCGCGGCCTTCGCGTTCAAGGAGTCAAAGATCGTTTCAACCAAAATCAAATCCACGCCCCCGGCCAGAAACGCGCGAACTTCTTCGGCGTAGGCTGTCTTTACCTGGTCGAACGTCACCACGCGGAACCCCGGATCGTCCGCATCGGGCGAATTCGATAGCGACACCGTCAGCGGACCGATGGCTCCGGCCACAAACCGCTGCCTGCCGGTCTCGTTTGAGAAGCGATCGGCCAGCGCACGGCACTGGCGCGCGCTCTGCTCGTTGATCTCCCAGGCGAGATCGCGCAGAAATTGATTCTCGATCACCTTCCGATAGAACGCGGGATCCTTCCGCCCGCCATGCTCGCGCGGGTCGTCCACAAAGAACTCGCTCTGCGAGATCGAGGTTGCGCCAAAGGTGTTGGTCTCAAGAATGTCCGCGCCCGCCGCGAGAAACCGCCGATGAATGTCGGTGATCATCGCGGGCTGGGTCAGCGTGAACAGGTCGCCGTTGTTGAGCAGGTCTTTCTTCGCGTCTCGAAACCGCTCGCCGCGAATGTCGGCTTCCTTCATGCCGTAGGTGCGGATCGTCGTGCCCATCGCGCCGTCGATCACGGCGATGCGCTCGGTGAGAATCCGCTCCAGTGGGTGCTGTTCTTTGCTCATGCGCTTTGGTCTTCTTCCACGTTGAATGCTCTGCTCAGAATATCGGACCGGAGCTTCGCGCAGGAACCGCTCCGCGCCAAATCGCTGCTGCCGCCCTCTGAACTGCATCCCGCGCCGCCGAATGGCAGGCCAGAAACCCCACACGCCCCTCCGATACACTAGATACTGATGGCAAAGTTCGGCTTATTCGGCAAAAAACAGCCCGAGGAACACGGCGAATCGGAAGACCGCGAAGCGGGCTTCTTCGGCCGCATGAGACAGGCGGTCTCGCGCACCCGCGAGTCGCTCTCCACAAAGCTCGAAGGCCTGGTCGCTCTCACCCGCTCGGTCGATGAGGCCACACTCGAAGACCTCGAATCGGTTTTGCTGACCAGCGACCTCGGCGTCGGCACAACGACAGAGATTGTTACCGCGCTGCGCGACCACGCCAGGCGCAAGGCCATCGAATCCGGCGACGAACTGCGCGCCCTGTTGCGCGATGAACTCATTCGCATCCTCGAAAGCCCGGCGAAGCCCATCCCCATGCCGGATGCGCCGCCCAAAGTGACCTTCCTCGTCGGCGTCAACGGCACCGGCAAAACCACCACCAGCGGCAAGCTGGCCGCATGGAGCAAGTCGCAGGGCCGCTCTGTGATCCTCTGCGCCGCAGATACCTTTCGCGCCGCGGCCATCGAGCAGCTTGAGGTCTGGGCCCATCGCTCCGGCGTTGAGATCATCAAGACTAAGCCCGGCGGCGACCCCTCTGCGGTTCTCTACGACGCCATCTCGTCCGCCAAGGCGCACAACATCCAGGACCTCTACGTAGACACCGCAGGCCGCCTGCACACCAAGAGCGGCCTGATGGGCGAGCTAGACAAGATGCGCCGCACCGCAGCCCGCCTCATCCCCGGCGCTCCTCACGAGGTGCTGCTGGTGATGGACGCGACCACCGGCCAGAACGGCCTGCAGCAGGCCCGCCAGTTTACTGAGTCCGCCGGCGTCACCGGCATCGTCTTGACCAAGCTAGACGGCACGGCCAAGGGCGGCATCGCCGTAGCCATCGCCCGCGAGCTCAACCTCCCCGTCCGCTTCGTCGGCGTAGGCGAAAAGATGGAAGACCTGCTCGAATTCTCGCCGGCTGAGTTTGTAAACTCGTTGCTGGGGTAGTAAGCGGCAATTGCATTTACTAATCGGCTGACTCGGGTTTATACTACAATTGCGCCTGAGACGAGATGCCAAGCACCTCGATTTGGAGTCAATACTCCAAAAGCTCAGACGCTTTTTTTATGTACCTCTGCTATCTGGATGAGTCGGGCGTGCCGGAGATTCCCGGCAACAGCACGCATTTCGTGCTGGCGGGTATTGCAATCCCTATTGAGCGCTGGCGAGAGGCCGACGCAGCCGTTTCCGAGATCATGGGCCGTTACGGCTTGGCTGGCGCAGAGCTTCACACCGCCTGGCTGCTTCGCAAGTATCTCGAACAATCCAAAATAGTTGGATTCGACCAACTCGATTGGGAAGAGCGGCGCAGGCAAGTTGCCCGGCTTAGGGTGGCAGAGGTCCACAGAGTAAGAAAACTTGGAATCGCGAAGCGCAACGCCCAGTTGAAGAAAGTGTTTCGCCATACTGATCCGTATATCCATTTGACATGGTTTGAGAGAAACCGTCTCGCAAGAGAAATTGCCGAAGCTGTTGCGAGCTGGGATTGGGCCGTGTTGTTCGGCGCTTGCATCGATAAGGCGCATTTTCTAACGGCAGAGCCCGACGGTGAGATCAACACTTCAGCTTTTTCAATGGTTCTGGTCCCCTTCGCCAGGCACCTCGAGCGCATTGATCAATATCGCTTCTGGCAAGGAGGAGGGTCGGGAAGCGATGCACCGGTGCGGGAGTTTGGGCTTGTAATTCACGACAACAACCCGACGATTGCCCTCAAGCATAAGCGCCAATTGCAGAACATGCGCGAACACCAAAGAAGGGCAGGTTTCGATCTGTTTGATCGAATTATTGAAACGCCCCTCTTTGTCGATAGCGGCTTAACGCGAATGATTCAAATAGCCGACTTGTGGGGCTATTCACTGCGTCGGCACGTCGAAAACGGGGAAGATCACTTGGTTTCCATTCTCCATAACCGCAGCTGGATCGAACTCGGCGAATCGCGATTCCCGGTTCCCCGGATTTGCACTCGGCACCTAACGGATGCAGGCTGCTCTTGCTGGGTCTGTATTACGAAGGCCTACCCACCTGGCGTCTTGTTTGAAGGCCTATGACGATTTCAGACAGGGATCGCATCTGGATGAATCGAGCCTTAGCGCTCGCCCGCAACGGCATCGGCCTAACCTCGCCCAATCCCGCCGTCGGCTGTGTCATCGTCGACCGCAACGGAGAGCTGGCCGGCGAGGGCTGGCACGAGTACGACCTCCGCGATCACGCCGAAGTCGCCGCGCTCAGGACCGCCGGTTCTCGCGCCCGCGGCGCAACAGCATACGTTACGCTGGAGCCCTGCAATCACACCGGCCGCACCGGCCCCTGCACCCAGGCCCTCATCAACGCCGGCGTCAGCCGCGTCGTAGCCGCCACCATCGACCCCAACATCGCCGTCTCCGGCGGAGGGTGCTCCGCGCTGCGCTCCGCTGGCATTTGGACGAGTGTCGGTCTCTGCGAGCAGGAAGCCCGCCGCCTCAACGAGCCCTTCGCCCGCTGGTGCAAGTCGCATCGTCCCTTCGTGCTGATGAAAGCCGGTATGTCTCTCGACGGCCGCATCGCGCCACCGCCCGCGCAACGCACCGCCCGCGAGCCCTTCTGGATCACCGGCGAAGAGTCCCGCGCCGCAGTCCAGCTCCTCCGCTGGCAATCCGACGCGATTTTGACGGGAATTGACACCGTCCTCGCCGACGACCCCCAGCTCACCGACCGCAGCAACCGACCCCGCCGCCGTCCGCTTCTGCGCGTCGTCCTCGACTCAAGTCTTCGTATCCCACTCGATTCCAAACTCGTTCAGTCGGCCAATAACGATCTGCTAGTCTTCACCGTAAGCACCGCCGACGAGAAACTCTGCGCCCTCACCAGCCGCGGCGTCCGAGTAGAAGTCGTCCCCGCGGAAAACAACCGCGTTCCCCTCGAAAGAGTCCTCGACAGGCTCGGCGCGGAGTCCATTTTATCGGTGCTAACAGAGACAGGCTCCCGCCTCAACGCCGCCCTGCTCGCAGCCAACCTCGTCGACCGCATCCAGCTCTTCGTCTCCCCGCAGATCCTGGGCGCAGACGCCGTCTCTGCCTTCGCTTCCCTGCCCGCCACAGCTCAACTTGGTCCGCTGGAAGTCGAGCACCACGGCAACGACCTCAGCCTCACTGCCCTCCTCCGCGACCCATGGCAAAACAGCTGACGTATTCCTAGCCCCTAGTCCCTTAAAATAGGTCCATGTTCACAGGCATCATTGAGCAGACCGGCAAGCTGGTTAGCCTGGTCGAGCGTGGCGGCGTCCGCCGCATCACTGTCGAGGCTCCCGGCATCGCCAACCGCCTTCGCGAGGGCGACTCGCTCGGCATCTCCGGCGTCTGCCTCACGGCCCTCGACCCCGATCCCACCCTCTTCCACGCCGATCTCGCCCAGGAGACCCTCGACCGCACCTCGCTCGGCTCGCTCGCCGCCGGAGCCAGCGTCAACCTCGAGCTGCCCACCGCAGCAGGCAGTCCGCTCGGCGGCCACGTCGTGCAGGGCCACGTAGACGGCACGGGAACACTCATCTCGCTCACGCCCATCACCCCCGAGTCCAGCCCGAACTTCGACCGCCAGACCACCGACTGGACCCTCAAAGTGCGCGTGCCTGCCAACGTCTGCCAGTGGATGGTCCCCAAGGGCTCGGTAGCGATTGAGGGCATCAGCCTTACGATCGCCGACTACGACGGCAACGACGAGATCTCGATCGCCATCCTCCCGCTCACCTACTGGCGCACCAACCTCCACACCCTGGCCCCCGGCGCGCCAATGAATGTCGAGGCCGACGTGCTCATCAAGCTGGCCTCCATGCAGGCCAAAGCCAAAGAGCAGCAGAGCGACCTCACAGCAGACTGGCTCATTGCCAACGGATACTAAAAGCAGGGACTAGGGAGCAGCGAGCAGGGAGCAACTTTGGGTGGGAACCACCACTCTCAAACAACCACATCTTAATAAGCCACAAAGGCGGATGCCCCGGGTCTCGCTTTTGAGACGCGGGAAAGCAAGAACCTTATCAACCAGACTGAAGATTAAGCCTCTACTCCGCCGCCCGCATTCGTCCTCCGGGCAGAAGTTCAAATACCCCTCCCCGCCACAGAACCGTGCGGCCCAGGTAGCTCGCCGCCCAGAACCCCGCGCCCATCAGATCACGCACCGGATACAGCACCAGCAGATTCAACCAGTCCCTGTCGCCGACCACCATCCGGCCCACGGCCACCGAAAGCGCCAGCCGGTTCAAAACGCTGAATGCGAGCAGCCCCAACCCCAGCAGCGGATGCCCGCCCAGCAAGCCCGCAATCAGCCCCAGTACCCCAAACGGCACGCTGAACGTAAGCACCGTGCCAAAGTGCCCCTTGGGTCGCGAGAACCGCGTCGACTTCATCCACCGCGCCTGGTGCGCCATCGACGCCGCGAAGCTCGAATTAATCACCATGTGGTCGATCGCGTGATGGCTTAGCACCACGGTCTCGCCCAGTTTGTATGTTTCGTTGCCCAGCACAAAGTCGTCGGCGCAGTAGTCGGCCGTCACCTTGAAGCCGCCCATCCGCCGGATCGTCTCCCGCCGAAAGGCCATCGTCGGTCCCAGGACAAACTGCATCCCCTCCATATTGCGTGCGACGAGCACCCCGGCCGACATCTCCACGCTCATGCCCACGGCCTCAAGCCGCGCCCACAACCCGCCCTCGGCCGCCACGCCCCGGTAAAGGCAGCACATCCCGCCGACGGTTGGGTCAGAGAAGGGAAGCGCCACCGCCCGCAGATACTCGGGCGTCACCCGCACGTCGCTGTCGCTGATCACAAGAATGTCGTAGGCCGCATGGCGCTCCATCAACTCCATCGAGGCTACTTTGGCGTTGATGTAATCCGGCACCCCGCCGGTCACGAAGAACCTGGCTGGAATCTCCGGGTGCCGCGCCGCAACCCGCTGCGCAATCGCAAGCCCCGCATCGGTTTCGCTTCGCGCGCAGAACAGAATCTCGTACTGGGGATAATCCTGCCGGAAGAAGCTCTCGATGTAGGCCTCAAGCCCCGGCTCGGTGCCGTGTAATGGCTTGAGCAATGTCAACGGCGGCGTAAAGCCAGGCCTTGCGGCGGTCAGCTTCAGTCCCGTGCGCCGCTCGCGCAGAAACCCCGGCACCGCCCAAAGCACCATGCCGGTAAACACACTCGAAGTGATGAGGCCAAAGGCCGCGAGAGCAAGCAGCGCGTAGATCATGCTCGTACAAGCATAAAGGGCAGGTCAGCAAGTTAGCGAGTCAGCAAGTAAGCTACCTCACCCCTTGCGCGCGTTCACCGTCTTTGCCGGCGTCGCCACCGGCCGCTTGATGGGCACTATCGCCGCGCCCGACCCCGGCGCAGCCGCCTGGAACCGCGACAGCATCTCGCTTCGCACGTACTCCACAAAGCCCTGCATCTGCCGGTTCATCTCCTCCATCCGCTCCCGCATCTGCAAGATGATGCCGATCCCGGCGATGTTCACACCCAGATCCCGCGCCAGGTTCAAGATGAACTCCAGCCGCTCGATGTCTTCTTCGGTGTAGAGCCGCGTGTTGCCCTCGGTGCGCGACGGCTTCAGCAGGCCCTCACGCTCATACAGGCGCAGCGTCTGCGGATGAATCTCATACATCTCGGCCACCGCCGAGATCATGTATGCGCCTTTTGACTTTCTCTTCGTCGCCATGCCTGCACCTAGCTCTTTTCAAAAAGTGCTGCTCGTGGATCGTCCGGATTCAGCCTCGCCAACTCGCGCATGATCTCGCGGCTCCGCTCGTCGTTCAAATGCGGCACCACTACATTCACGGTAACAATCTGATCGCCGCGCGTGCCGGGGCTCTGTGCGCTCTCCACGCCCCGCTCCCGCAGCCGCAGCTTCTGTCCGCTCTGCGTGCCGGGGGGAATCTTCAACTGTGCCCGTCCGTCGATCGTCGGCACATCCACCTTCGCTCCCAGCGAGGCCTCGGCCACCGTTACCGGCACATTGATCAGAATATCGTCGCCCTGCCGGTTAAACACCGGGTGCGTTCCCGTTCGCACAATCAGGAAAAGATCTCCCGCCGGGCCGCCGTTCACGCCCGCATTGCCCTTGCCCTGCAGCCGTATCCGCTGCCCGTCGCGCGTGCCTGCCTTGATGCGGAACTCGACCGACTCGGAGCGCGTCACCGTGCCCTCGCCGTGGCAGTTTGCGCAGGCGCTGGTCGTCCGGCCGGTTCCCTGACACCGCGGGCAGGGAATATTGAACTTCATCCGCCCGCCCATCTGCGTCACCTGGCCGGTGCCGTTGCACTCCGGGCACTGCATGGCCCCGCCCACCTGCGCCTGCCCGTGGCACACCGGGCAGCTCTCCTGCCGGTTGATCTGTATGCGAGCCTGCCCGCCCCGGATGGCCGACCAGAACTCCACCGTCGCCTGGTACTCGAGATCGGACCCAGTCTTCGGCCCGTGCTGATGCTGCTGCCCGTGCTGAGCTCCGGAGAAGATGCCGGAGAAGATGTCCTTGAAGCTGCCAAACGGCGAAGCGCCGCCCGCGTCGTGCTGTTGTGCCCCGCCGAAGCCGTTGAAGTCGAAGCCGCCAAAGTCCACGTTCGGACCCTGTCTGCGGCCCGCGCCACCAGCACCGCCCTGGCGCGCATAGGCCTCGGCCGTCGCCGGATCGATGTTGTCCGAGTAGAAGCCCACCTGGTCGTAGATCTTCCGCTTCTTCTCGTCCGAGAGCACGTCGTTGGCCTCGGAGATCTCCTTGAACTTCTCCTCGGACTTCTTGTCGTTCGGATTCACGTCCGGGTGGTACTTGCGCGCAAGCTTGCGGAAGGCCTTGCGGATATCCTCCGCCGTGGCCGTCTTCTTCACGCCCAGCGTGCCGTAGTAGTCCTTTTGTTGGTTCGTTGCCATGGGTTTCTTCTCAGCTCGACTTCAAACTTCTCGTCCGTTTCCCTAAGTGCAAGCGCCTTGCCGGCCTGCCAACGCGCCTTTCGGTAAAGACTAATGCAGAGCGGGCACTGTGGCGCATCATTTCTAACCGAATGAACATCGGGGTGAACGACCTTGAGCCGCCCACCCCGATAGCTCTCCCGTCGCCTCAGCGGCAAGTTCTACTTCTTTTCGTCCACGTCCACGTACTCGGCGTCGATTACTTCGCCTTCTTTCTTTGCCTCACCCGCCGGAGCGCCTTCTGCGGCAGCGCCATCCGCAGGTGGCGGCGCCGCTGCCGCAGCCTTATACATCGCCTCGGCCAGCTTATGGCTAGCAGCCGTCAGCTTCTCGTGCGATGCTTTCAGTTCTGCTGCCGTCGGCGTACCTTCGAGCGTCTTCTTCGACTCGGCCAGAGCAGCCTCCACCTCGGTTTTATCAGCGGCCTGCACCTTCTCGCCGGCCTCCTTCAGCATCTTCTCGATGTTGTAGACCATGCCGTCGAGCTGGTTGCGCGCCTCGATCTGCTCGCGCTGCTCCTTGTCCTCTGAAGCGTGAGCCTCGGCCTCCTTGGCCATCTTCTCGACCTCTTCCTTGCTCAAACCCGAGCTCGAAGTGATCGTGATGCGCGTGTCTTTGCCCGTGGCGTTGTCCTTGGCCAGCACGTTGAGAATGCCGTTGGCATCGATGTCGAACGTCACTTCGATCTGCGGCACGCCCCTCGGAGCCGGCATAATGCCGCCCAGCTTGAACTTGCCCAGCGTCCGGTTCTGCGCCGCCATCGGCCGCTCGCCCTGGAGCACGTGCACCTCGACCTCGGTCTGGTTGTCCGCGGCCGTCGAAAAGGTCTCCGTCTTCTTGGTCGGAATCGTTGTGTTGCGCGGAATCATGGTCGTAGCGACGCCGCCCAGCGTTTCGATGGACAAAGTCAGCGGTGTCACGTCCAGCAGCAGCAGATCCTTCACCTCGCCGGCCAGAACACCCGCCTGCACAGCGGCGCCAATCGCCACCACTTCGTCGGGATTCACGCCGCGATGCGGCTCCTTGCCGAAGAGCTTCTTTACCAGCTCCTGGATCTTGGGCATGCGCGTCTGGCCGCCCACAAGAACCACCTCGTCGATGTCGCTCGGCTTCACGCCGGCATCGGCCATCGCCTTCTTGCAGGGTTCCACAGACCGCTCGATGAGATCATCGACTAGCTGCTCGAGCTTGGCCCGCGTCAGCTTGCGAACCAGATGCTTGGGCCCGGTGGCGTCCGCGGTCACAAACGGCAGGTTGATCTCGGTTTCGACCGTAGTCGACAGCTCGATCTTGGCCTTCTCCGCGGCGTCTTTGAGCCGCTGCAAGGCCATCTCGTTGCCCTTGGAACTGAGGTCCAGACCCTGCTCCGTCTTGAACTCGCTGATAAGCCAGTCCACGATCCGCTGGTCGAGGTTGTCGCCGCCCAGGTGCGTGTCGCCGTTGGTCGACTTCACCTCGATGACGCCTTCGCCCACTTCCAGAATGCTGATATCGAACGTGCCGCCGCCGAAGTCATACACGGCGATCGTCTCGTCCTTCTTCTTGTCCAGGCCATAGGCCAAGGCAGCCGCCGTCGGCTCGTTGACAATACGTTTTACATCCAGGCCCGCGATCTTGCCCGCGTCCTTGGTCGCCTGCCGCTGCGCGTCGTTAAAGTACGCCGGCACCGTAATCACGGCCTCGGTCACCGTCTCGCCCAAATAGGCCTCGGCGCTCTTCTTCAGCTTCTGCAGAATCATCGCCGACACTTCCGGCGGCGTGTACTCCTTGCCCTGCGCCAGCACGCCCACGTGGTCGCCCTGCTGCGTCACCTTGAAGGGAACCATCTTCATCTCGTCGCTTACTTCGTTGTAGCGGCGGCCCATGAAGCGCTTGATCGAGAAAACCGTGTTCTCAGGGTTGGTGATGGCTTGGCGCTTTGCCACCTGGCCCACCAGCCGCTCGCCGGACTTCGAAAAGCCCACAATCGAGGGCGTAGTCCGAGCACCCTCCTCGTTGGGGATAACCTTCGGTTCGCCGCCCTCAAGGACGGCTACGCAGGAGTTGGTCGTGCCAAGGTCGATGCCGATGATCTTTGCCATGTCAGTTTGCCTCTTATGGATATCGTAGCCATGACAGAATCGCAGATTGAGTCTGTCATTGTCAACTTTATTGATGTCTCAAGCATAAGGAAGATGCAAAATCAGGAGCAAATCCCCAAAATCGAACCCCAAACCCAACAAACCACTCTCCCTGGCTCAAGTCCGCCCCCCAACCCGCCGATTTCAACCACACCCAGCCGGTCCCCCACGCTTCATCCCCAGCGAAGGTGTCCTCCCCAGGGCGGGCGGCAGAAGCCGAGTGACCTCCGTCCGAGCACTCAGAGTCGCTCGAAAAGCGGATGAGGCTTCTCGTGAAAGCGCACTTTCTTGCTCAAGAAGCAGATTTCGGACGGTCCCGTCCGCTTCCAGTGGGTATAAGCAGATTGGTGTTCTCCGATGCTAATCAGAACCTTGGCAATTCACCCAGCTTGGATGTGCGCATTCGGCATCATTTGGCCTGGGCAGCAATGTTCTCGGCAAGCTCCGGTGGCCGCCACACAGGCCAAGGCAGAAGCCCTCAGGTGGCTTCAGTCTCGGGGCATTTTCAGTACCACGATCGCGGTTTCCCCGGTCCCTCGCTTTTGGGGACCGGAGAATCCAACACTCAACCAGCCCCCACCCAACCACGGCACACACCTGGTACGGATGACCCGCCGGTTGAACTGCCTGTTACAGGATCAGCCCAGGTCAAAGCGATCCAGGTTCATCACCTTGTTCCAGGCGCCGACAAAGTCCTCAACAAAGATCCGCTCCGCATCGCTGCTTGCATACACCTCGGCAATAGCCCTGAGCTGGGAGTTCGAACCAAAGACAAGATCGACGACCGTGCCGGTCCACTTGATCTTTCCCGTCTTCCGGTCCTGCCCTTCCAATACACAGTCATCCGTCGCGGACTTCTGCCACTTCGTGCCCATATCCAGAAGGTTGATGAAGAAATCGTTGCTCAGCGTTCCGGGCCGATTGGTGAATACGCCCAGCTGCGATTGCCCGTAATTCCCGCCCAGAACCCGCATGCCCCCGATCAGCACCGTCATCTCCGGCGCCGTCAGGGTCAGCAGTTGCGCCTTCTCCAGCAGCAGATTCGCAGCAGATCCCTCGTGCCCCTTCCTTACGTAGTTGCGGAAGCCGTCTGCCATCGGCTCCAGCACTGCAAACGAGGCCGCATCGGTCTGCTCCTGGGCAGCGTCCATGCGCCCCGGTGTGAAGGGAACCTTCACATTCTGACCGGCCTTCTTCGCGGCTGCCTCCACCCCCGCGCAGCCTGCCAGCACGATCAGGTCGGCCAGTGAAATCTTCTTGCCGCCGGACTGCGCCGCGTTGAACCCCTGCTGAATGGTCTCCAGCTTCGCAAGCACCTTTGCCAATTCGCCGGGCTGGTTCGCCTCCCAGTCCTTCTGCGGCGTCAGCCGGATGCGCGCGCCGTTGGCCCCGCCCCGCTTGTCGCTCCCCCGGAAGCTCGCCGCCGACGCCCACGCGGTGGTCACCAGTTGGGAAATCGAGAGTCCGGAGGCGAGAACCTTCGCCTTGAGGGCTTCGATGTCCTGCGCGTCGACAAGCTTATGATTCACAGCGGGGATCGGGTCCTGCCAGATCAGCTCTTCCTTCGGCGTCAGCGGGCCAAGGTAGCGTGAGCGCGGACCCATGTCGCGGTGCGTCAGCTTGAACCAGGCCCGCGCAAAGGCATCCGCGAACTCCTGCGGATTCTTGAGGAACCGCCGCGAGATCTTCTCGTAGATCGGGTCGAACCGAAGCGAGAGATCGGTGGTGAGCATCGTGGGCGTGCGCCGCTTGCCCGGGTCATGCGCATCCGGAATCAATCCAGCACCGGCGTCGCCCTTGGGTTTCCACTGGTGGCAGCCGGCCGGACTCTTGGTCAGCTCCCATTCGTAGCCGAACAGGATCTCAAAAAAGTCGTTGCTCCACTTGGTCGGAGTCTTGGTCCAGATGACTTCCAGCCCGCTGCCGATTGCGTCGCCGCCCTTGCCGGTGCCAAAGCTGCTCTTCCAGCCCAGTCCCTGCTCCTCGATGGGCGCGGCCTCGGGCTCAGGTCCGACGTGGCTGGCAGGACCGGCGCCGTGGGTCTTGCCAAACGTGTGGCCGCCCGCGATGAGGGCAACCGTCTCCTCGTCGTTCATCGCCATCCGCGCAAAGGTCTCGCGGATATCCCGCGCCGCCGCTACCGGGTCGGGATTGCCATTTGGTCCTTCCGGGTTCACATAGATCAAACCCATCTGCACCGCCGCCAGCGGGTTCGCCAGTTCACGGTCGCCTTTGTAGCGCTCGTCGCCCAGCCAGGTCGCCTCCGGGCCCCAATCGATGTCCTCGTCGGGCTCCCACACGTCCGCTCGGCCGCCCCCGAATCCAAACGTCTTAAAGCCCATCGACTCCAGCGCCACGTTGCCGGCCAGAATCATCAGATCGGCCCAGGATATTTTGCGCCCATACTTCTGCTTCACCGGCCACAACAGCCGCCGCGCCTTGTCCAGATTCACGTTGTCCGGCCAACTGTTCAGCGGCGCAAACCGCTGAGTCCCGTTGCCGGCGCCCCCGCGTCCATCGTGGATGCGGTACGTGCCCGCGGAGTGCCAGGCCATGCGGATGAACAGCGGCCCGTAATGGCCGAAGTCGGCGGGCCACCAATCCTGAGAGTTCGTCATCAGTGCGTGGAGGTCTTTGACGACCGCATCCAGATCGAGGCTCTTGAACTCTTTGGCGTAGTCGAACTCCCCGCCCATCGGATTGGATTTGGAGGAATGCTGATGAAGGATTGCCAGGTTCAGTTGATTGGGCCACCAGTCCCGGTTGCCCTTGGCGCCTGCCTGTGTGTGCTTGAGCATGCCGCCCGTGAACGGGCACATCGAATCGCTGGACATGATACCTCCTATCGCTCGGTTGTCGCTTATATTGTCTCAACAGGCTTTTTCATAGCAACTCCTGCTGTGCGGAGGGAGCGTCGCGGTCCAGGCTGGCGCGTGATCCAAACCACCCGGGAGCCTGCGGCCATGACCGCAGTTGGCACGAACGCTCCTCCGGCTTCTGACGGTTACGAGCATATACCCATTTCCTGCTTGACGGGTTATCCGCAAAAAAATTCCCGATCGGGAGGCCACTCGCCAGGAATCGTGCCAACCCGGCATCCGCAGCCCCGCATGCCGCTCGCCGCACGCATCATGCCACGATCACAAAATCCCGGGCAGCAACATCCGCCGGCGCGGAATGGCCGGCTGGCCATGCCTCCCCGGAGATCAGCAGCACATTGCAATCCGGTACACCATGCTTCAACGCCAACGCCAGGGCCAGCCAGCTCACTTCCGGCGTCCGCACATGGGCGACCACCAACTCCGGCGGGATGAGCGTGGCAATCTCAAGGGCAGATCGTTCGTCGGGGACAGTGATGGCTGTGAAATAGCAGTCCGGCAGGATTGCAGTGAAGCGCAGGATCGTCTCCGGTTCCTTGCTGACCAGCAGAACGATGGGCGTGCGGAAACCCAATCCACCGCGCAGCCGATTCTCGTTTGTCTCTTCATCGGACAGATGGGCGATATTGCTTCTCATGGCGAATCCTCATGTTGGAGAGAATCGTCGGCTCACTGCCGGCGTCGAGGCATTTCGGGAATCCGGACCTGTCGCGCTGGGCTGCTTGGTTGCGGCATAAAAACAGGGCTTCGCTTTTCAGCGAACCCGGTTCTGAGGCTTTGCGGGAGGAGGGAAGCCGCGGGAATTTTGAGTGTGCTAGGAAGGATCGGTCGCACCGGGAAGGGTATCCAACGGGGGTGGCTCTTTGCAAAAGAATGCGTTATAACGGGTTTCCGTTCCGTTCTGTCTTGCTCATATTTGAACTAATTCTTCGAGAATTTCCGCACAGGGTTCGGGCCGGCGATCGGCTCGGGGGCCTGAACCAACCAAGAAACTGGGTGCCCCGAGTCTCGCTTTTGAGGCCCGGGAAAGGCCGACACTCAACCGGCCCCCTCTCATCACCCCAAAACTGGGCAGCCCACTATAGCGCATGAATCTGCACGACCGCAGCGGCAGACAGCGGAATCAAGCGAAGTTTCTTGAACAGTCCTTTGCGAGAAAGCCTCCCAGCCAGTGCGCCGATCGCAACCAGTGAGACGTGATCTGTATCACTGATTGCAATCATCACCGGTTTCGATACTTGATCACCGTACTCAGGAGGCTTGTCCGTGAATCGTTCTTATGCCCGTATGTTCGGTTTCACCCTGTTTGCTTTTCTCGTTTTGGCTATTGCCGTCCAACCTGCCATTGCTCAAGTGGATCAATCCAAGCATATCTTCCATCGGCTGATTCCAGCCGGGGATACCTGCGCCACCTGCCACAAGGTGATTTATGACCAATGGAAAGCCAGCCCGCATGAGGCCAACGGTGTCGAATGCACCGTGTGCCATGGCGAGACAACGTCAAAGGACTTTACGGGCAGGCCGGCGTTAAGCACATGCGAAGCCTGTCACACCGAACAGGTAGCGCAACTGAAGTCCGATCCATTCCTGGAAGGCAAGACGTGCGTGAGCTGTCATAAAGCACACACCTTCGTGCAACACAAGAAGGCGGCCGAGGCAGGGAAGTAATTACAATTTCCAGGCGTCGTGGGTGCCCCCGGTCTCGACCTTGAGACCTGGGAAAGACCGACACTCAATCCACCCCTGAACCGCTAGCCCTTCCAAATATGAAAGGTCGGCGGGCGTCCCAC
>Ga0326728_10003509_pt1 | contig 48485 bp, 44 predicted proteins | sample MB3enrmetagenome_FD_207602 | JGI IMG/M metagenome (GOLD analysis project Ga0326728, IMG submission 207602) | Lab enriched peat soil microbial communities from McLean, Ithaca, NY, United States - MB31MN | ecosystem: Environmental > Terrestrial > Soil > Wetlands > Peat | place: USA: New York... | reverse complement strand
CTTATTCATCCCGAATCCGTTGTTCATTCCATGATAGAATTCAGGGATGGATCTGTAATGGCCCAGATGTCAGTCCCTGATATGCGTCTGCCGATCCAGTATGCGCTGAATTATCCGGACCGACTGGCCATGAACGGTGATTCACAGGGCTTGGATCTGATTACACTGAGCAAATTGCGTTTTGCTGCGCCTGACACGCGACGTTTCCCGTGTCTGGATTTGGCTCGGGAGGCTCTGCGCATGGGGGGCTCCTCGCCCTGCGCCTTGAATGCTGCCGACGAAGTAGCTGTCGAAGCCTTTCTAGCCCACCGGCTACGCTTTTCGGATATCCCTCGAGTGATCGAGAGAGTTTTGAAACAAACGACGCACGCACGATCATGCAGCTCCTTGGACGACGTTCTTGAATGTGACCACGAGGCCCGACGTCGTGCGCTGGAGCTTGTGACAACGCCTGCAGGATAGGGAGAGTCAGCGGCAATATGGTCGGAGGCTTCATTACAGATGCGGTGGTGGTAATTCTCGTCCTGGGACTCATGATCTTTGTCCATGAACTTGGCCACTTCCTGGCGGCCAAGTTCTATGGCGTTCGGGTGCTAGTCTTTTCATTGGGCTTCGGAAAACGACTCCTGCATTTCACCAAGGGGGATACCGATTACCGGATCAGCGCCCTTCCTTTTGGTGGGTATGTGAAAATGGCAGGGGACGATCCCTCCGCGAATCGTCAGGGCGATCCCGGCGAGTTTCTGTCAAAGCCGCGTTGGCAGAGGTTCGTGATAGTTGTGATGGGACCGGTCATGAACATTCTGCTGGCCATAGTCCTCCTCACCTGCCTTTACAAGTTTCATTATCAGAAGCCCGCCTATGAGGAACAGCCAGCCCGGGTGGGCGATGTGGAAGCAGACTCGCCGGCCAGCCAGATCGGCTTGACGCCTGGCGATCTCATGGTCCGCCTCGACGGTCTTCGAAATCCCAAGTGGGAGGATGTCGAGATCAAAATCGTGACCACGGTGGGTGAGGGTATGCCGCTGGAGGTCGACCGTGACGGCCAGATTCTAAACATGACCCTCACGCCCCGCGCCGAAGGGCCGAGTCGGGTCGGGTATGCTGGCGTGTACCCCTACGCGCCCGGAGTTGTCGACAAGGTCGAGCCGGACCTTCCTGCGGGCCATGCCGGACTCATCGCCGGCGACCAGATTGTTGGCATGGATGGGCGTAAGGTTCTCTATTGGCCCCGGGTCTTCTATCTGCTGCAGTCCGGCAAGGGCAAACCGGTTCAACTTTCAATTCTTCGTGATGGGCGGGAAATCCAAACCACATTGACACCCGTCCTTACGGACGTGATGGGAGAAAAACGCTGGCGGATCGGAGTCACTTTTCACAACGACATGGTGGTGAGGCAGTTGCCCTGGGGGGCCGCAATTAAGGCTTCGCTCCAGGACAACTTGCGGAACTGCCTCGCGTGGTTTGACGTGATGGGCAAGATTTTGACCCGCCGCCTCTCCACCCGCTCTCTCGCCGGGCCTATCGGGATTGCGCAACTTTCAGGTGAAGCGTACCGGGCGGGACTGTCTGAGCTCATTATGCTGGTCTGTTTCATCAGTCTCAATTTGGGTCTCTTCAATCTGTTGCCCATTCCGGTTTTGGACGGCGGAGTGATCCTAATGCTGCTCGTCGAGGGTCTGATTGGCCACGACTTGAGTGTGCAGGTAAAAGAGAGGTTTGTGCAGGTCGGATTCCTCTTCCTGTTGTTGCTGGTGGTGTTCCTTATGTGTAACGACATCATGAAGACGCTGAGACCGTACTAAGCGGGACTAGGGGCAGGGGTAATTCTGAATGATGAATTGTGAATGGTGAATTGCCCAGTGCCCCTGTTCCCCATTCCCTGTTCCCTATTCCCTAAGAGGCTTTCGTGAATTTCAGCGATACCGAGCATTTTCCTCCGCGCCGCAAGACGCGCGCCGTCCAGGTCGGCCGGCTCACGATGGGTGGCCATGCCCCCATTGTTGTGCAGTCGATGACCAAGACGGACACTCGCGAGGTTGGGAAGACGGTCGAGCAAATTCGGCAGATGGAGGCAGCGGGCTGCGAGATTGTGCGCTTGGCTGTTCCTGACATTGAAGCGGCCAAGGCGTTGGCCGAGATTCGCAAGCGCTGCCCCGATTCCATCCTCGTCTCGGATATTCACTTTCAGTACAAGTTTGCCTTGATGGCGCTTGATGCCGGGATGGACAAGCTTCGCATCAATCCCGGAAATATCGGCGATGCGGAGAAAGTTCGCACGGTGGTGCGCCGCGCGCAGGAGCAGAAAGTTCCCATCCGCATCGGGGTGAACGCGGGGTCCCTGGAGCGCCGGCTGTTGGAGAAGTACGGTTATCCGACCCCCGAGGCCATGGTGGAGAGCGCCCTCTATCACATTCGGATTCTCGAAGAACTGGGATTCACGGACACCGTCGTTTCCTTGAAAGCCTCCAATGTGAAGCTCTGTGTTTCAGCCTATCGCTTGCTCGCCAAGCAGGTTGATTATCCCTTCCACCTTGGTATTACAGAGGCCGGCACCCAATTCACGGGGACCGTCAAGTCGTGTGTGGGCATGGGAATGCTGCTGGCGGAAGGCATAGGCGATACCATCCGCGTCTCCCTGGCTACCGATCCCGTCGAGGAAGTTCACGTGGCCTACGAGATGCTCAAGGCACTGGAGTTGCGCAGCCGCGGGCCGGTGGTGATTGCCTGTCCCACTTGCGGGCGTTTGGAAGTGGACCTGTTCAAGATCGCCGCCGAAATTGAGAAGGCGACCGCGCACATCAAGATGCCCCTAAGCCTAGCCGTCATGGGCTGTGCTGTGAACGGTCCGGGCGAAGCGCGTGAAGCGGACCTAGGCGTGGCCGCCGGACGCGGCAACGGCATGATCTACCGAGAAGGGAAGGCTATTCGGCGGGTCAGCGAAGCGGAGATTGTCCCTGCCTTGCTAGAAGAGATTGAGCGATTCGTGGCGGACAAAGCCGCTGGGATTGGTACGCCCCCCAAGGAGATCACCCCTCAACCCGCTTCCAGCACGGTTTCGTCCTTTCCAATCCTGAAGTAACAGCCTGTTTATCCTGCACAGACCAATTCCAGTTGCAACGGCAGCCCCGCGAGGGTATAATGTCTTACTTGAATCTTACTTAGCGTGGATGCGAGGCCGAGCATGGAAACGACCAAGCTTTCGTCAAAGGGCCAGGTGGTCTTGCCCAAGTCGGTGCGAGATGCGCGGAGTTGGGCGCCAGGCACAGAATTTGGTCTAGAAGAAGTATCGGAGGGGATTTTGCTGCGGCCTTTGCGGCCCTTCCCGCCCACCAGCATCGCCGAGGTTTTTGGCTGCCTGAAGTACACCGGGCCCGCGAAGACTCTCCGTCAGATGAAGAAGGCCATTGCTCGGGGCGTGAGGGCGCGGCATGATCGCGGTCGATACTAACGTTCTGGTTCGGTTTCTGGTGCGCGACGATGCAAAGCAGGCTGCTCGTGCTGCGGCGCTGATTCGGGCCAATGAGATTTGGGTTTGCAAGACCGTGCTCTTGGAGACCGAATGGGTTCTCCGCAGCCTTTACGGCTTCTCGCCGGAGAGTCTGGCGGGGGCTCTGAGGTCCCTGGCAGGACTCCGAACTGTGTTCTTGGAATATGAGCTCGCCGTAGCTAAGGCCTTGGACTGGCTCAAGGAGGGTCTCGACTTTGCCGACGCGCTGCATTTGGCGAGCGCTGGGAACGCCAGACGGTTCGCGACCTTCGACCGAAAGCTCGCCAGGCAAGCCAGCCGCACGACCACGCTTGAGACAGTTTCCCTCTGATCCGAGATCACAACTCAAGCTTACGACCTCGCTGTATAACTTACGTGTTTTCAGTGACATTCCTGCCTTTGACCGCTAAGTACCTTTGTTTTCTATAAAATTCCCGCTTGTCCCTAAGTTTTCCACAGCGATCCTTTGTTTTCATAGAGATTCCCGCTTAGATCGTTCATTTTTGAAGAATTCTTTCGTGCTTCTCCTCAGACGGAAGACTTTTCGTCCGTCTCACGGCGGGCCAATTTGGGAGCTTTTCGTCCCGCTTGGCGCATTCTTGGGAATGGGTCGGGGGCAGGCAGTAGCGTGGCAGCATAGCGTCCCTGGGAGGCCGCGACAAACGATAGGGAACAGGGAACAGGGAATAAGGAATAGGGAATAAGGAATAGGGAATAGGGAATAGGGAAGAGCAGCATCGCAGCATAATGTTCCCGGCGAAGCCCCGACCTCTTGCCAAGTTTCACCGTAGAAGTGTAGCCTATCCTTTTCCGCTTGTCAAGAAAGATCGAGTGAGGACTTTCCCCATTTTTTTATCCGTGCCAAGCCAGGAAGAGTTGCACGGGCCAAGTGTCGGGGGTGGGGCGCAGGTGGGCGGGCGAACGGACGGGTGTGCGCTACGCTTCCCCAGTGGTCAAGCGTTCAAGGGTGGCCTTGCTGATCTGCGGTTGTGCAAAGGCTCTGAAGAGTCGGAAAAACTTCAAGGAGCGGCGGGCATCTTCCTGGATTTGCACCTTGAGGATGGCGGGGTTCTGGAACTTGATTTCGTCCCGCAGCCTGTACAAGAACTTGATTTCCATATCCGGCTCCTGAATTTCACTGCCGGAAAAGTTGAGGAGAAAGGTCTCGACGGCCAGTTTCTGATTTTCGCCAAACGTCGGCTTATGGCCGATGTTGCTAACTGAGTCGTAGAGCTTCTCACCGACTTTGGTGCGAGTGACGTACACACCGGTTTTGGGCAGTTGTTCCTCGACGGGAGCGAGATTGAGCGTGGGGACAGTGTGTTTGCGTCCCACCCCCAGGCCTGCGACAATCGGCCCATAAACGGAGAAGGGCCTTCCGAGCAGCCGATTGGCAAGATGGACGCGGCCTTCTACCAGCAATTCTCGGATGCGCGTGCTGGAAACCATCTGGCCGCGCACTTCGAGCAGAGGCACCATTTCCACTTTGAAACCCTCTTGCCGACCGAACTCTTCGAGTATTTCCACGTCGCCCGCTTGCCGATATCCAAAGCGAAAGTTGGGTCCCACCTGCACGGCCACCGTATGCAATGGCCGGACCAGAATGTTCCGCACAAACTCCAGGGGGGAAAGGTGAGCCAGTTCGCGGTTGAAGGGAAGCACGACCAGCAGATCAATGCCGCTGCTGGCGATGAGCCTGGCTTTCCTGGAAAAGGGCGTAAGGAGTTTTGGGGCGTAGGCAGGGGAAAGAAACTTGATGGGATGAGGCTCGAAGGTGATGGCAGTAGCCGCCGCCCCCATGGGACGGGCGACTTCCACAACCCTTTCGAGCAGCTTTCGGTGCGCCAGATGGACTCCATCGAAGTTGCCGATGGTTAGCACGCAGCCGGAGGGCGATGGACGAAATTCGTGAAGATTGTGAATAACACGCATAGTTAGTCGTGAAGTCGAGAGTGGTAGCGCAGACTTGTTCTCCAGGTCTGCGGCTCTTCGTTTAAACCCGGGAAAAAGCCGCAGACCTTGAAAAGCAGGTCTGCGCTACCTAAAACTCCAGTTGCAGCCCGTCGTAAGCCAGTCGCACGTGCGGCGGAAGCTGGGCGTTGGTTTCCTCGTGTCCCAAATCGTGAGCGATGTGCGTGCAGTAGCCTCTCGGAACCCTCAACTGCTCCATCACCCTGAGCGCTTGCTCGACGGTCAGATGGGTGGGGTGGGGCCGGGGGCGTAAGGCATCAAGGATTAAGACCTCGAGACCTTGCAGCAGAGGATAACTCGATTCAGGAATCTCGCTCACATCGGTCAGGTAGGCCACTCCTTTTATACGGAATCCCAGGATGGGCAGATTGCCATGCAGCACCGGGACGGGGATGACCTTCAGACCTTCCACCTCGAAAGGCCCGTCAATGAGGCGCGGGTCGAGCCGGGCAATCCCTCCGTAGGGATAGTCGCCGTCAAAGATGTACTTAAAGGTCCGCTGGATCTCTTTCATGCACTGGGCGTCAGCATAAATCGGAATCGGCTTCTGCTGCCGGAAGTAAAAGACCCGCACGTCATCGAGCCCCAGGATGTGGTCAGCGTGGGCGTGCGTAAAGAGGACGGCATCCAAGCGGTCCAAGCCCTCCCGCAGAGCTTGCGTCCGGAAATCCGGCGTCGTATCAATCACCAGGGCGCGGCCGCCAAAGCGAACCAGGAGCGAGGGCCGCGTACGCTTATCGCGGGGATCAGGAGACGTGCAAACCCTGCAATGGCAGGCGAGGGTCGGAACCCCGCTGGAAGTCCCCGTACCCAAGAAAGTCAGTCTCATTTGCTCTTGCGGGCCTGGCGTTTCTGCATCTCGACGAAGCTCATCCGAAGTTCGTAGAGGACATCTTGAAGCAATCGGGATTCGCTGGCGCTGAGATTGCCTTTGGTCTTTTCCTGCAAGACTTCCAGCAGGTCGACGGTGCGCTTGGCGTTGGGCATGTCCGCTGGGATGCGCTCTCCTGACGGCCCGGGGATTAATCCAAGCTGGAACATTGCCGTAGTGCTCAGATAAGAAACCAGCGTTTCAAACCCAGTAGGTTCATCCTCGTATGGGCCGCGGGGCTCGCTTTGCGGCTCGCTCGGCGGCTCGCTTAACGTGCTGCGATCGCCTTCAGGCGCAGCCTCCACCTCTTTTTCCTCAGCAGGGATTCCTTCCTTGCGTGAGCCGTCGGGGGCGAATGGCCGACGGTCAACCACCTTGAATCCAGATGAACTGCTCTCCTCTCCGGCCATTGAAAGCGTCCCCCTGTCAGTTTCGCGGCCCAAAAAACCTTGGCCGATTCTTGCATCTGTCTCTCAAATTTCAAGTTTAACAACAATTCCAGGAACCAACAAGGTCGACCTGGCGGTAAGGGGCTAATTCTGTGTCGCTGGCAGAGAGGGAAGGGCACTAGCGTCCTGAGTCAGAAGTTTGCTGACAAAGTCCTGTCGTTGCGGGCGACCGTTCCCCGGCCCCGGCGGGGGCGCAATCCCGCGGACGCGGGACCAGGGCGGAAGCCCTGGGATCGACTACTATCTTCTTTCGCCCGCTCTGCAGGCTGAGTTCATCAACAAACCTTTGACTCAGGACACTAGGAAGGCACACTTCGAAAGAGGCAAAAACTGAGCCGGAGCATTGCACGCGGAGGCAGCCAAGTGTACGCTAGTGGGCAGAAGGGAACTCAAAATGGAAATCCCGATTGAACCCTCCCCTCTCCTTGACGGGACAGATAGGTCCGTGCCGTCGGTGGCAGAGATGGTGATACATTGCTGTGAATTACTGCGCCAAAGATTTACAAACGAAGAACTGACTCCCGCCGGGCTCGTGATCGGGTGCGGTAACGGAGACGAAGTTGTTTACATGCGGCATGCGTTTCGGCGTCAACGTGTGGTAGGGGTCGACGTCAAGCTAGCGTTCTCGATGGCAGCTCGGCGCGAGCGTTGCGTGGTGCAAGCAGATGCTAAGTCCCTTCCATTCCAGTCCGGCATCTTCGATTTCGCAGCGGCATTTCATTCGCTCGAACACGTCGGAGATCCACGCCTGGCATTGAGCGAGGTTTCGAGAGTCCTTCGTCCTGGAGGGTGGCTTTATGTGGGGGTGCCTAACAAATCAAGGATCGTCGGTTACCTGGGGTCTCCTGACGCCACCACTTGGCAGAAGATTGTGTGGAACCTCGTGGATTGGGGGGCGAGGCTTCGCGGACGTTTCGAAAACGCACTGGGCGCGCACGCAGGCTTCGAGCGGACGGAACTCGTCAATCTGCTGCGAGAGCACTTTGATAGCATCCAGGTCTTAACTGAGGAGTTTATCCGCTTTAAGTACAATGGCCGCTTGCCGCCGTTCCTACTCAACACGCTGCTCGCACCGGGCATCGTCAACTACTCCGCACCAGCGCACTATGTGGTGTGCCAGAAACCGAGGTAAACAGAAGCAGAACTTATGTTGCAGTTTGTCCTGCCGCCTTGATAGATTAGCAGGATTCAGCGATGGCAGGCGGTGCGGTCGCCGGCTGCCTAAGATAGGAGCGACTCTGGCCGGCGAAAGACTTCCTAAGCTTGCTGATCTGATGGCGCATCTCCGAGGACCCGAGGGTTGCCCTTGGGACCGCGAGCAGGACTACGATACACTCAAGGGGTTGCTGCTCGAAGAGGCCTACGAAGTCATTGACGCGATTAACGCGCGCGATTTCAACGGACTGGAAGATGAGTTAGGCGACCTGCTCTTCCAGGTAGTGTTCTATTCCCGTTTGGCGGAAGAGGAAGGGCGCTTCGACATCGACAACGTTATCGAGCGCGTACACGCAAAACTCATTCGGCGGCATCCTCACGTCTTCGGCGAGGTTCACGCCAGTAATGCGGGCGAAGCCCTCAAGAGTTGGCTGCAAGTAAAAGAGCAGGAACGAGGGTCGGCGGCTCATGGCAAGGACGATAGAAAATCCCTTTTGGATGGGATTGCTCCAGCCCTGCCGGCGACCCTCGAAGCCTATGAACTGGGATTGCGGGCCTCCGAAGTTGGTTTTGATTGGAAAAAAGTCGAGGACCTGCTGGAAAAGGTCGAAGAGGAGATTGGGGAGCTGCGCCGCGAACTGAATCGGGATGCAGGCAACATGGCATCGCGGCTCGAGGAAGAGGTTGGCGACCTGCTATTTGCCGCCGCGAACTTGGCGCGATTCCTCCGCTCCGACCCGGAGACTTGCCTGCGCCGAGCGAATCAGAAATTCAAGCGCAGGTTTCAGGAACTTGAAAAGGAAGTCGCGAGGCGTGGAAGAAATCTGCGGGAGTGTTCTCTGGAGGAAATGGAATCGCTGTGGAACGAGTTGAAGTCAAAAGAAGCCCGTTGAAGTATACGATTCGGCCTTGCCGAAAGCTGGAAGAACTTGCCGTCCTTGTCAAGGTGCAGCGGGAAATTTGGGGGTACGCGGAACACGAACTCTACCCTCTAAGGCTGTTCGTAACCCTCGGGAGAATAGGAGGGCAGGCGCTGGGAGCTTTCACGCCGCAAGGCTCCTTGGTGGGTTTCGTAGCTTCATTGCCTGCCTGGCATGGCACCGAGCGCTATTATCACTCGCTCTCCCTGGGGGTTTTGCGCGCGCATGAAAACCGGGGACTGGGCCGGGCGCTGAAGATGGCGCAGAGGCGCGAGGCGCTTCGAGCCGGCATCGACCTTATCGAGTGGACTTTTGATCCTCTCCGGGCGAAGAATGCGTACCTCAACATTGTTCGCCTGGGCGCCATCGCTCGCTTTTACCGACCAGACTACTACGGTCAGGTGGAGAGCAAGCTCCAAAAGGGCTTGGCCAGCGACCGCCTGATTGTGGAATGGCGGCTGAGGTCAACACGGGTCAAACGAGCGATGGCGGGCAAGTTGCCGCGCGGCAGCAAAGAGAAGCCGGCGGCGGTGGTCGAGATTCCAGCTAATATCGATCGAATGAGGCAGTCAAACCCCTGCGAAGCGCGCCAGCGCCAGTTGGCGGTTCGCCGGCAACTGCAAGAGTCTTTTGCTCATAAGCTGGTGATCACAGGCTTCGAATACGAGGGGAAATCAGCCCGTTACTTATTGGACCCTTATGAAGATTGATCGAGTGGAACTCAGGGAAATTCAAATGCCACTCGTCCATTTTTTCGAGACGAGTTTCGGCAGAACTACGACGCGCAGAATCGTCCTTGTGCGGGTCGATGCGGAAGGCCTGGCAGGATGGGGCGAAGTCACCGCCGGAGAAGAGCCGTTCTACAGTTATGAAACTCCCGAAACCGCCTGGCATGTCTTGCGGGATTTCCTCATTCCTTGGGTATTAGGCAAGCAGTGGGCATCGCCTTCCGAAGTGGCCGGACGGTTCTGTCCTATCCGTGGTCACAACATGGCCAAAGCGGCTTTGGAGAACGCACTTTGGGTGATCGAGGCGCAACAGAGAGGCATTCCTCTGGCGAAAACGATTGGCGGGGCGCTGGAAGAGATTCCGTGCGGGGTATCCATCGGGATTCAGAACAGCGTCGAGGAACTGCTGGAAAGAATCGCCGCTGAACTTTCAGCAGGATATCAGCGGATTAAGGTGAAGGTTAAGCCGGGTTGGGATATCAATGTTCTGGACTGCATCCGCACGAGGTTTCCTCGTATCCCCTTGATGGCCGATGCGAATTCCGCTTACACGCTCGCCGACCTGGCGCACCTGAAGCAATTCGATCGGTTCTATTTGATGATGGTTGAGCAGCCGCTGGGCTGGGACGACATCATTGATCACGCCAAGCTGCAAAGGGAAATCTCCACGCCGATTTGCCTGGATGAGTCGATCCACAGCGCTGACGACGCGCGGAAGGCTATCGAAATCGGGGCGTGCAAGATCATTAACGTGAAGCTGGGCCGCGTAGGGGGCTTAACGTCGGCCAAACAAGTTCATGATATGTGCCGGGCAAAAAACATTCCGGTCTGGTGCGGCGGGATGCTGGAGTCAGGAATCGGGCGGGCTCACAATATTGCCATGTCCTCGCTGCCCGGATTCACCCTTCCGGGAGACGTTTCTGCAAGCAAGCGATACTGGGCGGAGGATATCATCGACCCGCAGGTGACCGTGACCGCGCATGGAACCATTCACGTCCCCCAGGTGCCTGGGCTGGGATATGAGCCCAACCTCGACCGAATCGAAAGAGTGACTGTAAGAAAGGAAGTGTTTGGGTAGCACGCTGGGCAAAGAAACTCAATACGCTCCCGCAAAGGCCCATGGCCACAGCCACGCCTTGATGCATTTTCTCCTGTTCTGGGGGACGGTGTTTTGGGCCTCCAATATCGTGGCTGCAAAAGAGGCTGTGAGCGGTCTTGGGGGAATGGGGTTGGCGCAGTTGCGCCTGGCGGGTGCTGCCATCCTTTTTGGGGCGCTGTTCCTGGCATGGCGGGGACGGCCTCAGTTGCATCTGAGCGGGCGCGAGTGGCTTGTCCTCACACTTGTAGCATTCAATGGGATGACACTCAACCAGATTTGCTTCATTAACGGCTTGGCTAGGACCTCCGTGGCGCACACCGGGCTCATCGTGGCGCTGGGTCCACTCATGGTGCTAGCGCTTTCTTGCCTGATGCGGTTGGAGCCATTAACCCCGCCCAAGTTCCTCGGCATGCTGATTTCCTTCGGGGGAGTAGCCATCCTGACGCTCGGCGGAGCGGAGAAGGGGAGCGCGGCCCACTGGCAGGGAGACCTGATTGTGTTAGCGGGCAGCGTCTCATTCGCCTACTACACGATTCAGGTTAAAGAAATAGCCAACCGGTACGACGCCCTTACCCTTAACACCTTGACGTTCGCGATCGGTTCCTTGCTCATGATCCCGTTTGCCGCTCGCTCAGTTCTCAATATCCGCTGGGCCAACGTGACCCCCGCCGCCTGGGGCAGCTTCGCATTCATGGTCATCCTAGGCACTGTAGTGGCCTACCTTTTCTATGCGTTCGCTCTTACCGAACTTGCCGCGTCACGCGTGGCAGCCTTCGCGTACCTCCAGCCGGTTGTGGCGGCGCTTCTGGGGGCATGGCTGCTTGGGGAGAGGATCACACCGAGGGTCGTCGCGGGCGGCGCGCTGATTCTGCTGGGGGTGTACCTAGCCGAGCGAGAACGTGGGGAGGAAGGCAAGGAGTAGGGAATAGGGAACAGGGAACAGGAAATAGGGAACAGGGAATAGGGAATAGGGAGCCCCACCGTGGCAGGATGACTGGCTACTGCCTTTTGCCAGCTGCCCACTGCCGATCGTCTACTGCCTACCGTTTACCGCCTTCTGCTGTCTGCCCTCTGTCTGTTCCCTGTTCCCTACTCCCTGACTTCCTCCCCTCAGAACAACTCAAGGCAAAATCTCGACCACCGGGCCTCTTTTGGCGGGGCGGAACGCCAGCGCAAGGAACAGGCCCATCATGAATCCTCCGACGTGGCCCCACCAAGCCACTCCGCCACCGGTGGCGGACTGAATCGCCAGCATCTGGTAGCCCGTAACGAACTGGATCAGGAACCAGTAGCCGAGCAGCAGGATGGCAGGGAGCTCGATCGTCCAAAAGAAGAAGATCAAGGGGATGAGAGTTGTAATACGGGCTCGTGGAAAGCTGACAAAGTAGGCGCCAAGCACTCCTGCGATAGCTCCGCTCGCTCCGATGGTCGGCAGGCGGGACCCCGCATTGAGGACGATGTGAAGAATTGCCCCCGCCAAACCTGAAACTAGGTAGAGACACAGAAACTTGAAATGCCCAAAGCGGTCTTCCACACTCCGCCCGAACACGAAGAGGAAGAGCATGTTTCCCAGCAGGTGCAACCATCCCCCGTGCAGGAACATGGAAGCGAAGACGGGGATGAGAAACCCTGCGACCGTCAGGTTTGCGAGCCCGTACCGTGTGACATATCGCGCTGGGACGATTCCGAAGACAAAAACCAGCCGGTTAATACCTGGCCCGCGCGCAAGTTCAAAAAAGAAGACCCATACATTCGCGATGATGATGGCGAGGGTAACAAACCAGAAGCTCCGCCGCCGGATGTGGTCGGTGAGGGGGAGGGGGACCATAAGCCCACTATATTACACGGGGAAGGTCCTGGGACCCACGGGAAAAGCAGGAGTGGGCAAGAGCATTTTCCCTGCCCAATATAGTTGGCGGGCCGTGAAAGCGGTCCGCCAAGTTTAGTTTCCAAGTTCTCAGCGGTTGGCGTTCAGTTGAGGTGTTTCTTGGTTGAAAACCAAGACCTTGTTTGAAAAAGCGAAGCGAATCTCGGCGACGGACATCTTCCCGTCCGGAGTGGTAGTGTAAACAACCGAATCGCGGTCGTAGGCGTCGCTGCGGTCATCGAGCCTGCCCGTTGTGTTGACAACCACATTGCGGTTGTAGCTCTTGTAACGCTCCTCGAATCCGCCGTCTGTTGTGAAAACAACGGTGTGGTGTTTGACGAATTCTATGGTTGTCCCAGAGCTGTTAGTTTCCCACCGCACAGAATACTGACCTGCCGGGAGAGTTGTCCCGTTCAGAACGAAATCATGGGCAAAGGTCACAGTGCGCGAGTCCTTAGCCAAGGCAGGAATGCCGGAAGCCAAGAGCAGCGCCACCGACAGAACCGATGTTCCGAGATACTTTCTGAAGTCCATATTCATTCGACGCTCCTTTTTCACCTGATTCTTCTTTCTACCTACTTAGGCATGTTCCTCCAGGCCTGATTGCGATGTCGATGCACTGTGGGTGAACTGTTGTTGAACTTTGAATGAACTCGAAACCCAGCCGGAACAAAGGGCGATTTCAATAGGCGGAGTGGCTCTCCGAAGAGGTTTTCCTTTGTTTGGGATACGGGCTGAAATGCGGAACGTCTCTAATGGAAAAAGTTTCGAGTCGCCCCCACGATGTTCGTTTCGCGGCCTTCGCAGTTAATCTTCAAGCCGGTGAGCTGCGCAAGTGCGGAGTGAAGATAAGGCTTCAGGAACAACCCTTTCAAATGCTGTCCGTGTTGCTCGAGCGGCCAAGCATAGGTGTGACGCTCGAGGAACTCCAGAAGAGACTTTGGTCCGGCAATACTTTTGCGGACTTCGACCGCGGCGGTCAAGAAGCTCAAAGCAGAAGGTCCGCGGCCGGATGTGGTCTGTGGGGGGATACCGTGCGAAGTTAGCGAGTCGCAGAAGCGGCCCGCCAAGTTAGTTTCCAAATTCTCAGTGGTCGGGGTTCAACTGAGGTGTTTCTTGATTGAAGACGAGCGCCTTGTTCGAGTAAGCAGAGTGAATCTCGACGAGGGATATCGTTCCGTCCGGAGCGGTGTCGTAAACAACCAAATCGCGGTCGTAGGCGTTGGTGCGCTCCTCAAATCCGCCACCTGTTGAGAAAACAACTTTGTGGGGCTGCAGGAATTCTATGGTTGCTCCAGAGCTGTGTGGTTCCCACCGTAGAATTTATTGCGCTGCCGGGAGACTTGTCCTGTTCACGACGACATCATGTGAAAAGGTCACAATCCGCGCGTCCTCAGCCAATGCGGGAATGCCGGAAACCAGAAGCAGCGCCACCAACACTCCCCCCCGGCCGGGGTTGGAGCTGCGAGCGGGCACCGGCTCAAGCTAGTCCCCCGAAAGACGCCCCGGCCCTTGCGAAAACCGCTTTACCCTGCATTTACGGTTGCTTGAAGGTTCGCACGTAACCAATTACGGCATCCACGGATTCAGGATCGAGAAGGTGCTGCACTGCGGCTTCCCGCATACGGACAGGATCCATCTGACGTCTGCCATGGCTGATAACGTCCTTCAATTCTTGGTCCGATTTTTCCTGCACATACGCGGAATCAAGCCGCGGAATCCGAGTCTGGAAGAACTTATCAGCCGCCGGATTTCCCTTGCCCTGCGGCCCGTGACACCGCGCACAGGTGTGCTCGAAAACCTCCTTCCCCGACATCTGGGGCGCCGCGCCGGAGACCACAGCGACCACCATTTCATGAGTGTGTTTTTCTAGCGTACTGCTTACCAGCACTCCCCCTTCGCCGGGTATCCATACCTCTGCGAGCACATGGCGGCCCCGGAAGTTGTCAAAGACCAGGCCTACGTCCCTAAAGAGGGAGGCCCCGGCCAGCTGGGAGATGACATGCAGTTTTGTCTCCCCGCCCTTAGCGTCGCTGATCACAAGGGACTGATCGCTGAGGCGAACCCTGAATTGATATGTCCCCGCCGGAAGCGACGTGCCGCCTGCCTCGAAGCTGAACGGGACATTCGCGCTTAGGACTGGCCCAGTTTGCCCCTGAGCAGACGCAACCGCCAACAGGGTTAGGACGCTGATGGTGGTGAGAATTCTAGCCGTCATCAGTAGAGTCTTCATGTAGGTTTCTCCTTGTTTAGATTTGGAGTGTCGAAGCCGAAGCCGCAGCGTGCGAACTAGCGGCAACTGTTGGCGCTCCCAGCTCGGCGACTGCTGTACCGGGACCACGCGTGGGCATGCCGCGCCGTTTTATCCGATCGGGCATAAGGAAGCGCTTTCCCGCGCCGTTCGTGCTATTGGCCGTCAAAGATTCCTCTATACGAGCATTTGCATTTTGGAACTGTGACGCAGGCGAGTATACACCCAACCGCCTTTTCTGGTGAGATTTTTTTTCCTACCATTCCCGAGCGACTCCGGCTGCCCAGAAAGGGACCTGTTCTGTCTGCTCCGGCTACGGGCAAACCCGGAAGTGCTCCCTAGAAGAGACTTTGGTCCGGCAACACCTTTGGTGACTTCGAGCACAGTTTGGCCACGGCGGTCAAGAAGCTCCGCCGGGCCTTAGGCGATTCCGCCGCCGGTTCTCCTTTTTCGTTTGATTCTTCTTTCTTACTGTGCAGCCATCTTCCTCCAGGCCTGTTGCGATGTCGATGTACTGTGGATGAACGGTTGTCGAACTTTGAATGAATACGAAACCCTCCCTGAACAAAGGGCGTGTCCGATAGGCGGAGCGACTCTCCCAAGAGGTCTCCCAAGAGGTTTTCCTTTGTTTGGGATGCGTGCTAAAATGCCTAACTTCTCCATGGAAAAAGTCTCGAGTCACCCCCACGAGGTTCGTTTCGCAGCGTTCGCAGTTGATCTTCAAGCCGGTGAGCTGCGCAAGCACGGAGCGAAGATAAGGCTCCAGGAACAGCCCTTTCAAATGCTGTCGGTGTTACTCGAGCGACCCGGCGAAGTTGTGACGCGAGAGGAACTGCGGAAGAGACTTTGGTCCGGCAACACCTTTGTGGACTTCGAGCACAGTTTGGCCACGGCGGTGAAGAAGCTCCGCCGGGCCTTAGGCGATCGCGCCGCTCATTCACAATTCATTGAAACTCTGCCCCGGCGAGGCTACCGCTTCATCGCGCCCTTGGAAGCAGAGTCTCGAGCGGCCAAGCCGATTCTGGCGGTGCTGCCGTTCGAGAACCTGACAGGTGATGCCGGGCAGGAGTTCTTCAGCGACGGGATGACCGAGGAGATGATTGCGCGGTTGGGACGCTTGTACCCACAGCGTCTGGGCGTTATCGCCCTGGCATCTGCGATTCGATACAAGAACACCGACAAGGACATTGACCAAATCGGGCGAGAGCTGGGGGCGGACTATGTCCTCAAAGGCAACGTGCGCCGCGTTGGCGACCGAGTGCGTGTCGCCGTGGAGCTCAGCCAGGTCAAGGACCGCACCCACCTCTGGGCCGACAGCTTCGAGGGCAATCGGGCAAAGGTACTCGCGATCCACGGCGAGCTTGCCCGCCACATTGCTCGCTCATTGCAGATTGAATTGCTTCCCGCAAAGCGCGCGGCATTGACCGGGGCTTCGACCACAAATCAGGGAGCCCACGGGGCGTTTCTCAAAGGTCGCTACTGCTTGAACAAAGGAACCGCCGAAGGGGTGAAGAATGCGATTGAGCACTTCGAGGAGGCGACCTCAAGAGACCCCGGGTATGCCGTGGCCTATGCTGGGCTAGCTGTCGCCTTGGACTTGGCTGATTACTTCCGTGTCTTTTCCGGGAAACGGGCTTTCCCCAGAGCCAAGGCGGCAGCGATCAAGGCTCTGGAGCTTAACGATTTGCTTCCCGAAGCTCACAACGCCTTGGCTTTCGCCAAGCATTCATTCGACTGGGACTGGGCCGGGGCCGAGCCCATCTACCAGCGCGCCATAGGGCTTAACCCGAACTTTGCCACTGCCCGTCATTGGCATGGGTTCTATTTAGGAATGCTGGGACGCGTGGATGAGGCCCTGGCCGAGATGCGACGAGCCCAACAGCTTAATCCCCTGTCCCTCATTATCAGAACCCACTTAGGGCTGACGTTATACCGGGGGCGCCGGTACGATGAGGCGATTGAACAGCTTCGGCAGACGCTTGAGATGGAACCTAACTTCGCTGCGGCACACTTCTTCCTTGCTTGGGCCTATGAGCAAAAGGGAATGTACGAGGAAACGATCACGCATCTCCAAAAAGCGCTGGCAGTCTCCCCAGACAGTCCCGACAGGGTAGGGGCACTCGGCCATGCCCATGCCGTTTTTAAGCGAAGAGGATACGCGCAGAAGGCGCTCAGAGAATTGCGCGAGCTCTCGAAGCAGAGATTTGTCTCGGCATACGATTTTGCGATTATTTACGTCGGCCTTGATGAGGCAGACCAAGCATTCAAGTGGCTGGAAAGGGCATGCGAGGAACGCTCCTTCTCAATGCTTATGAGCCTCAAGACGGAGCCAATGCTGGACGCTCTTCGCTCGGATCCTCGTTTTCAAGAGCTGGTGCGCCGCGTGGGTTTGCCACCTTAGGCCTTTTGTGGGCTGCGTGCCAAGAAATAGGCGCATCGTCCTTGTCGCGGCAAAAGTGGTTGGCGGGCCGGGAGCACGGCCCGCCAAATTAGCTTCCCAATCTCCAGCAGCGGCTCTCAGCGTGAGGTGTCATGGATTGAAAACGAGGACCTCGCTCGAGCCCGCGAAGCGAATCTCACTGATGGAGCTGGTCCCATCCGCGGCGGTGTCGTAGATAACCACATTGGAGTAGTACTTCTTGCCGCGGTCCTCGATTTTGCCCTCTGTTGAGAGAACAACTTTGTGGCGCTGCGCGAATTCCACGACTGCTTGAGGGCTGTGAGCTTCCCACTGTACAACATATGTACCTGCCGGAAGAGTTTTGCCGCTCAGAGCGGCATCACGGTTAAGGGCCACCGTCCGCGAGTTCTTGGCTAAGCCCGGAGTGCCGGATGCGAGAAGCAGAGCCACGGATAGAATTAATGTCCCGAGATACTTTCTGATATCCATTGAATCCTCCTTGGTTGCTGGTTGGTCTTCGTTAGTCCAAGCGGCCCGTCGGCTGACGGGACCGCGCCTCGACTCCATTTGGTTACCCCTTGCATTTCAGTTGTGAAGGCCCTTACAATCAAATGGGGTTAAATGAGAAGCGGGGGGCCACAAGGCCTCAAGCCTTTCCGAGGGATTCTCTTCGCCCAGGCCGCCAAACCTTCAGCGAAGAGAGTCCATTTAACCCCTTACGTTTTTTTGTCCGCTCACCACCTTAGCAGGCTGCGGAAAAATCCCTCTGTCATTCCAAGCGGAGCGAGGAAACTCGCTCTGAATATTTTCAACGCAGTGCGAGATTCCTCGTCGTCCGCCAATAAGAATGGCGGACTCCTCGGAATGACAGGCCAAGCGGGTTTTTCCGCAGCCTGTTAGGCGTGATGAGTCGACTTTCTTTCACTAATCTCCTGAAACCGTCCGCTCAGGGCTGCTTCCCTTTTTCTTTGACGCGCGCTGAACATTTCGGTTAGCTTTCCTCATTCAACAGCTAGTACGCATGCTCCTTATGTGAGGTTCCATACAATCAAACAGTAAATGGCATGCGGAAGCTTGAGCTGTAGTCTTATCAGCCACGCCTCACCCACCGCCTGTTCCATTCCACTTATTTGCGGCAATTCAAGTGCCATTCGAAGCCCAGCGCCAAGAAACTGAATCCACACGTTTTCGAAGCTGCGCCACAGAAAACGAAGCAGCGCAGACTGTCCGGTTTTGAGATTGCGTGTCCCAAGATCGAACAGCTCATTATCTGACACGCGGGGACCGGGGTCGCGTCAAAGTTCCCGAAAGGCAACATCCCGAAGCGGCTCTGACGCAACCCTGGCCTGGCGGCAAGGCGCGTTGACGGTCTGTAGGAACGTCGATATACTCAGTTTGCGGCGGTAATAGGTTGGTTGTGGCGGGGCGAATCGACTTTACCCTCCTGGACGTTCATGATTGCAGAACTGTTGGACGAAGCCCATGGGGGCTTAACGAGCTAGCCAGACTTACGGAGAGGTCGTGAAAATGGCTACGAAGACGCCGGTGAATGAGAACAACGTATTGGATCCGACGGATGCTCCTGGGAAGCATCACTTGCAGAATTATGAGGCCGCTTATCAGAGCTTCAGGTGGGAGGATGTTCATAAGGAGTTTGATTGGAGCCGCACCGGTAAGGTGAACATGGCGCATGAGGCCATCGACAGGCACCTGTCCCGAGGCCGGCGGAACAAGCTCGCTCTGATTTATACCGACCGCGACTACACGGCGCGGCTTACTTTCGAGGACCTCTCGCTTCAGTCGAATCGCTTTGCCAACGTCCTGAGGAAGCTCGGAGTTGCAAAAGGGGACCGCGTCTTTGTGTTCCTGGGGCGCCGTCCGGAGCTCTACATCGCCATTCTCGGAATCTTGAAGATCGGGGCCATTCCAAGCCCGCTTTTCGAAGCTTTTATGGAAGACGCGGTACGCGATCGCATGGCGAACGCCGAAGCCGTGGCCCTGGTGACCTCTCCCGCACTGCTGGACCGAGTCCCGCAATGGGAACTGCCGGCGCTCAAGCACGTAATCCTGGTCGGCGCGGGTTCCGATGGATTGCCGCAAGGACATTATAGCTTCGAAGCGTTGGTGGAAGGGGCGGAGGAAAAGACCGAAATCGAGTGGCTGACGCTGGATGATCCGCTGATCATCCACTATACATCCGGCTCCACGGGCAAGCCCAAGGGCGTGCTCCACGCGCAGCGTGCCATGCTCGGCCATTTGATGACCGGCAGGTGGGTCCTCGACCTACAGGAAGACGATGTTTATTGGTGTACGGCAGACCCCGGCTGGGTAACGGGCACCTCTTACGGAATTTTCGCCCCCTGGCTGAATGGAGCGACCAACTTGATTCGCGGCGGCCGCTTTAACGCAAGTGAGTGGTACCGCACGATTGAGAAGTTCCGGGTAAACATCTGGTATAGCGCTCCCACGGCATTCCGGATGTTGATGGCAGCCGGTGAGGAGGCGGCGAAGCGGTGCGATCTCTCCTCCCTCAGGCACGTCCTGAGCGTGGGAGAACCCTTGAATCCGGAAGTCGTATGGTGGGGTTGGAAAACTTACGGGCGAAGGATCCACGATAACTGGTGGATGACCGAGACCGGTCATATCCTCATTTCAAACTATCCCTCCACGACCATCCGCCCCGGTTCAATGGGAAAGCCCGTTCCGGGCGTCACGGCGAGCATCGTGGATGACGATGGTAAGGAGTTGCCGCCCAATACTTTGGGGAATCTGGTGATCAAGCCGGGCTGGCCCGGCATGATGCCGACCATCTGGAAACAGCCGGAACGTTACCGGGCCTATTTTCGCATTCCGGGGTGGTACGTCACCGGCGATAGCGCTTACCGGGATCCGGACGGGTATTTCTGGTTCCAGGGCCGTGTGGATGACCTCATCATCACGGCGGGTGAGAACGTGGGACCATTCGAGGTGGAGAGTTGCCTCGTCGAGCATCCGGCAGTGGCCGAGGCCGGAGTGATCGGAAAGCCGGACGCTTTGCGCGGTCACATCATTAAAGCGTTTATTTCGCTCCGCGAAGGATACCTCCCCAGCGACGAATTGAAAGATGAGATTCAGAAATTCGTCCGCCAGAAGCTGGCGTCACATGCGGCGCCCCGTGAGATCGAGTTCAAACAAAAGCTTCCCAAAACGCGCAGCGGGAAGATTATGCGGCGCGTTCTGAAGGCCTGGGAGCTGGGCTTACCTACGGGAGACCTGTCAACGCTTGAGGATTAGTGCTTCCTGGATCGTCCAGGACGGAGTTCCTCCGGGGCGGCTGGCGACCAAGGCCCCAACTCGGTTGGCAAAGTTCGCCAATTCTTGGGCAGGCCATCCCTCTCCCATGCCATGGACGAAGGCGGCGGCGAAGGCGTCGCCGGCTCCTACCGTATCCGCGACACGAACCTCGTACCCTTCCGCTGCGACGCAATTGTCACCCACCAACAGCACGCATCCTGCTTCTCCCCGCGTGACACAGACTGCCTCCCATCCAAATTTACGTGCAGCGCCTTGGCAAAAATCCTGCAGCGAACGATACGACCAGCCAAACATGGACTGGATCATATCGACTTCCTGGTCGTTGAGCTTGACGGCGGTGGCGAGGGACATCAATTCATTGACCAGCGAGGCCTCATAACAATTCTCACGCAGGTTCACATCGTAGAAGCGGCGGGCTTCCGGGTTGGCCTCAATCACTTTCAAGGTCAGCGCTTTTGCTTTGGGGCTCATCTGAAACAGCGTCCCGAAGTAAATCCAATCAGGCCGGCGAGATGAAAGTTCTCCGAGCTCCCCATCTGAGAGACGGGGGAAGTCGTAAGCAGCGGGCCGATGGATGATGAAATGCGGCCGGCCGGAGGTGTCGAGGCTGACAGTGACTATCCCGGTGGGATGGCCCTTCTCCCGGTGGACATAACGCGCAGGCAGGCCCATAGCGGCCATCCTTTCCAGGATGCGTCGACCCCTCGGGTCTTCGCCTACAGCGCTGATGAGGGATACCGAGTGCCCCAGTATTCTGGCGTGCGCGCCAAAATTGAAAGCAGCTCCACCCAGGTGTTCCGTGTCCCCGAATACATCCCATAATACTTCCCCGATGCTAATAATGTTCATGATCAGCTCTCCGGTACCCCGCCGCCCAAAATACGTCGAGAAGTCTCAAATCTACATCCGTGGGCGCGGAAATATTATGCTGGTTCTCCGAGCGATGCAATCGCCCGTGTAAATCTCTTCCTAGCCCTGAGATTTTGTCTTTCCATTCCGGTCATCCATTTGGGATCCCGATCTCATCCTTGGAGCGCGAGGACGGAAGTGCCTCAAACCACAAGAGATTGAGGGGGGATGGGAAGAGAACGGTGTCCAAGGCCGAAACGCGCGCCTGGAGACTAATCGATCTTTGGCGGCTGCCGATAGCTCGGGCGGATTGCAATTGACTTTCGTATTGCACGAGAACAAAGTGGAAGCATTGGAAGCCGGGCCCATGCCCTCTTCCCACCGGCCACGGGGCGGCGCTCGCCTTCCGGAAAGCAGGAATCAGAAGCTAGAAGCTACAAGATAGGAGCGTCAAAATGGGGCGTGAATCCCGCCACGGCGCGAGTGTTGGCGAGATAAGACGGCGACTTAAGGCCGGTGTCAGAGGACCGGTGAACAAAAGGGCCGCGATGGTGAAATCGCCGCTCTAGAAGCAAACGGCAAATAAAAAGGAGATTCCTATGCGCCGAATTTATTGGGGTGTTGCACTTTTGATGTTGGGTGTGGCGGGTCTGCACGCGCAGACCTTGACCACGACGGTTGGGGCAGGAAACGGCCTGCAAGCGCGCGCGCTCCCCGCGCGGGACGCGGGACAAGTGGGGCTGGTTACCCTCAGGGGCAACACGCGCCCGGAAGCAAATGCGAAGAACGATCGCGGGCGAGTCTCCGATGACCTGATACTCAACCACATGATGCTCCAGTTGCGCCGGTCTCCGGAGCAGGAGCAAGCACTCCAGCAGTTCATCAATGATACCCACGATCACACGTCGCCGCTTTTTCACCATTGGATCACGGCGACGGAATTCGGGCAGAGGTACGGCGTCCCGCCGGCTGACGTCGCCAGGGTGACGGATTGGCTCGAGTCGCAGGGGTTCAAGGTCAATTTGGTCTACCCCAACCGAATGGTCATCGACTTCACCGGCTCGGCGGGCCAGATCCGCCAAGCCTTCCACACCGAGATCCATCACTTGTTGGTGAACGGCGAGGCCCATATCGCCAATATGAGCGACCCGCAGATTCCGGCGGAGCTGGCTTCAACGGTGGCGGGCGTCGTCTCCCTGAATGACTTCAGGCCTCACTCGACGCTTAAGCGGCACGCCAATTACACTGTCGGGAACGGCGCCTACACGCTCGTGCCGGCGGACTTGTGGACGATCTACAACTTTAACCCTGCCTTTGCGAAGGGCTTTTCAGGCCAGGGCCAGACGATCGTGGTGGTCGAGGATACCGACCTTTACTCCGCGCAGGACTGGAGTAATTACCGCTCCGCCTTTGGGCTTACCTCAGCGTACCCGTCTGGCACCCTGACCCAGGTCAACCCGCCGCCCACGAGTAACTGCACTGATCCAGGCGTCGTGAGCGGTCTCGACGGTCCCGATGGGGAAGCAGCGCTCGATGTGGAAATGGCGACCGCGGGGGCTCCCAGCGCGACCATCGAGTTGGCGTCCTGCGCGGACACCGAAACGAACCCCGGCATATTCATTGCCCTATATAACCTTCTCAACGGCGGCACGCCGCCCGCGATCGTCAGCATTAGTTACGACACCTCCGAGTCCTTGCTGGGCGCTGCCTCCAACGAGTCTATTAGCTCGCTGTACAAGCAGGCGGTGACGGAGGGTGTCTCCCTCTTCGTTTCCGCGGGCGACAGCGGCGCGGGCGTTTCAGACCGCGACCTAAAAGACAAATACTACGCCCAATTCGGAATCACCGTCAGTGGATTTACCTCCACGCCCTACAACGTGTCGGTGGGTGGGACGGACTTTGCCGATAGTTACGAAGGCACTAACGGCACCTACTGGAACGCAAGCAACGCCGCCAACTACGGATCGGCCCTTTCGTATATTCCCGAGATTCCCTGGAACGACTCCTGCGCCAGTCTGCTGCGCGCCGACTACTTTGGATTTCCGTCCACCTATGGCTCGGGCGGACTGTGCTATGAGGCAGAATACGATCTGGTAAACAGTACTGGGAATTATGGCGAGTATTTGAACATCGGCGCCGGTAGCGGTGGCCCCAGCGGCTGCGCCACCGGCGCGCCGGACCCTTATACCCTCGGCGTGGTGAGTGGCGCCTGCGCTGGATATCCTAAACCCTCGTGGCAGTCCGGGCTCATCGGCAACCCGAGCGATGGCGTGCGGGACATTCCCGATGTTTCGCTCTTCGCTTCCGACGGATCCTGGGGGCACGCCTACATAATTTGCTTTTCTGATCCGAACAACAATGGCGCCAGTTGCAGCGGCGCTCCCAACACGTGGGTCACGGTTGGCGGGACGTCGGCTTCCACGCCCGTCTGGGCGGCCATTCAGTCGCTTGCCAATCAAGCTTCCGGGAGCCGGTGGGGTAACCCAAATCCCGAATATTACTCGCGTGCTGCGGCGGAGTACGGCGCCGATGGCACCACGTCTTGTAACTCCGCTCTTGGCAATGACGTGGCCAGCAACTGTATCTTCTACGACGTAACCCAAGGCGATAACGACGTGCCTTGCAATGGGATGAATTGCTATCTGCCCTCGGGCACCTACCTAACGGGGTATGTGCCCATAGGAGTGCTTTCCGCAGCGGGGCAGCCCCTGACCTCGGTGTTCGTCACCGACCTCGGAAGCGGATACACGGGCAATCTTACGTGCACCCTGAGCGGGGGTGGCGGAATGGGTGCGACCTGCAGCGCCATGGCGACCGGCGTGGTCACCGCCGTTGGCCTTGTAAACGGGGGGTCAGGTTATACATCGCAGCCAAGCTGTACCCTGACGGGCGGCGGAGGAACGGGCGCGGGCTGTGAGGTGACTCAGGCTACGGGCGGCGTGCTTAGCGACATAGTACTCACTGCGTATGGAAGCGGCTATACCTCCGTCCCCACTTGCACGATCAGCGGAGGCAACGGGGCAGGCGCAACCTGCGCCGCGACCGAGGGGCCGGGAATCTCGGCCACCCTTACCGCCCCCGGCAGCGGGTACACCAGCCTTCCCGACTGCGTTCTCAGCGGAGGCGGGGGAACGGGCGGTGCGTGCTCTGTCCTGGCGCTTAACAGCAGTGCCACCTATCAACCGGCGTTCGGCGCCGCGACCGGGTGGGACTTCGCCACTGGAATCGGGACGGTCAATGTCTCGAACCTGGTGGCCAGCTTCATTTTGGTCTCAGTGGCGGGCGTCTCGCCCCCCAGCCTGACGTTTAGTAACCAGCCCGAAGGGACGACGAGCGCGTCTCAGCCGGTCACCCTATTCAATACGGGCAACGCCGCGCTCACCATCACCAACATCGTCATTAGCCCCAACTTCGGCGAGACCGACAACTGCGCGGGCAGTGTCGCGGCCAGCGGTTCCTGCACGATCAACGTGACCTTCAAACCTACGGCCACCGGCACGCTCGAGGGCACGCTGACCATCACCGACAACAGCAATGGCGAGGTGGGCAGCACGCAGACGGTGGATTTGACGGGGACGGGAGTGGCTGCAGCTCCAGTGGCCGGGGTCTCGCCCGGCAGCCTGACGTTCAGCAATCAGGGCGTGGGGACCACAAGCGCGTCGCTGCCGGTCACCCTGAGCAATACGGGCAACGTTGCGCTCACCATCACCAACATCAATACAAGCGCCAACTTCGCCCCGACCAACAACTGCGCGGGGAGCGTCGCGGCCAGCGGCTCCTGCACGATCAACGTGACCTTCACACCCACGGCCACCGGCACGCTCGCCGGCACGCTGACCATTACCGACAACAGCAATGGGGTGGCGGGAAGCACGCAAAGTGTTGCACTCAGCGGAACGGGTCAGGATTTCAGTTTCGCCGCAGCCTCCGGTTCTCCCACCTCGGTGACCGTCGCGCCCGGTTCACCCGCAGGCTACACTTTAAGTGTGGCCGGTGAAGGGGCATTCAACCAAAGTGTGAGCTTCACCTGTACCGGGGCTCCCTCCGAAGCCACCTGCACGGTTTCGCCGAACCCGGTAACGGCGGGGAGTTCTGCGACGAATGTCACGGTCAGCGTTACGACGACCGCCCCTTCGCTCAGCGTGCCTCGCTCTCGGCCGCTTCCTCCAGCCGCACCTCTATCGCCGGGCTTAAGAGGTCTGCTCCTGCTCGCCTTGGTTCTGGCGTTGATGGCATGGGCCATCGGGCGCCGGAACCAACCTGGCGGGAGCCGATGGCGGGCCACGCTAGTCCCGCTCGCCGCGGGATTGTTGCTGACTCTGGCGCTGGCAGCAGGATGTGGTGGAGGGAGCAGTAGCAATGTTACGCATAACCCCGGAACACCCGCCGGTACCTACACGCTGACGGTAACGGGCACCGCAGGTTCGGGATCTTCTGCCTGGAGCCATACCGTGACCCTCACCTTGACGGTGAGTTAGGCAGAACAAGACGCAGCGGAAGAAGCGGCTTTGCCGCCTGCTGTGTGGAAAGCCTCTGGCTTTCCGGTGCAGACAGCCTCCCTTCTTTCCCTCGGCTCGGCTGGAAGGCTCAGCCTTCCAGCCGAGCCGAGGGGGTTAGTTAGAGCGGAGGCCCTCGGAAAGGCGAAGCCTTTCCGCATCCGTCGGCTGACGGACGGCAGAGCCGCTTTGGGAGGCTACCTTTCGGGGACTCTGACGCGACAATGGAAAGGAGCTCATTCCGGGGTTAGTAAAATCGGATTTCGTCGAGGTCCAATGCGAACTCCCCGGCTGGGCCTGTCACTGAGATTTCCAACACCCAAGGGCCGTCCGCCAGCCCGTACCCTGAGGGGTTCGCCAGCCACGCGATAGGCACCCGCACGTTTTGCCATGTCTCGCCTGGAACAAAACTGATTTCTGGGATAGGAGAGGCCGCTGCTTTTGGGGGCTGCAATCCTACCTGGTAGATACGAGGTGCGCCGCGAGCCTCGAACTCGATGCCGCGCAGGTTTCGTGAGCCCACAGGTACCCTCACTTCATACCGGGCCGAGACATGACCCTGAGCGTCCTTGGGTCCGGGCGCCAAGTGTCCTTTCAGGCGCATAGCGTGCGGGGTCCCCTCGGCGCCGGGTGTCAGCAGGGAAGTCTCCGCCATGGAATGGCCCGACACGTCAGAATCTGTGGAGATTTGCCAGCGGCTCAAAAGGTCCTCGGAAGCTTGAATGCTGTCGAAGTTTTCAATCAGATTTAGCTTCTCCGCCTCCGGATTCAGGGAGGCAGCGGTGGCTTGCCCCATCACACTATAAGAGCGGGCCCAATTGACCGTGGGGTTGGCGCGCGTGTTCATCCACAGGCCCATAACCAGGAAGGGCAGCACAAAGACGCCGGACCATAGTTTAGCCTTCGTGGATATCCTCTCCTCTTTTTCCCAGCGAAAGAGTTTCATGGCGAAGAGCAAGCCGAAGACACCCGAAGTCACCAGGACCAGCATCTCCGGCCAGTGGTCCAGGAGCGATTCTGCCTGCGCCATGACGCCTTGAAAGGCGCTGACGAGATACGTGGAAGGAAAAAACATCGCGAGCCGCTGGATCCATCGCGGAAGCATGGGCAAGGGGAATGTAACCCCGGAGAGAAACAACAACGTAATCCAGACGAGATTATTGTAAATCTGGGCTTCTTGCATGGTGTTCGCCACGCTGGAGATGGTGAGTCCGAAACCCGCGAAGGCAAAGGTGCCGACCGTGATCAGCACCAGCAGCGTCACCCATCCGATTTTCATCGGCATGTGGAAGAAAACCAGAGCGGTAAAGAGCAGGAGGCCGATGGTGGGAAGCTCAAGCAGGTAATTTGCGAGCAAGTTGCTCAGCAGGATAGTGCGCGGGCCAATGGGCGCCAGGCGGTAGCGCCGCAGGCTCCCACGTTCGCGCTGCATCACGGATTGCATGCCCAGTCCAAAGAACCCGCTGCCCATGATGTTCAGCGTAACGACGGGCCCAAACATGTAGGCCACGACGTTGGGGTTGCCGCGGGCGATCAGACCGGCGTAAGCGAACAGGAAAACCAGAGGGAAGAGGAAGGTGAAAAAGAGCGCCACCTTGGTGCGCATCACCAAGCGGATGGTCAGCAGCGCAATGCGAACGGTGGGCATGGTCAGTGTTCCATCCTTCTTCCCGTCATTTCCAAGAAAACATCTTCCAGGCTGGGCTGGGCGATGTGCAAGTCAACCAGGGCATTGTCATCGGATTCCAAAAAGCGGACCAAGGCAGCAATGGTCAGGGCGGCTGGCTGGGCGTGGAGAAAATAGGCGCCATCCGCTTCGCGGCAGTCAATGACCCCTTCGATCAGCTTCAAGCGCTCGAGGCCGGCCGGTTTCGCTAGGCGAACCTCGAGCCGCGTTCCATGCCCGGAGCGCGCTATCAACTCACGCGGGGTTCCGAGCGCCACGAGTTGGCCTCGGTCCATTATCGCCACGCGGTCGCAGAGCCTCTCGGCTTCCTCAATGTAATGGGTGGTCAGTAGTACCGTCCGTCCCTCCCTCCGGAAATGCTCAATCAGAGCGTAAATATCGCGGCGCAACTGCGCGTCGAGCCCCACCGTGGGTTCATCCAGCAGGACCAGTTCGGGATCATTCACCAGTGCCAGCGCGAGCGCCAAGCGCTGCTTTTGACCTCCGGAAAGCTTCTCGAAGAAGGTATGACGCTTTTCCGCCAGGCCGAACCGCTCCAGGAGCATGTGGACGGAGGCCGAGCGCTTATAAAAGCCCGCAAACAAGTGCAGGGCCTCATCCACCCGCATTTTGTCGGGCAGCACGGTAGACTGGAGTTGCGCTCCAATGCGCTCCTTGAGCGCCATACTCGCTTGCGAAGGATCGAGCCCGCACACGGCGACCGACCCGCTGTCGGGTTGGCGCAGGCCTTCGATGATCTCGATGGTGGTGGTTTTTCCCGCCCCGTTCGGCCCCAAAAGGCCAAATACTTCGCCTTGAAGGATCTCGAAACTGATGCCGCCCAGGGCCGCTAAATCACCATAATGCTTGTGCAGGTTCTGGACACTTACGAGGACCGAGTTCTCCTCAAGGGAAGCCATGAGCAAGTTTAACTATGATACCGGACACGGATAGGCCTTACAATACCGAAGCCGCGCATTTGCGCGTCATTCTGGCGGAAGCGGGAATCCATTTCTGGGAAAATGCCCCCCCGCTTTCGCGGGGGTGACGCGGCGGGGCAGACCGTTGGACCGCCAGGGGGTCAGGGGAGCCATTTTCAGGTAAGATATGAAGTCATGGAGTGAGCGATGAAAATTCTAGTACTCAACTGCGGTAGCTCATCAATGAAGTTTCAATTGATCGCGACGGATGTGGAGATGATCGCGTCGAATGCCGACCGTTGTATTGCCAAGGGAAGTGTCGAGAAGATCGGAACGGACGAGGCCGTGTTGCATTTGACCGTGCCGCCTAACCCTGAGCGGAATCTAACTGAGGAGATGCTTGACCACCAGGCGGCTCTTGCACGGGCAATTCAAGCTCTTAAAGAGGCCAAGGCGGTAGCGGACATTTCACAAATCGAAGCGGTGGGGCACCGCGTGGTTCACGGCGGTGAGCGTTTTTCGGCTTCGGTGTTGATCGACGAAGAGGTAGAGAAGGCGATCCAACAGTGCAGCGAGCTTGCCCCCCTCCACAATCCCCACAATCTGCAGGGGTATCTTGTGGCCCGGAAGCTTATGCCACAAGTCCCACAAGTCGCGGTGTTCGACACGGCGTTCCACCAAACCATGCCACCCAAGGCTTACCTATACGGTCTGCCGTATACTTATTACCGCCGTTACAGGATTCGGCGTTATGGATTCCACAGCCCTTCGCACCGTTACGTGGCGTTCCGTTTCAGGGAGATATTTGGCAAGGCCAAAGGTGAGGCGAACTTGATTACCGCCCACCTGGGGAATGGTTGCTCGATTACGGCCATCGAGAAAGGGAAATCCATCGACACTTCCATGGGATTCACTCCTCTGGAAGGATTGTTGATGGGCACCCGTTGCGGGGATATCGACCCGGCAATCATCCTCTATCTGATGTCCAAGGACGAGCTAAGTTTTCACGATATGTCCTCACTCTTGAATAGGTTCAGCGGCCTTTACGGCATTTCGGAGCAGTCAAACGACATGCGAGAACTGATCGCGGCGGCGGCAAAAGAGAATAAGCAAGCAGAACTGGCCATCGATGCCTTCTGCTACCGCCTGCGGAAGTATATTGGCGCCTATACGGCGGCTCTAGGCCACGTCGATGGCTTGGTGTTTACGGGAGGCATCGGCGAGAACGCTCCCCTGGTCCGTCAGAAGGCCTGCGAGGGCCTGGCAGAATTGGGTTATGAGATTGACCCAGCCCGGAATGGGGAGGCCATCGGTAAAGCGAGCGAAATCTCCACGGACTCCAGCCGCATCCGCATCATGGTCATTCCCACCAACGAGGAGTTGCTCATCGCACGCGATACGTTCCGTGTGATTCGTAACTTGCCGATCCCGTCTTAGCAAGACACGTTCTTGACTGTCAACTGTTGACTGTGAACTGTTTTCTGGCGGAGAGGGTGGGATTCGAACCCACGTCACGATTTCTCGTGAACACGCTTTCCAAGCGTGCTCCTTCAGCCACTCGGACACCTCTCCGGGGCCGTGAATCGCAAAATTGCCTCAGGGTGCGGCGCATCTGCGATCTTCAAACTGCTGGCCGAATTCAAACTAGTATAACATCCCACTTTGGAACTGGCCACAAGCCGAGTAGGCAGTCGACAGTAAGCAGTAGGCAGTAAGCAGGATTGTTTGCTACCGGACGCTCCCCAAGGGCTGACCCGGCCCCAACCCCCACTCTCTCCCATAGACCGGACTGGACACTGTGTCTCTTGACAAGGGGAAGAAGATAGGCTAGGATGCTGGGTTGAAGGCAGCGAGGCGACCATGGCCTCCTGGGAAGACTTGGCTGCCATGCTAGCCCGATGTCCCAACCCGCTCCCGAAAGCGTCCCCACCGGGACCAAAAGCTCGAAAAATTTGCTGGTCCAAGGTGGGCAATTGGTCCGCCCTAGGGACAGAGCGAGAAAAGAGATTTTTCGAAAATGGACGAACAAAGCGTGAATCTCTATGAAAACAAAGGGTCGGCTTTCCACAGGCGACCGGAAGCGGGAATGTTGCAGAAAACAAAGGTGGTTACGCGTTTAAACCGGTAGTATTATTGAAAACACAGCATGTTAGCCTTCCGTCGAGAATTTCTTCGGCCTACCACCGAGGTTCGCCAGCGATCCGTCACCCGACCTGTCCCCAAGTTGGCAGTAAGCAGTAGCCGGCAGGCTCAAGGCAGGATAGAGGAAGCAAGAGAGGCGGTCCGCCGGTGGCGGTTTCACCTGAAGTGCCGGCGGAACCGGTTCCCCATTCCCTATTCCCTGTTCGCTGCCGTGGCGGGTTTACCTGAAGCGCTGGCGGCGCCTCAGCTCGACGCCGAAGATTCCGTTCTGGTCGCGAATGCCGAGCAGCGAAAGGTTTTCTCCGAACGCCCATTCAAACTGGATGATCTTGTATTGTGATGAAGCGGTATTGGTGACGTAGGTGAAGGTCAAGTCTCTGGTCACTTGCTCTTCCACGGTCACCCGCGCGCCGGAAGTAAACCCCGGCAGTCCCACATTTGGGTCGATCTTGATTCGACTCACTCCAAAGAGCCGCTGAATGCGTCCGGTTACCTGGCTGGACAGGGCTTGAGAGAGGAGTGCGCTTTCGCCCACGCTCTGTAAGGGGTTACCCCCAGCGAAGGAACTGACTAGTCCTGGTGTGGACATCTCCTGCTGTTGGCGCGCGTACCCCAGCGCCAGCAGGGAAAGCACATCGTCGGTGGAAAGCGGAGGGTCGGAACGATAAGCCATCTTCAAGCGCCCGAGCGGGCCGGAAATATCAACGGTCAGGTCGTACTGTTGTACAACGGTGTGAGCTTCCAAATCGAGCGTGGCTTGAGTGCGAATGGGATTGGTCAGGCTGAGATCGCCTCGGGTGAGGGTGAAGCGATTTCCACGGAAGATGGCCTCGCCACTCAGAAAGTGCACGGCTCCCAGTTCCACGGGGTTTGCAAGGCTTCCTTGCAGGCGCACATCGACGTCGGCGGTCAGGCGCATATCCTGTATTTCCAGCCTCACGGGCGTCGCCGAGGTCACTCGAATGTTCAACCGAATGTTATCGGCAAGTGGGGAAGGCGTACTGGGTTTTGATTCCCCGAGGGGACTGCCGGACCCCATTATCTGTGCAAGCCAATTCTTGTTCTGGCTTGCCAGCAGTTGGCGGAGGGCCAAGTCGCCCTGTAGTTGAGCACGATCCGATGTTCCCGCCAAGCGCAAAGTCCCGCTGAGGATGGAGGTGAAGTCAAAGGGATAGCGCACCCTTGCCTGATCGAGCTCGGCTCGCAGCTCAAAACGGGGCGGCAATGCCAGGGTCACGAAACCATCCAAGGTCAGGGTGCCGCCACCGCTGATGCCCCGTAATGACTTCACCGTAGCTCTCTCCCCCTCGAGTTGGATTTCGCCATTCAGGTTGCTCAGGCGGAAGGGAAGACCCTGGTAATCAAGACTGACGTCTTGAATCTCTACCGCTCCATTCAATTGGGGTCGCGCAGGTGAACCCGACATGCTCAGCTTGATTCGTGAGTGCCCGGAGGCTTGCAGGCTGGGGTCGAGCAAACTCAGCACCGTGGCATCAGCTAAGCCTTGGGCAGTGACGGATAGAGAAGCTGGGCCGGCAAAACGAAGAGAGCCATCGATGACGAGGTTCGTGGAGGGGCCTTGCATGCGGAAGGGTTTCGCGGAGAGCAGGTTTGAGGCAAACCGCAATTCCACGGGATGTTCGTTCCTCCACTTTAAAGAGGGGAAACTGACCTCCAGAGTCTCGATCTGACTCTGCATTTGAAATTTCGAAGCGTCACGCAGAGAACCGTTCGCCTGGAAGGAGCCACTCGCAGTAATTTCACCACCAAGACGGTTATTCAACAACAGGCGGACCCAGGGATCCAAGCGCACGGACACGAATTGCCCCTGGAGTTGGAGCGGCGAATCGCCGGCGATCTTCGCGTCTCCGCCAAGGCTGAACATCCCCCCAGGTCCGGACCCTATGCCCTGAATCCGGAGGTTTGAACCTTCGCCATCCAGTTGAACATTCAGGTCGCCGACCTGAGTTCCGGCCAGACTGATACCCTCGACGAGCATGGTGGAGCGAAAGTGGAAATTGTCAGGAGTGCCGCTTCCTTGGAGCTCAAAGCTTGCCTGGCCTTCTAATTGTTGGGGAAGGGAGGAATTCGGAAAAGAGAGTGCCAGTCTCTTGAAGTCAGCGAGAGAAAAGCCCTTGCCATGAAGTTGGCACGTTATGGAGCGATTCAAAGGCGCTATCTGTGCCTTTCCCGTTATACTGCCGTGATCTTTCAGCATCTGAATAGTATCAAGATCCCAAGTGAACTCACCGACCCGAATACTGGTCGAGAAGGAGTCGACGGTTTCTCCGGCGATGCTGCCGTTTTCCACCTTGATGGAACCTGTTCCCTCGAGGTTCAAAGCTGTTCCCATCAAGTTGACCTGCCCGGTAATGTAACCACCGACGGGGTAGTCAATTCCCAGCGCCGCCTTAAGGCCCTCCAGCGGGGTGCTTCGAGCGCGGGCGGAAAACCGTACCGGTGAGGTCTTCGTAATCCTCCAATCTTCAAGCTGGGCTAAGGCCTCAAGGCTGAGCACGCTCGTTCCATGTGCAAGTCGCCCGGAAGAAACCTGGAAATAGTCCGGCCGGGCCACTACGTTTGCCTCGAGGCCGTCCCACGTCCAGCCACGATACTCGAACTCGCCCACCCGCAACGAGCCACGCATTTCGGGATTCTCAATCGGACCTGTAACTTCTCCAACCAGAGTCGCCGGCGACTTGAGTGAGAGTGACAAGTGTGGGGTTGATTTGACCAGGGCCTCGAACACGGAACGCCATTCCTCGAATTGCGTCGTCTCCCACTGGATTTGCAGGCGGCTCGGGGATTCGTTGCGCGCCGCTGATCCGACCAGCGTCCCCTTTGCTCTGAGCGAGGAATTGGGAGTGTGAAAGTCTGAGTCCTCCAAGCGTACGGAGTAGCCGTGATTCGTTTCCAATGATCCGCGCAGGTCACCGCTGACGGGAAGGAAGCTCGGAGGATGTGCGGCGGGGGCCGATAAATGCAGGTCAAATTCCGACTTGACCTTTTCGAACCCACCTGCCCAGGTTAGATCGACCGCTCCGTTGATGAGAGAGGCAGGGTGAAGCTGGGTGATTAGCAGAGGTTGGCTTTTGGAACTCTGAAGGAGCGCGAGCAGATTCATTTCATGGAGCCGGGCGTGGACGCGGAACTGGGGAGTTGGTCCTGCCAGACTAACCTGGCCATCCCCCAGCGCACTGCCTCCCCATCCAAGCACCTTCAAATTGGAAATTGCCGCTTGCGATCGGTGCAGTGAGTAGTCGGCCGAGGCCTCAAGCGGCCCAGAGTTGAACTGAGAATTACGGAACAGCATTTGCCGGGCTTGGAGTCGCCCCTGCGCGGAAATCTCCCCATGGCGGTAGATCCCCTGAGCCTCGAGGCGGAGGTTCCCATTCTGCAAACCGCGAAGATACAGGAGTGGAATTAGCGCCGCCACATCAAAGCTGGTCTGGAAGGAGAAGGATCCTTCGGGTTCAGGGACAGGGTGCAGGGTGAACGAACCTTCTCCAGTCATTCCGCGGGCCTGCCAGACGAACGACGTAACGGCAAGCTCATTTTGCGACAACACGAAGCGGGTTGAAAAAGTAAGAGGCGGGGTCGATTGCCCTGGTAAGTGGGTAGTGACGGCCGAGGCCGCAAGGCTGCCCTCATAGCGCGGACCGCGCCGGAGGTGCAGGAGGAGCGCCACTTCTCGGGCACTAAGATCCAGGTTTATGGGCCGGTCATTCCAAAAGAAAGTGGAGTGCGCCAGCGTCACCCTTCCAATGCGAAGGTCCACCAACCGTTCCATGACTTGCCCGGTGGTATGGCGGGTTGCAGGGCCTGGCAGGTTCGTCGAACCATCGGCGTTTGTCTTGAGATGTACTTCTGCTCCATCCCAGTCAACGCTCATTATTCGGATTTCGCGATGCAACAAATTGGATGGGCTGAGACGGAGCACCACGGTGTGGGCAGAGAAGAGAGGGGGTGCTTGGGGGGGTTCGCTTCCGCGGATCACAACTCCGTGGAGAATCGCCTGAAGGACTATGGGGTGAAAGCGGAAGTCCTGTACTTCGACTCGTCCGCCAGTCGCGTCCTCCAGCGTCACGATGAGCCGGCGCTCCAGCGCGCGTTGGAACCAGGGGGTGCTCATGACACCAATCGCGGCTGTGGCCAGTGCCACCAGCGTCCCGATAATGGCGAGCGTGATCCAAAAATGCTTCGACATTCAGGTTCTCTAATAGGATGCTGAAAGACTTTGTCAAGATTGTCATTCCGGGCGAAGCGAGGAATCTCGCTCTGATTCCTTCTTCCTCAGCGCAGAGCCAGATTCCTCGCTTCGCTCGGAATGACAGCGTTCACAAGCGCTTTTCAGGAGCCAGCTAACTCGAAACAGACAGGCCGAAGTCAGAAAGAGTGAAAACGTACGGCACGGCTGGGCTTCAGTTCCTCCAACCAACTGGCAAGAAGCTGATCGATTCTTTTCTGCACCAAGATTTCCTGGATCTGCCCTTGGACTTCGGTCAAAGGGGGAACGGCGGAGCCGTGCGTCTGCGTATATTCGGGCGCGAAGACGTCGCGGTAGTACGATTCAACATCGGTTGGCCCAGGGGCCGCCGCCGGCCGCAACCTCTGTTGGACAATCGTTAAGATCCTCTGCTCAGCAACGAGGTTTGTCAGAATCTGTTTTTCGTCCATGTGCAACGCGTGGAGAGCAGATTGGTAGTCCGGCGCGGATGGGAACCGCTTGCGAACAGCATCCAGTTCTTCGGCGGCCGTCTTTTCCAACGTGGCGTCGTGGGAGGAATCCTGGGGTTCTTCCTCGAGCAGAAGCTTCTGGTCAGTCAGCCGCTCGCGAACCTGCTCCAGTGTCTTGCTGTCGGGGGGAGGAGCCGGCCACTGCCCGTCGAGGAAACGTTCCAGACGATATTCGCGTTCGACGTCACTCTGGGTGATGGCGACATCCCCGATCGATGCAACCACACGATCGAGAATCTCAGCGCGCGAAAATGAGCCGCCCAAGGTCATGGCCAGCAACACGAGTGAACAGCCCACAAGGCCGGGTGGCGTCAAAGTCCGCGAAGGAAAAGGGCCCGCAGCGGCTTTCTCCCCGACTTTTACGGGACCCTGGCCTAGAAGCTTTGTCCGATGCTCAGAAAATACTGATATCGAGATAATTGTTGCACCGCCGTTCCCACTGGGTACCGCGTGGGATTTAGATTGTAGCCCAAATCGATGCGTATGGGCCCGACAGGCGTCTTGTAACGGATACCCAGCCCCACGGCGTCTGAGTCATAATCGGTATCTGTCGGGCTGCTTTGGCTGAATTTCAGTAAACGCATGTGTCGGATGGTTGTGAATACGTTCCCTGTATCGTTGAATACCACGAAGCCAAGCCTCCGCTGCGCCATGGGCACTCGAAGCTCGAGCAAATTAAAGAACATAGCATTACCACCAATGGGATAGCCCGTTTGAGGGTCGCGCGGTCCCGCTTGGTTGATGGAGAAGCCGCGATTTGAATCGCTCCCCCCCCCAAAGAACCGTTCGGGCAAGGGGAGGACGTCGGTCAAGATGTAGTACTTGGGCCCGCTGGGTGGTTGAACCCAAATCTTCTCCAGGCTGCCATAGGGAGACTCGAATCCGAATCGCGTATTGCGGGCAAAAATCAGGTGCTCGCCCAACCGGTGGTAGGTTGCGTTTTCACCCGTGAAGCGAACGAAATTTGCCTGCGAGCCGAAGCCTTTATAGGCAATCGCCGCGTCGGAAAGTGAATAGGAGCCGCGGGTGGCGTCCGCCGGATCGTCGCGACGGTCATTGACATAACTGGCGCCGAACCCTCCCACATGCACCGGCGGGCCCAACAGAGATTGCTCCGCCGGGGAAATGCGAGTGGAAATGTCGAGAGCCTCAACCCGCGAGAAGCTATAGCGACCCGAAACTACCGTCGAAGCACTGAAACGCTTCTCGATGGAGACCGACGCCTCTTTCCGGTCATCCGTAAAGGTGAGCACGTCGCGGCTGCGGTCTGTCAGCCCGCTGATGCGGAGGCTCAGCTCCCGTCGATTCGCCAGGTAGGGTATCACATAGCTCATACCGGCGCCCGTTTCGAGGTTCGATAGCCGTCCCCACAGGTTAAAGGTTTGTGCGTGTCCTCCGACGTCGAGCCGGTTGAGGCTAAGCGAGATACGCGGGCTCGCTTTGAAGGTGCCCTGTGGGGTATTACTCCCCAGCCTCTGGACCTCGAGTCCCCCGCCGTAGCCTAAAGTCCATCGCCGGCTCTCCTCCACCGCCACCAAGACGGTTTTTTCCGTTTCCGAACTGGCCTGGTCCTGGGTAGCAATTTGAACCTGGTTGAACATTCCTAACCCATAGAGCCGGCGTTGTGAGTCAGCGACGTTGTCCTGGTTCAAAGGCTGACCCTGGCGAATGAGAAGTTCGCGGCGGATAACCCCCAGGCGGGTGTGTTCATTTCCCAGGACGACGATACGCTGGATTCGTTCTTGCTTTCCTGGCTCAATCAGAAATTCAAGGTCAACTTGGTGTTGTTCGTTTACAGGTGAGGCTTGCCAACTCACCCTGGCCTGAGAATACCCGTGGTCGGCAAGGTAATTGGATAGGGTGTCGCGATCCGCTACGGCCCGCTCCGGTGAATAAGGCTGGGATGGCTTGGTCAGCAGAGAAGGCCAAAGGGCCTTCTCCGTGTCGCGGGAGACTCCCTTCAAAGCCAGTTGGCGAACGGTTGTCTGGAGTCCTTCTTCGACCTGGAAGGTGACGAACCAATGAGCATCTTGGTTTCGAAAATGATCGTCCACGCGAGGCGAGATCTGCACCTCCAGAAAGCCTTTTGATCGATAGAGTGCCGTCAGGGCGTTGAGCTTGTTCGCCAAAAGGGTGCGGCTGTAAAGTGGGGCGCGGCTGAAAATTCCCTGTTCGGGAGGAGAGAGCCCCGCCATGAGTTCCGTCGTTGGAATGGCCCTATTGCCCTCAAGGCCATACCCCATGAATTGTCCCGGCTTGCCCCGATTCACTCGGAAGGTAAGGTCCAGCGTCTGGGACTCGGCATGAAATGCTTGTGCTGCCTTCACGGTAGCTGAAAAGAAACCCCGTTGCTGGAAATGGTCTTCCAGAATCTCGTCGCTGTGTGCCAGAGCGGGCTCATCCACTACGCCGTCTCGATAAACGGGGAGAAGCTCTTTGAGTTTGGAGCGTGAAATCCTTGCGCCCTCAACGCGCACTCGAACCAAGGGGCCGGTTTCGACCGTTATCAGCAGCTTTTCGGTGTTGAGTTTAGTGTCATACTCGCGCTTCAGAACACTCGCGGTTGCCTGGAGACGATCGTGCGATACAAGAAACTGGTGGAGCTTGAGCAAGCCCCGTTCGACACGCGCCGATGTCAGTTGGATTCCGAGGTGCCAGCCGGCTACTTTTGCGAGCTTCGCCGGAGGGAATCCGAGGTGCCCCTGGAATTCCAGGCTGCTCAAGCGCGCGGACTTCCCGGGAAAAACAGAGAACAAAACCTCGGCCTCCAGTGTGGCCGGGTCAGGAAGGAGACGGTATTTGGAGATTGCCCGGTAGTAACCGTTCGCAGCGAGCGTCTCGGAGATATGCCTCTGGGCCGCGACAAGATCGTCGTCCGAAGCGGGCTGTCCCAAGCGGAGGCGAGAGGAGGTGAGCAGGGCTCTGGATTCCAAGGCACTGGGCGTACCCTCGACTCGAACCACGCCGACAAAGTATTGGGCGCGCCCAACGAAGAGCAAGTGAACGCCCCCCTGCCCAGGCTCAGCCTCCGCACGCAGCTCGGTAAACAGGCCAGTAGCGTATAGCTTTTTCAGACTCGCGGCAATTTTCGAGGCATCGAGAGGTTGACCGACCTCCTGAGAGACGATACCGGGGAAGTCAGCTATTGCCAGTTGCGCATCACAATTCAGCCGGACGTCCAACACGGGCTGTCCCCACAGTTCGACTCCGGCCACGGGGATCTGTGCCCCTGTGGACCTGGGAAGGATGAGGCAAAATACAACGCAGAAAACTGTGCCCTTGACTGTTATAGCCCTTAGGCAACGCCAAGCGTAGGCAAGCAAAGTGGCAGATACGGCTGACAAGCTCAAAGTCTCGTGGTCTGGGTTCGACCAGACTCTTCCATTTCATTTCGAAATTCCGAGAATCCCATAGGCCACCCGACTATTATACTTCCGTCCGGCCGCTAAGCAGAGCCAAGTCCGTTCGGACGCGAAAGATGTGAACAGCGGCGCCCCGGTCGGCCAGAAGGACCAACGCGCGTGCGCCAGGAAACTCTGCGTCGCCGGAGTGAGCAAGGAGCGCCAGCAGCCGCAATGGTTGTCACATGTCGGGCTCCGATTCGAGAATGGAACGGTTGTTACGCGGCGACGCCTAAGCAGGCTTGAAAGAAGCGGAAAGGTGCATCTTTCCCCAGGCGATCTCGATGACGCCCGTCCCATCTTGGCCGGTGACTTGTAGGGTCACCAGTTCGGCCGAGTCGCTTGCTTCCTCGAGCGTCAGCGGGACTTCCGCGACCTTTGCACTCGGTTCGTACTGGAAGACAGATTTGCTCGAAAACACGAGCGTCCATTTCCCAGGCTCAATCAAGCGCGCCAGCAGGATGTGTTTACCCTTGGGAACAATTGTTCCGCCGAAATTCAGCTCCTTGTCCGATTCGAGGGTCGTCGGAGCATCGGCGCCGATTCGCCAGAGCTGACCTGGTTGGAGCTGCTTGAGCATGTCGCGGCCCTTAAGTGCGGGGCGGCCGTAGTCGATGGAGATGTGGACGCCGCCGACTGTCACCTTCACACTCCCCCGTTCGTTCCCATGAGCCACACTTGCGCTACTCATCAAAACCATAAGGGTGGCCGTGGCGAGCCCGATCGAAGTTCGACAAATCTTCGTCATACAATTCTCTCCTTTAACAGCAGGAATAACCAAACGACCGGCGTCACTCTGCGGATGGGTAATCTCAGTGCGTTTCTCCCTTGGTGAGGGTTTTCAAGCTCGCCTTCTGAGCCTGCATAAATAGCTTGGCATGAAACCGAAGGGAGAACGGCAGGTATTGATGTAAGTAGTCCCAACCATGACCCCCAGGGCGGAGGGCGTATTCGTGCGCGAAACCTTTCTGGGAGAGAATGTGGTCGAGAAGTTCAGCCCCTTCCTCGAAACCGTAGCGGTCGTGGTCGCCGCAATCGAAGTAAAGTGCAAGTTGGGCGAAGCGCTCCGGATGCTCGGCTAAGGTCAGAGGGTTGTTGGCCTCCCAATAACTCTCATTGAGGGGTGACCCGAAAGGCTCCTGAAGCACCCGAGCGTAAAAACCCCAGCGGCCCTCGGTGGGGAGCGGGTTAGGGAATTTCGGCAGCAATGCCGCGCTATGGGCGCTCGCTGAACCGAACACCTCGGGATGGCGCATGGCCAGATGAAGAGCGCCGTAACCGCCCATGGATGTCCCGCTGATACCCCGCTCGCTGTCGACAGCCAGGGTGCGATATCGGCGGTCGATTTCGGGCACCAGCTCTTGAATGAAGAAGTCCTCGTACCGTTCGTGGCCGTCCTGAGAGTTTACGTAAAAGGTCCGTCCCCCAGCAGGCAAGACCACAATGAAGTTCGTGAGTTCGCCCTGGTCAGTGAGACTTTCCCAAATTTGTTCGCCGCCCCGGTCAATCCAACTGTGCTCGTCTTCAAAGAGGCCGTGAAGGAAGTAAAGGGTTGGATAACGCTTGTTGGAAGATGCTTCGTAGCCTGGGGGCAAAGCAACGCAAAAGCCCACGGACTGTCCTAAAAGCGCGCTGGAAACGGATGAGCACTCGGTCTTTGCAGAAGTTTCGGGGTGGGGCCAGGCGTGAAACTCATGAGCGCTGCCAAGGGCTACTGCGATCGCAAGAATACACAGCCCGGCAAAGCCGCAAGCCAAGAAGAAACTCACCACAGAGGTCACAGAGTTCGCAGAGAAATGCTTAAGTATTTCTCTCTGTGTTCTCCGTGCGCTCTGTGGTGGATCTTCTCTTCGCGACACAGCGAGCTCCCATGAACTAGCTACGAGGATGGCGCATCGGCTAACAGTATTTACCCACCGAACAGCGGTTTGAGATTTCCGGCCGGGTCAAAATCTGCGGGACGAACTCCATCCGACAATCGCCAGCGCTTAAGCGCTGTTGCCTCGCGAGCCAAAGGAGCTGAGATGGCAATCCGGTCAAGGCTGAGCGTGTTACGAATCCAAACGATCCGCTGTTCGGACGGCTCTGGACTTCCCAAATGGCCGAGGGTGAGATCCAAAGCTTCGCGGTCTGAGGGCAAATGAATGGGTAGCCGGCCCGCAGCAGGATTCAGAGAGGTGCATATGTTGAGATACGTTTTATGGAAGTCAATCTTCCGATAAAGACGCTCATGGATGACATCGGCGAAGCCCACCCCCACTGCATTCCCATCGCTTTCGCGAGTGAGATCACGAACGTAGATCATGGAAATGCTGGGCGCTTCTCCGGGCGGGAGTTCCACCCCGCGACCAATTACTTTCGTATCCATGCCGGTTCCGCTGATGTTCTTGCCCATTTCGTCCACCATCAGCAGGTGCAATGCTGGGAACGGAATGCGCGGCACCAGGGTGCGGGCCAGTTGGAGCGTCGATTCCTCCTGTGCCACGATGCCTTCCGGAAGCGCGGCGCGGACGACGGCAATCTGGTGCAGTTCGTTCTCAACCAGCGCCACCCCACAGAGAATCTTCCCGCTGGCCAGTATTTTTCCCGAAGCGGCGCGGAGGGCAGTCTCGAACCCGTATTTCCAACTCTGGCGATGACCCTCGGTGGCCCCTTCCAGCTTGCCCATGCCGATCGCCATCATTTTCAACAAGCCGCTTTCAATCTTCCCCGAAAAATCGGTGTGGGGCTTGATGCGGTTGATCACCACCACGCCGTCAGACTCAAAGGCGTTCCGATCCACAAAGACCCGGAAACCTTCGGGGGTCGTTCCGAGAAGCACGGTCTCCATGGAAGAGCGAATCTCCGCCCCGGTGGTGGCCTCCGTAACGCCGTAATCCTCCAGGATCTTGCGCTGGCCCTCGGCGGTTGCCCCTCCGTGGCTCCCCATGGCGGGGAAGATAAAGGGCTGAGCCCCTTGTGCCTTCAACCAGCCGCAAACTGCTTGCACGATCACCTTTAGGCTGGCAATACCACGGCTGCCCACGGCAACGGCGATGCGCTTGCCACGCAGCTTTTCTGCGGCTATGGGCAGTCCCCTCAGAGTCTCCGGAATTGAGCTGCCCAAATCATCAATTTTCGGCAGGCTCGGCTCTGTCCGTTCGAGAAGACAAAAGCTTGCGAGTGGAATGCGTCTGTTTGTTGTGATGCCCATCGATCAAAGTTAGCGCGCCGGTCGACATCCGTCAAGTAGAGCGGGACGCAGCGCTGGTGTCCTTTGGAATGTGGATCCACTCGAGCCGCCGGTCATTCCCGCGAAAGAGGGAATCCAGTCCGACGAAAGTACATTTCCGAAGGTTTCCGGAGTGGATTCCCGCTTTCGCCGGAATGACCAGGTCTCTCAAATGACATCAATACCAGAAACGCAGCGCAGGTCCGGAAAGCGACCTGCGCTATCCCTTCTGGTTGGCAGGGCTTAGCCCTTGCGTAGGCCAAGCGAGATCTCTGAACTCGCCGGTATAATCGAAGCTGCCAGGAGCAATCGGCTTCTCGGGTTCTACGGCAATCCCAGCCCGGCGGACCTGGTCCAGAACCTCAGCTTCGTGAAACCTCGAGGCGTCATATTCGAGCTCCAGGAGCTGGCCTTTAATGAAAACCCCTCGGATGCCATAAACCGTGGAGAGGCCGTGCAGTCTTTCAAAGTCCTTTGGAGTCAAGTTTTGTTTCAGGTGATAACGCGTGGTTAGGAATGTCATGTTATAAACCTCGAAGATCAGCCTTTGAAAAAATGGGGCTGGGGGCTAGGCGCTGGGGGCTGGGGCACTCATGAACTTTGGACTGCCCCACCCGCCCCTGGCTCCTGACACCTGACGCCTGACCCCTGACACTTGCCGTCTACAGCTCCAGCCGGCGCAGCCTGAGCGCGTTACTGATCACGGACACCGAGCTGAACGTCATGGCCGCCGCCGCGAGCATGGGGCTCAGCAGCAGCCCCATCGCTGGGTAAAGGACGCCTGCCGCCACTGGCACACCGATGGCATTGTAAACCAGCGCGAAGAAAAGGTTCTGTCGGATGTTGCCCATCGTACCCTCGCTCAACCTGCGAGCCCGCACAATGCCGCGCAAATCCCCCTTGACCAAAGTGACGCCGGCGCTTTCCATGGCTACATCAGTTCCCGTCCCCATAGCGATGCCGACGTCAGCCTGAGCGAGTGCCGGGGCGTCGTTGATGCCATCACCCGCCATTGCCACCACGCGCCCTTGCGCTTGAAGCCCTTTGATGACCCTTCCCTTTTGGGCCGGCAGGACTTCCGCCTCGACTTCGTCGATGCCCAGTCTGCGCGCCACGGCCTCTGCCGTGGTGGGAGTGTCGCCGGTGACCATGACCACACGTATCCCGTCCTTCTGCAATGTTCTGATGGCCTCAGGGGTGGATTGTTTAATGGGATCAATCACTGCCAGCAAGCCACAGGCAAGTTCGTCAACTGCGATGAAGACCACAATTTGGCCTTCGTCTCCAAGTTCGTCAGCCTTCCTGCCCAGCGCCTTCAATTCGACCTTCAGTCCATCAAAAAGCTTGCGGTTTCCGAGTGCGACGGTTTTGCCATCCACTTTGCCCAGCACGCCTTCACCGGTGACCGACCGAAATTCTCGAGCTTCGCCGAGTTGAAGTCCCTTTCCTTGCGCCCCTGCCACGATGGCGGCGGCGAGAGGATGCTCGCTCCCGCGCTCGAGGGTGGCGGCCAGGCGAAGCACTTCCGCCTCATTCCATCCTGGCAGGGCATGAACCGAAGCAAGACGAGGCTTTCCCTCTGTAAGGGTACCGGTCTTGTCCACAACGAGCGTGTCCACTTTTTCGAGAAGTTCAAGCGCTTCGGCGTTCTTTATCAACACGCCCGCCTGAGCGCCACGTCCCGTTCCTACCATGATGGACATCGGCGTAGCAAGTCCCAGCGCGCAAGGGCAGGCGATGATAAGCACTGAAACAGCGTTTACCAGCGCATAGGCAAGCCGCGGCTGGGGGCCCACCGTCGCCCAGACTGCAAAAGTGAGCCCAGAAATGAAAACTACCACGGGAACGAAGTAAGAGGAAAAAACGTCGGCCAACCGTTGGATGGGCGCGCGACTTCGCTGTGCGTCTGAGACAAGCTGCACGATGTGCGCCAAGAGCGTATCGCTGCCCACGCGTTCAGCGCGCATCAGAAAACTACCGGCTCCGTTCACCGTCCCACCCGTCACGTGGTCTCCAGCCTTCTTTTCCAATGGGATCGGCTCCCCCGTTACCATAGATTCATCAATCGAGCTCGAGCCTTCAAGGATGACTCCGTCCGTCGCCACCTTCTCGCCGGGACGGACGCGCAGCCGATCTCCCCTCTCGACGCGGTCGAGCGGCACGTCCTCCTCGACGCCTTCCTCCCGGACAACCCGCGCGGTCTTAGGTGTAAGGCCCAGTAATCCCTTGATGGCGCTGCTGGTCTGGGCCCGCGCCCGAAGCTCCAGCACCTGCCCCAGGAGCACCAGTGTGGTGATTACTGCCGACGCCTCGAAGTAGACCGGGACTTCGCCGCCAGGCCCGCGAAACGATTCCGGAAACATACCGGGCGAGAGAACGGCTACGACGCTGTAAACATAGGCCGTCCCGGTACCGGTGGCGATCAGGGTAAACATGTTCAGGTGGCGATTGACCAGTGAGGCCCAGCCGCGTTCGAAAAATGGCCGTCCTCCCCATAGCACCACGGGAGAGGCCAGAGCAAACTCCACCAAACTGAGCAGGCGCGTCGAGAAGGCGTGCTGTAGCGGCTGGCCGGGAATCATTTCGGACATCGCGAGGAAGAAAACCGGAAGGGTCAAGGCCAGGCAAACCCAGAAGCGGCGGGTCATCGATACCAGTTCGGGATTTGTTTCCTCCGCCACGGTCACCGACCGAGGCTCCAGAGCCATGCCACAGAGGGGGCAAACCCCCGGCTCGTTACGGACGACTTCAGGGTGCATTGGGCACACATACTCAGTACGGATAGCCGTGGTTGTGGGCTTGAGCGGCTCGAGCGCCATCCCGCATTTCGGGCATGCGCCTGGCCCTTGTTTCCGGACTTCAGGATCCATGGGGCAGGTGTAGATCGCAGTCGCCCCCACATCGTAGGGCCGAACGGCGTTCGGCGCTGGGCGAGCGCTGCTCGCCCCTACGGCGGAGGCTGCCACGGTTTGGCTGCGGCTTAGATATTGACTCGGATTGGCACGGAAGTTTTCCAGGCAGGAAGGATTGCAGAAAAAGTACTCTTGCCCTTCGTACACGTAACTGCCCACCGCATCCTCGCGGCTTATCTCCATGCCGCAAACGGGGTCGATGACGGTTCCACTCGTCGGCGCCTGAGGCGTGGCGCCTTCGGGGGCGCAGTTTTGGTTCTCAGTTTGCTTCCTCATCGCGATTCTGTTCTGAGATACTCCTGGGCCTCTGCTCGTTTGCAGACTCTAGCCCTCTCCCCCTTCGCAGATCCTAGCCCTCTCCCCCTTGGGGGAGAGGGTGGCCGGCGCTGGCGCTTTCTTCAGCCGGGGCGGGACGGGTGAGGGGGTTGGGACCACGGCCCCGACCCGTTTGCGGATGACCAACGGCCGTCGAAAGGATTGGGCAATGACCACGCGTCCTTCACCATTTGCCACTGCCCAATGTCTTCCAGATTGCCGGGCCTTTTGTTTCCCTTAAGAATCAAGAATACGTCGCTCTCCAGAAGTCAGCAAGGGTCAAGAGGTTTTGTGACGACGGGAACCGAATAATGCCGCTTGCCGCGGCTCGCCGTGGGTCGCGGCGCAATTCTGCGCTGACGGCGCGTTTGTCCTTGAACTCGAAAGCACGAGTCTGAGGAAGGGCCGCCGGCTGGCGCAGACCCCTGATCTTTGGGGCCTGCGATTTCTCAAGGGGACTTGTGAGAGTCCTCGACCGACAACAAAAAGTCGCGGACCTACCGAACAGGTCCGCGCTACCCTTGCTTATCCAGGAACGTCCGCCCTCACACGCTGAGAACCGGAATGGGCACCGCGCAAATGATTCCGTAGCCGTGGGTCCCCAGGTGTCCGCCATAAGGGTAGCACCCGGTAACCAGCAAATCCGCTTTCGTCTGCTTGGCAGCTTGGCTCAGTGCCTTAGGCACGTCACCACTGCCGATGAATACATCTGCCTTGGTGCCCATGTCTTGCTGGAGCTTTGCCAATTCCTGGGAAGCATCGCCGACGAGCGCCTCTTTCCACTCTTGATTGACGTAGCTTCCGCCGGGCCCCCAAAACTCCACACTGGCAGTGACGTTAGCGAGCGTAAGCCGGGCACCAAATTCGGCGGCCATTTGGGCGCCCCACGACACGGTTATGTCCGCACGGGGGCCGAATTCGACCGCGCACAGGACGTTGCGGATCGCAAACTCCTGCACGGCCGGTTCTTCCACGTGCGCACCGGTCCAAACCGGGCACTCGGTTTCGTGTAGCACTTTTGCTGTCACCGAGCCCAGAAGAAAATCGTAGAACGTGGAGCCATGTGACGGCATCATGATCAGGTCGGCCTTTTCCTCCTGGGCCGTCTGCACAATTGCCAGCGCTGCGTCGCCTATGCCCGATGTGCACCGAATAGTAAGGCCGTCAAGCTCGGGCCCGAGAGGCGGGTCTTGCTGTTTCTGGGCCTCTTTCATGATCAGCGCGCGCAACTCCTCGCCCGACGGCTCGCGGCTGTCGTCCGGCACACCCGCGGCAAGGCTCTGCGCTGTCACGACGTGCAGCATCACGATCTCAGAATGGAAATGGCGCGCCAATGTCGCAGCCTGATGAATCACATCCAGTGAAGCAATCGGGATATCGACCGGCAACAGAATTTTCTTAATATTCAGCATCACGCAAAGGCCCTATAACGGAGCTGCTCGTGTTTGCACAAGGATTATCCGCATCCGGGAGTCATGTCTTGAGACTGCGTTTTGTGGGCTCAAGGAGCTTACCCCCGCGCACGCCACGAAAGCCAACCGAGTGCTCGTCCGTACAGGCCGCTAAGGGTGTCAAACGTTGCTAGGCGATGGCGTGAACTCCTCGGCAATGTTTTGCAAACTGTACTCAGCTTGTGCAAGCCCGCCCTGGCCGTGCCAGCGCTTTGCAAAACTCCGGCCATCCGGGAGTCACGGGCGGGCCTGCCAGAATCACTTGGGGGCGTCCGCTGGTTTAGCCGGCTCAGAAGGCTGCGCCGCCTTCAGCTTGGCCAAAGAGTCGTCCGCGCACTTCTTGGAGTCTTCCCGGTCGTTGTGCTCAAATCCGCTATAGTTCGACACGACCTGCATCTCACACGCTGGACCCTTCGGTACCAAGGTAACCTTAGTTCTTACGCTGGAGGACCGCTCCGGTAATGGTGACATGAACGGTGTGCTTCACATGGCAGGAAGCAGTCATTTCGGCGTCGTCACTCTTCACGACGGTGTAGCTCTCCGGATTGCTAAGGGTGTCTTTGATCCCGCCCCACACCTCGCTGCAAGAAACGAGATAGGTACTCGTGTAGGTCTCGCCGAACACCGATAGAGGAAGAGAAAGCGACATCAAAGCTACAACCACATATTTCATCCTGATTTCCAACAACGAGCCCAACGATCTTTCTTTCTCTTGCAGGCTGGAAGACTGCATCTTCCAGCCTGCATAAGGGGCAAAGGCCATGCCCCCGTACCCGTCAGCCTGCCACGGAGGAGCGCATGATGGCTGATCGCGCTCGAGGTGACATATGTTACGGCACATCCGTGCCGGGGGATCTCCGTGTGGGGCTGTCATTCCGGTCCGCCATAGAGCGACGCTATCAACGCAATCAGGTCAGGCCACGCACGTCCACCGAAGCCTCACAATCAGCCGGAGCGATGTTAGTTCGCCGGCGGTTTGTCGGTGTCTTTCGTTCCTGGTTTCGCTTCGTCCTTGTCGTCAGGGGGCTTGGAGAGATGGAGTTTGCGTATCTCTTTGGCTCCCTTCTCGGGATCCTCAGGGGTGACCTTGATCCCGGTTGCCGCGACTCCCGCGGTCCATTTGAAGTAATAGGTTTTGCCCGCCTCCGCCTCAAACCGGGCCCGCTCGTTTTCTTTCTGCCTGGCTTGATTGGCGGCCGCCATGGCGGACATGATGGCGCTTCCGTAGTACTCCTTGGGCAATCCGGAGATCACAACAGTACCCGGCGGCACTTCCGTGAATTCGTATTCGCTGCTGAGGAGTTTGCCGAGGTGTTTGCCGTTGACATAAAGCTCGTCGTGTGAGGACGAGCCGGTAAATCTATACGTGCGGTAGATACAGACGATGGCTTTGCCGCTGGATGGCTCGGGCAGTACGGAGGGAGTTTTGGAATCCTGTGCAACGGAGATGGGCCCGGTGAAGAGAAACGCCATCGCACTGAATGCGAGCAGAAGGCTTGCGAGTGACCTGCAAGCTCCCCTGAGGCAAAACGCTGTGACGCCACTGAAAACATCGTTACGCATGGGAGCGCTCCTTTCCCTAGGTTCGGAATCTGGTGAGCAGTATAGCATTAACGTCGAAGCCGCCACTTTAAGTCTATTCATTGCGTCCTCCTGGTAAGTATGTCTTTCAAAGAATGTAAACCGGAATTTCCATTTTGGCCACGCGATTCGACTGGCACTATACACCTAACCGCTCCTCTTCGCAATTGCCAGGTGAGTTCTGGTGCCGTCAAGCTTTCTGTGTAAAAAGCTTGAGGGTGTGGTTTTGCCAATCTTCGTTGAAGCGGTTGAAGATCGCATAGATGACCCGGTCAACGCTCTGGACGTTGGTAAATACCACCATGGGC
>Ga0326728_10003508_pt1 | contig 48488 bp, 43 predicted proteins | sample MB3enrmetagenome_FD_207602 | JGI IMG/M metagenome (GOLD analysis project Ga0326728, IMG submission 207602) | Lab enriched peat soil microbial communities from McLean, Ithaca, NY, United States - MB31MN | ecosystem: Environmental > Terrestrial > Soil > Wetlands > Peat | place: USA: New York... | reverse complement strand
CTAAGAGACGGTGCGGAGGAGCGCGGCGTCTCCCTGGCCGCCGCCGCCGCACAGCCCGACGGCACCGAGGCCGCCACCACGCCGGCGAAGCTCGTAGAGCATGGTGATCGCCAACCTTGTCCCCGACATGCCGAGCGGGTGACCGAGCGCGATGGCGCCGCCGTTCACGTTGACGATGTCGGCGAAGACCCCGAGCTCGTCCGTCGAGGCAGCGTTGACAGCCGCAAAGGCTTCGCTTATCTCGAACAGATCGATGTCGCCGACTTCGAGCCCGCATCGCCCGATGGCGTCCTGAATGGCATGGGACGGCTGGGTGAGAAGCGAGGCGTCCGGACCGGCGACCTGCCCGTACCCGACGATCTCACCGAGCGGGGTCACGCCGAGCTCGTCAGCGCGCTCGGGCGACATGACCACGACGGCTGCGCCGCCGTCGGAGATCTGGCTGGAGTTCCCGGCCGTGATCGTGCCTTCGTTGTCGAAGGCCGGATCCAGTGCGGCGAGTGACTCGAGGGTGGTCTCGGGTCGAACTCCCTCGTCGGTGTCGACGATGACCGGATCGCCTTTGCGCTGGGGCACCGAGACCGGAACTATCTCTTCGGAGAGCCTCCCGGCCCTCATCGCGGCCGCAGCGCGCTCGTGGGACAAGAGCGCCAGCGCGTCCTGGCGTTCACGGGAGATGCTCATCGCACGGCTGTAGATCTCAGCGCTCCTGCCCATCGCGACGTGGTCGAACGCGCACATCAGGCCGTCGTACATCATCGAGTCGACGAGCCTCTGATCACCGAGGCGGTACCCAGCCCTGGCACCGGGCAGCAGGTAGGGTGCCCTCGTCATCGATTCCATGCCACCGGCGACCACGATGGCGGCCTCGCCGGAGCGGATCATGAGGTCGGCAAGGTGAATGGCGTTCAACCCCGAAAGGCACACCTTGTTGACGGTCGTCGCAGGCGTCACCATCGGTATGCCGGCGTTCACAGCTGCCTGGCGGGCGGTGATCTGGCCCTGGCCGGCTCCGAGAACCTGCCCCATGACCACATAGTCGACGTCCTCTGGGGGGATTCCCGCCCTGGCGAGCGCTGCGGCTATTGCCAGGCCACCGAGCTCCATCGCCGAGCAACCCGCAAGCGCGCCGGCGAGCTTGCCGATCGGGGTACGTGCACCTGAGACGATCAGCGAACCGGGCATCGGAACCTCCGCGATCTCGGGGAGCGAGGGCCACCTCTCCTCATCGAGCTTCGAGACTACTTGTGCACCCGCCTGCGACCTTGTGCACCCGCCTGCGACCCGAACGCCCTACCGGTAGAGTTCCCGCTCGTGCAGCCCGGTGAGCTCCAAGAGGGTGGACAGGTGAGCGGCCGTCGGGCGGAGTTGCCGACGGTCACCGAGATCGACCACATCGCCATTGCCGTGCGTGACATCGACGCTGCGATCGACTGGTACCGCGCGGCGCTCGGTGCTCGAGTCGCCCATCGCGAGCGGATCGACCAGGACGGAGTCGAGGAGGCCCTGCTCAGCGTCGCCGAGTCGTTCATCCAGCTTCTCACCCCGATCACCGCCGTCTCCCCGGTTGCGCGCTTCCTCGAGCGCAAAGGTGAGGGCCTTCACCATGTCGGCTACCGGGTGCCCGACTGCGCCGCTGCCATCGAGGCCATGCGATCAGCTGGTGCCCAGCTCATCGACGAGAGGCCAAGACCGGGGTCGCGGGGGACGACCGTGGCCTTTGTGCACCCTCGCAGCGCCTTCGGCACGCTCATCGAGCTGGTTCAGCCCCCAAGCGACGCCGATCCCGCGACGTAGTCACTCTTCTCGGAACTGGCGGTAGAGCTCCAGGAGGCCTTGCCGGGTCTCGGGCGCGAGATCCTCGGGCTGCACATGGCCGAGAATTGCGATGGTCGCCCTGATTTGCCGCAGGTACTCGTCGCAGCCGTCACACGCTCGAAGGTGCGCCTCGAACCGGCGCGTCTCGTGCCGCGACAGCCGGCCCTCGAGGTAGTCGGTCACGAGCTCGACTGCCTGCTGGCAGACGATGTCCCTGCGGAGCGCAGATAGCTTCATGGTCTCGCCAATTCGTCTTCGAAGATGGCCCGAACCCGGCCCCGGCCGCGGTGCAGGAGCACCCGTTGGTTGGCTTCGCTGATCCCGAGCACTTCACATACTTCCTTGCTGGACAGTCCATCTACGTCCCGAAGTGTTACGACGGCACGCTGGCCTTCGGGAAGCCGGGAGATGGCGGCCTGGACCTTCTCGAGGAAGTACCCGGCCGAAAGCCGCTCGACGACCTCGTCGGACCAGTGGGCCGGCGGGTCCGACCACATGCCTCCCGCGTCGAAGCGCCGCGCGTCCACGGTCGCCGCGTCTTCGACGTCCACCGGTGTCGTGCGCTGCTCTCGTGCGCCCGTTGAGCGTGCCCGGTTGGCGAGGATGCGGAAGATCCAAGTCTTGAGCGACGACCGTCCCTGGAAGTCTTGGATGCCTTTGAGCACGGCGAGCCAGGTGTCCTGGGCGACTTCTTCCGCGACTGCCCGGCTCGGGACGAATGTCTGAGCGAAACGGACCATCGACGGGTGGTAGGCGTCGACCAACTCGGCGAAGGCGGACTCGTCACCTGAGCGCAGGCGGCGCACCAGGTCGTCATCGCTCACGTCAGAAGCGTAGGTGGCGCGCACCTCGCGTGTGCTTGCGCCTGGGCCAACGCTGTGCATGCTGCGCACGCCCGGTAGCCTTCGCGCCATGCCGGACCAACCCATTGCCGACCACTCGATCTCCGCCCGTCTTGCGGCACTCGAAGCCAGGCAGGCCGAGGCAATCAACGCGGGATCACAGCGTTCGGTCAGGGCGCACAAGGCCAAGGGCAAGATGACGGCCCGCGAGAGGATCGACTACCTGCTCGACGAGGGTTCGTTCGAGGAGCTCGACCTGCTCGTCAGGCACCGGTCGCACGGCATGGGCCTGGAGCGCTCCCGCCCGTACACAGATGGAGTCGTCACCGGGTTCGGGACGATCGACGGCCGGCGCGTGTGCGTGTTCAGCCAGGACTTCACCGTCTTCGGAGGAGCGCTCGGCGAAGCCCACGCCGAGAAGATCCACAAGGTCATGGACCTCGCGCTCTCGGTCGGGGTGCCGATCATCGGTCTCGACGACTCGGGCGGGGCACGCATCCAAGAGGGTGTGGTCTCGCTGCACAGCTACGGAGGGATCTTCTACCGCAACGTCCGCGCGTCCGGGGTAGTGCCCCAGATCAGCGTCGTCCTCGGTCCGTGCGCCGGCGGAGCCGTCTACTCCCCGGCGATGACGGACTTCATCTTCATGGTGCACGAGACGAGCCACATGTTCATCACCGGGCCCGACGTCGTCAAGACCGTCACCGGTGAGGATGTGACCCTCGAGCAGCTGGGCGGGGCCATGAGCCACGCGACACGCTCGGGCGTCGCCACCTTCGTCGCCCCCAATGAGAAGGCGTGCCTGGACGAGGTCCGCTACCTGCTGTCGTTCCTGCCCTCGAACAATCTCGAGATGCCACCCGACTTCGAGGAGCCTGAGGGCCTGGACGCGCCCGTGCTCGAGCTTCGCGAGATGGTCCCGGACAGCCCGAACCGGCCCTACGACATGAAACGGGTGATCACGGCAGTCGTCGACGAGGGGGAGTACCTCGAGTACTTCCCGCATTGGGCGATGAACCTCACATGCGGCTTCGCCCGGATCGGAGGGCGTGCCGTCGGGGTCGTCGGCAACCAGCCGAACGTGCTCGCGGGCGTGCTGGACATCGCCTCTTCGGAGAAGGGCGCGAGGTTCGTGCGCACTTGCGACGCGTTCAACGTCCCGCTGGTGACTTTCGTCGACGTTCCCGGTTTTATGCCCGGTACCGACCAGGAGTACGGTGGGATCATCCGGCATGGGGCCAAGCTGCTCTATGCGTACTGTGAGGCGACCGTGCCGAGGGTGCAAGTGATCACACGCAAGGCCTACGGAGGCGCTTACGTCGTCATGGACTCGAAGTCCATCGGTGCCGACTTCGCTTACGCCTGGCCGTCGGCCGAGCTCGCGGTCATGGGGCCACAGGGCGCCGTCGAGATCGTCTACAGGCGCGAGCTGGCGGACTCGACGGACCCCGTAGCTCGCCGGAACGAGCTTGTCGACGACTACATCGAGCGTTACGCGAACCCCTACGTCGCCGCCGAGCGCGGCTACGTCGACGCCGTGATAGATCCCGCCGACACGCGCCGCATGCTGGTCCGAGCCCTCCGGCTGCTCACCTCCAAGCGCGAAGAGCTGCCGAAACGCAAGCACGGGAACGTCCCGCTTTGAGCAACCCCCCCAGGGCACATTCGGACATCCCGGTTCGACCGCTCAGCGCCCCTCCGGAGGTGGCTGAAGCGATTGCCGCGGCCGTGGAGATCTGCTGGCCGAAAGGCGCGAGCTCTTCGATGGGTGGGCTTCCTCGGGACGAGCGCATGCGGGCGCGAGGCGTGTCCGAGCACGCGTGGCGTTTCTCAGGGCGGTGGTGGCGGTCGCCGGTGTCCGTGCGGCCGGATCGCCCATGGCTCGAGCAGGAGTAGCCGTGCCACCTGTTCCAGAGGTCTGGGACCTCACGACCGTCGCGGATGACGAGGCCGTCTTCCACCTTCACTCTCCCGACAGGCTCGAGATGGTCGGGGAGCCCGGCGACTGGTCAGGGCCAGGCTACGAAGTCATCACCGGACTCAGGCCCGGCACGCCTGTGTTGCGCCATGGCATCGAGACGCGCACGCTCGATCGGCCGCCGGGCGAGCTTCTTTGCAGATTCGCCACCGTCAACGACACCCACTTCGGTGAGACCGAGTGCGGCAACCTAGCCGACATCGCCGACGCTGCCACCTATTTCACCGCAGCCGAGACGGACGAGCAGGCCATGGCGGAGGCGAAGGACAAGCTGGAGGCCTTCTTGGAGAAGCTCGGGCCGGTCGTGGTGAATTCGTCCCCGGAGGGGGCCACGCCCTACCCGGAGCTGATGAGCCATGCCGCCGTCACCGAGATCATCGGCTACGACCCGGCAGCGGTGGTCGTCAAGGGAGACCTGACGGCGTCGGGCCTGGTCGAGGAGTACGACGCCTTCTTGCAGTGCTACCTGGGCACCTTTGGCGGCCGGCTCATGCACGTGCGCGGCAACCACGACGCCTTCACCGGCCGGCGTTTTGCGTCTGAGCCTTGCCAGGAGCTGGAGCTGCCCGGCGTCGTTCTTGCCGTGCTCGACACGGTCATAGAGGGTCGGGACTCGGGCCAGCTTCAGGACGAGCAGCTGGACTGGCTCGACGAGCTCGGTGCCCGCGCCGATCGCCCGGTGCTCGTCTTCGGTCACCATCACCCCTGGAAACCCGGCTCGTCGAACCGACCGCCGGAGTATTTCGGGATCAACCCGAGCGACTCCGAGCGCCTCGTCGAGGTGATCGCGAGACGCCCTGCGATCTGCGGCTATTTCGCCGGGCACACCCACCGAAACCGTGTGCGCCGATTTGCCGAGACCGGCAACGTCCCGTACGTGGAAGTGGCGTCGGTGAAGGACTTCCCCGGAAGCTGGGCCGAGTACAGGGTCTTCGAGGGTGGAGTCCTGCAAATCCACCGCAGGCTGGCGTCACCGGCTGCTCTCGCCTGGTCCGAGAAGTGCCGTGCCCTGTTCTGGGGCATGTATCCCAGTTACGCCCTGGGCAGGCTGGACGACCGCTGCTTTGCGATCATGCCTCGCAGCCGTTTCGAGTGAAACTGAACTAAGGCCTTGGCGGCATCGTCTGCGAGAGCCTTCACGAGTAAACTTCAGGTGTTGGAAGGGGCAGCCATGTTGTGCGTGAAGGACATAATGCACGCAGACGTCTGCCGCGTAGAGCGAGGCGAGACGATCGCCGAGGTGGCCCGGACGCTCCTGTTTCACAATGCCGAGAGTGCGCTCGTAGTAGACGGCGACGAGCTGCTCGGGATCGTCACAGAACGGGAACTCCTTGGGATCGTAACCGAACGGGACCTGCTCAAGGCAGTGCTCCCGACCGGTGCTGAGGTCAGCGAGGCGGACAGTCTTCGAGCTTTTTCCGATCTGGTCACAGTGGCCCGAGACCACTTTGCAGCTCCTGTGGAGTCGGTCATGACAACACAGGTCCGCACGATCGAAGCCGACGCGTCTTTGATCCGAGCCCTCAGCACCATGCTCTCGGGCCGGATTCACCGGTTGCCGGTCGTCGATCACAATGGTCAAGTCGTCGGCGTGGTGACCCAGCCGGACCTCGTTCGGGCGGTCTTCATGGAGTGGCAGCACGGCAGCGGAGTTCCCAGAGCTACCCGGGAGGGCACCGGTTAGCCGCGACGATCGAACAAGCGTTCGGATAACATGCCAAGCCATGCGGCAAATGGGGGTGGCCGAACCAGGTAGCCAAGAGGGCGGTGCGCTGCGCGCTTTTCACCCTGCCGTCGCCGAATGGTTCCGCAGGCGATACCCCGCCGGACCGACCCAGGCGCAAGCCGACGGGTGGGCAGCGATCGCTTCCGGGGTCGACACGCTGATCGCGGCGCCCACCGGGTCGGGAAAGACGCTGGCGGCGTTTCTCGTCGCGATCGATCGCTGCTACCGGGCTGCCGAGCTGGGAGGTGACCACCGAGGGACCGACGTCGTGTACGTCTCGCCGTTGCGAGCGCTGACGGTCGACGTGAGCGAGAACCTGCGCAGGCCTCTTTCGGAGATCGCCGAGGTCGCTGCCGAGCTCGGGCTCGAGCCGCCGAAGGTGCAAGTGGCCGTCCGCAACGGCGACACACCGGCGTCGGAGCGCTCCGCCATGTTGCGCAATCGCCCGGAGATAGTCGTGACGACACCCGAGTCGCTCTATCTCCTCCTCACCTCTGCGCGCGGGAGGGACATGCTCGCGACGGTGAGGACCGTGATCGTTGACGAGATCCACGCCCTCGCGCGCGACAAGCGGGGCTCGCACCTCGCCCTCAGCCTGGAGCGGCTGGACCGGTTGGTCGCGATGAACCGGCGGGCAGCCGAAGGCGGCACGGTTGCGATGGACCCCCAGGTGGCGGGCGACGACCGCCCAGTGCGGATCGGGCTGTCGGCCACCCAGCGCCCGATAGCGACCATCGCCCGGCTCCTGGTGGGTGCCGGCGCGGACCGGACCGGACCCGACGGCGGGCCCCGCTGCACGATCGTGGACGTCGGCCATCGACGCCGGCTGGACGTGGCCATCGAACTACCGGACGATGAGCTCGGTGCCGTGTCCACCCACGAGCAGATGGCGTCAGTGCTCGACGCGATCGCCGCTCACATCGAGCAGCGCCGGACGACGCTCGTGTTCGTCAACACACGGAGAATGGCCGAGCGGGTCGCGCACCAGCTGGCTGACCGTCTGGGGGACGACAGCGTCCAGGCGCACCACGGGAGTCTCTCGATGGACCGCCGTCTCCGGGTGGAGGCCCGTCTTCGTGCTGGCGAGCTGCGGGCGGTCGTGGCGACCGCCTCGTTGGAGCTCGGCATCGACGTGGGACCCGTGGAGCTCGTATGCCAACTGGGATCTCCGCGGAGCATCGCCACATTTCTCCAACGCGTCGGGCGCGCCCAGCACCATGTCGGCGGTGTGCCTGTCGGGCGTCTCTACCCGTTGACGCGCGACGAGCTCGTGGAGTGCACAGCGCTGCTCGCAGCAGTCCGTGCCGGCGAGCTCGACGCGGTCGTGCCGCCGGTCGCCCCCTTGGACGTCCTCGCCCAGCAAGTGGTGGCCGAGTGCGCCGCATCCGATCCTGACGGTTGCAGCGAGTCCGAGCTGCTCGCGCTCGCCCGCCGGTCCGCCCCCTACAGCGCGCTCAGTGTCGACGACTTCGAGAGCGTCGTGGAGCTCGTCAGTCAGGGCGTAGTCACCGGCAGGGGCCGGCGCGGGGCGCATCTGCACCGCGACCGGGTCAACGGCGTGCTGAGGCCGCGGCGCGGCGCCCGTCTCACGGCGGTGACCTCTGGCGGTGCCATCCCGGATGTCGCCGATTACCGGGTCGTCCTCGAGCCGGAAGAGACGCCTGTGGGCACGGTCAACGAAGACTGGGCGGTCGAGTCCGTGGCGGGTGACGTCTTCCTTCTCGGGAGCTCGACATGGCGCATCTCGAGGATCGAGACGGGCACGGTCCGGGTCGTCGACGCCGAGGGAGCCTCACCGACGGTCCCGTTCTGGCTTGGTGAGGCACCGGCGCGAACCGCCGAGCTGTCCCAGGCCGTCTCCGACCTGCGAAGCGCCGTCGAAGCCGTCCTAGAGGGCGCCGCCCGCACCGCCGGGCCAGCGGCCAAAGCAGGCGCCGCCAACGCCGCAGCCATCGAGAGGGCCACCGAGATCGTGGAAGAGCTCGCCGAGGTCGATCGAGCTGCCGCTCGGCAGGTGGTCGCCTACCTGGCCTGCGCCTACGGAGAGCTCGGCGCGTTGGCGACGACGGATCTATTCGTGATCGAGCGGTTCTTCGACGACACCGGCGGCATGCAGCTCGTCGTGCACTCGCCTCGGGGTGCGAGAGTCAACCGTGCCCTCGGGCTGGCGCTGAGAAAGCGATTCTGCAGGACCTTCGACTTCGAGCTGCAAGCGGCCGCGAGCGACGACGCCGTGGTGCTGTCGCTCGGCCCGCAGCACTCGTTTCCCCTGGAGGAGGTCCTCGGCTTCCTCAACCCGACGACGGTGCGTGACACCCTCGTCCAGGCGGTCCTCCCGACTCCGATGTTCGCGTCCCGCTGGCGGTGGAACCTGACCCGCTCGCTCGTCTCGCCGCGATATCGCGGGAGCCGGCGCGTGCCGCCCGCCATCGGGCGTATGGAGGCGGACGACCTGATGGCGGCCGTCTTTCCGGCCCTTGCCGCGTGCCAGGAGAACGTCTCCGGGCCGATCGAGATCCCCGATCACCCGATAGTGCGCCAGACACTGGAGGATTGCTGCACCGAGGCGATGGACCTGGAGGGCCTGACCGGGGTCCTCGCCCGGCTCCGCTCGGGCGAGGTGCAAGCACACTGTGTCGACACCGTGGTCCCCTCGGTGCTCGCCGAGGAGATCCTGAACGGGCGTCCCTACACGTTCCTCGACGACGCCCCACTCGAGGAACGGCGAACACGGGCAGTGACGACTCGCCGAGGGTTGCCGCTCGAGGCTCGCGATCTGGCCTCTCTCGATCCCGGCGTGGTCGCGAGGATCACCGAGCAAGCCCGGCCCGAGCTGCGCAATGCCGAGGAGCTGCACGACCTGCTCTGCTCGCTGGTGCTCGCGCCGCCGAGGCCGGAGTGGGGCGACTGGATGGCCACGCTCTCGAGTTGCGGCCGGGCCATGACGCTGGAGGTTCCCGGCGCCGGCGCGCGGTGGGTGGCAGTCGAGTGCCGCGCGCTCGCCGACGCTGTCGCCGACGGAGGTCGTTTCGTTCCCGACCACAGGCTCGAGGATGGCCTGGCACAAGCTCCCTGTTCCCGGGAGGACGCGCTGGTCACCGCCGCCCGCGGCCATCTCGAGGTGCTCGGGCCGGTCACTCTCGAGGAGCTCGCGGCCTCGATCGGGACGGGAACCCCGGGCGAGACGGCGTCGGCGGTCGCCCGACTGGTCGCGGAGGGTTCCGTGCTCGGCTGCCGCGTCGCCGGGGACGCCAAGTCGCCCGGGCCCCTGCCGGCAGAGCGGTTCTGCGCGCGGCACCTGCTTGCCCGTATCCACGCCGCGATGCGAGACGGCTCCCGGCGCTCCGTAGAGGCGGTGAGCGCGCAACAGTTCATGCGTTTCCTCCTGTCCTGGCAGCACGTCGGGCCGGGCCAGCGCCTTCTCGGATCCGGGGGTGTGGTCGAGGTGGTCGAGCAGTTACAGGGCTACGAGGCGGCCGTCGACAGCTGGGAGTCAGCGATCCTCCCGGCCCGGGTTGCGGGCTATCACGCCGCTCTGCTCGACGAATGGTGCGCCCGGGGAGAGGTCTCCTTCGGACGGCTGGGCCTCAGGGCGGCGGACCGTCTCGGAGCTGCACCGCGGCGCGGCGGCGCGACACCCTCCCCGGCGACTCCGGTCAGCTTGTACCGGCGTGAGGACCTCGTCTGGCTGCTGGCAGCCACGCGTGACGGGGCGATGCCGGAGGAACCGACAGTCGGTGCTGCCCTGGAGGTGGTCGAGGCGCTGCGGCGACACGGTGCGCTGTTCGTCACCGACCTGTGCCGGCTGACGAGTCGTATGCCGGGCGAGATCGCAGAGGCGCTCTGGGACGGTATGGCCCGCGGGCTGCTGAGCGCCGACGGCTTCCAGGCGGTCCGGGCGCTTCTGAACCGGCGCGGGCGCCGGGGACGAACGACTTCGTTTCCCAACCGGGCTGTCTCGGCGCCGAGCTCGGGCGGCCGGGCGAGGGCCGGACTGCCCCGCCCCGGTCACAGCCGCTTGCGCGTCCGACCCGCCATCGCAGGCGGCAGGTGGTCGCTGCTCGGAGAAGGCCTCGGAACCGACACGGGCGTGTCGGCCGACGCTCTCGGCTCACCCGCGGAGCGCGTCGAGCACCGTGGCTTTGATCCCGACGAGCTGGCGGAGGCGGTCGCAGGCCAACTGCTCGCACGCTGGGGCGTGGTCTTCCGCGATCTCGTGTGGCGTGAATCGCTCGCGATCGCCTGGCGCGACATCCTCTGGGCGCTGCGCCGACTGGAAGCACGTGGCGTGGTGCTCGGGGGGCGTTATGTCGCCGGCTTCACGGGCGAGCAGTTCGCCCTGCCCGAAGCCGCCGAGCAGCTGCGGAGCGTCACCAGGCGCCCGGCCGACGGAGTCGCAGTTCAGCTCTCCGCGGCGGACCCGCTCAATCTGACCGGCATCATCCTGCCGGGGCCCCGGATCCCGGCCCAGCACGCCCGGGCGATAACGCTCGTGGACGGCGTGATCGAGCGGCCCGAGGCCGAGCCGATCTCCCAACCGGGCGCATTGCCCCTATAGCAGGCGGCTACGGCGCCGCGCAGGCCTCGGAGTGCTCCGTCTCGGTGGGAGTGGGGAGGGCTGTCAGGACCGGGGCGATCGAGGATGGGTACAGCGTCGCGATGTCCGGCGAGCCGACCGAGGAGGACAGCTCGGAGATCGTCGGCGCTCCTGCGAGCGCGGCTTTCAAGAACGCGGCCGTGACCCTCTCGACGACCGGAGCGGCGGGTCCCTGGCCAATGTAGGGCGAGAAGTGCCCCGCTTCGGCGAGCTTCAAGAAGAAACCGCCACCGGCGTCGTGCAGCAGGGTGAGGGCATCCTGGGGCAGGTTGCACTCGTCGACGGCACTTTGGACGAAAAGCGCCGGCGGCACGCTGGCCGGTGGCGTGTAAGTGCCGGCCAGCTCCGAGCCCGAGAGGATGACGATGCCGAATGGGCGGGCGGCCAGGGTGTCGTAGGTCGACGCATACTTTCCTGCGTAGACGAGGGAGGCGACGGCCTGAGCGCCGTCGGAGTGACCTGCAAGGGCGATCTTGCCGGGCTCGGCGAGGCCCTTCAGGAAGGAGGCTCCGCTCGAGGCGGCACCGTCGGCCCCGGCCTCGACCTTCCCGACGACATAGGCGATGTCGTACGGCTCGTACACGACGTCGGACTCGACGAGCTCGAGCTGGGCGACGGTGGGATGGCTGAGGGAGTTGATCCTGTTGGCGTTCTCGTCGGGGAACAGCGGTGCCACCACCACGAAGCCGGCCCGCACCCAGGAGGCCAGAAGCGACGTGTAGGTGGCGGGCAGGGTGTCGAACCCGTGCGCGAACACTATGACCGGGTAGGGGCCTCCCCGATAGTCGGGCTTTTCGCCCGTGGTCGGCCGGGTCTCGGAGCCGCCGGTCGAGGGGTACCAGATCTCGGTGACGAGGGTCCGAGGCCCGGGACTGCCCCCCGGCTCCGGGTTCACCACGAGACCGGCGCCCGGGTTCGTGTCGGTCCAGGTGACGGTCCTGAGGCCGATGCCCGATGCCGGTATCAGTGGAGCCCTCGTGGTTGTCGTCGTCGAGTGCGAAGTCTCCGTCTTGGCTGGTGGTGCCCCGCCGCCGGTGAAGAAGATGCCGAAGATCAACCCGATGATGACAACGACCGTCAAGGCCGCGAGGGCCGCGACCACACGCCGGCGCCGGTAGACAGCCGGGTCGACACGCCGGGGGCCGGGGCGCCGTGAGTGCGGCCTTCGCGAGGACCCCCGCCGGCCGGATCGGTGTGCACCGCTCACCTGCGGGAATCTACCCCTCCGGGCGCGCGCATGCCTTCGCGGTGGTGAACTGGTGCATGAGCCCCGGCGACCTGGCGGATTTGCAATCCATAGGCCATTGTCGGGCGTATCTCCTGTGATGCGACGGTCGCGGGACGCAACCAGTGGACCTTCTGACGAGTCGCTGCTGGCCGGCATGGCCCAGGGTGACGAGCAAGCCGGCCTCGTGTTCGTGAGGAGGTATCAGGCAAGGGTGTTCGGGCTGGCGCTGGGCATGGTCGCTGACGCCGCCCTCGCCGAGGACATCGCGCAAGAGTCCCTCATGCGGGCCTTCAGGCACGCGCCCGTCTACGACCCCCGCCGCGGAGCCGTCTCCACCTGGGTGCTCACTATTGCCCGCAACCTCACCATCGACGCCTTGCGCATGCGGCGGGCAGTTCCCACCGATCCTGACGACCTGATCAATCTCGGGCTTGCTAGCAGCGAAGCGTCGCCCGAGACAGCCGCCGTGAACGCCGATGCAGCTCGTGGGCTCCGCCTGGCGCTCGCCGGCCTGGGCGCCGAGCAGCGCCGGGCTCTCGTGCTCGCGTACTTCTACGGGATGACGGCCGCAGAGATCAGCGATGTTGAGGCCGTCCCGCTTGGAACCGCGAAGACGCGGATTCGCGCCGGTCTCAAGAAGCTACGAGAAACCATGACGATCGAAGGGAGCCACCGATGAGCGCTGGCGACGTGGGTTCCGGGCGGGACTGCGACAGGTACGCCGACGAACTGGCGGAGCTCGCGCTGGGGATCTCGACGGGGAGGCAACGGGCCCAAGCCCTCGTGCATGTGGAGAGATGCCCGCTCTGCCACGCCGAGATGGAGCAGCTCTCGATTGCGGCCGACTCGTTGCTCGACGTGGTGCCAGGTGTCGAGCCGCCGCTCGGCTTCGAGGTCAGGCTGATGGAGCGGGTCGAAGCCGGCCGCACCGCCCGGCAAGCCTCACACCGGAGCTGGCGAGCACGCCGATTCTATTTGGTGCTGGCGAGCGTGGCGGTGCTCGTCGCGCTGGGCGCAGGTGTCGGAGCCGGATGGCTCGTGCGGGGAGGCCAGCCACCGCCCGTGATGCGATCAGGCTTCGGCACCGAGCCCGGAGGCCGGATCTCCGCCGGGTCGCTCGTCTACAAAGGCCGAAGCTTGGGTGAGGTCACGGTGTACTCGGGACGCACCAGCTGGCTCTACATGAGCCTCGACGACGGGTCGTGGTCCGGCAAAGCGGCCTGTCGGATACGCCTGGCCGACGGAGCGACGGTGCTGCTCGGGACGTTCTGGCTCGACGACGGTTACGGAGCCTGGGGTGTCACCCTGCCACCGGGGACGGGACGCATCGAGTCAGCTTCGGTCCTCCGGGACGGACGCGTACTAGCGAGCGCCGAGTTTGCATCGGGCACGACGGCGTCGCTGTCCTGGCCGACGCCAACGACAAACTGACCGGGCGTTTGATGCGCCGGCTCAGCTTCTAACCGGAGGTGTCGTCGAACGCGTCCTCTTCGTCGTCGGCCTCGGGGTCGTCGAACATCACTCCGGCTTCGATCGCCTCGACGACGTCGAGGGGTGACTGGTCGTCGTCCTGCTCGTCGTCGTAGTCGATCTCGCTGTCGAGCGATACCTCCTCGGCGGCATCGGGCGACACGAAGGGATCGGGTGTTTCAGCCACCGGACCATCCTCGTATACGTCGCTCACATTGACATCTTGGCAAATTGGAATGCCGCGAGCACGACAGGCCCGCGGCATTCCACTAGATCTCTAGTCTTTCAGGCGAACATTGCTGCTCGAGTAGCTCAAGCGGGCTTGGTAGTCCCGATCTTGGCCGGTGCCTGCTTCGCCTTCTTGGCAGCGCGCTTTTCCTTAAGCGACTTCCCGGGCTTTTTACCCGAGGACTTCTGTGGCGACTTATTTGCCACGTCGAACTCCTTTATCTGTGGGTCACGTCCGCAGCGATGCAGCTGCGGACGTGAGACTTCAGATTGCTCGGACGCTGCTTGCTTGCATGCCCTTCTTGCCCTGGGTGACTTCAAACTCAACCCGCTGGCCTTCGAGCAGCTCGCGGTAGCCCTGCGCTTGAATCTCTGACTGGTGAACGAAGAGGTCATCGCCGCCGCCGTCGGGTGCAATGAACCCGAAACCCTTGGTGGCGTTGAACCACTTCACAGTACCTACTGCCATCTCTGGAACTCCTCTTGCTCCACGCACATTAGAGCGGGAGTCCAAGAATGGATACCAGCACAGCACTCAGCCTGCGTGGTGGCGACTGGTGCAACTTCAATGCTACTCCGTTCTCACTTGAGTTGTGCCGGGTCCTCATTTACGCCTGAAAGAAAAAAGTGGGCGAGGGGGGACTTGAACCCCCACGTCCTTGCGGACACAGGAACCTGAATCCTGCGCGTCTGCCAATTCCGCCACTCGCCCGTTGCCGAGACGATAGCCTGCAAAGCTCGCTCGTTCCGGCGCGCCGGCGCGGAGGCCCATCTGGAGCGTCTCGCGCCATCGGGCCAGTTCACCGCACAAGTAGTCTGGTCACACCATGGGACTGCAGCAGTTCGAGCGCCGTCTCGAGCGCTTGGTCGAAGGCGCGTTCGCGAAAGCGTTCCGCGGCCAGCTTCAGCCGGTCGAGCTCGGCCGGAGGCTCACGCGCGAGATGGACCTTCGTCGTACCGTCGGTATTCACGGCTTCATCGTGCCCAACGAGTTCAACATTTTCCTGGCACCCGAGGATTTCGAACGATTCGAGGAGTTCTCCGATTCGTTGGTGCGCGAGTTGATCACGGCGGTGCGCGAGCACGCCGGCCGCGAGGGCTACCAGTTCGTCGGTCCGGTGAAGTTGGAGCTGCACGTCGACCCGGACCTGTCGGTCAGCACCTTCGCGATCGAGAGCGAGTTGGTCGAGGGCGATGACCGGCCGAGCGACTGGCTCGTCTTCCCTGACGGCCGCCGTGTCGGCATTGGTTCTCAAGTGGTCACGATAGGGCGCCTGCCCGAGTGCGCCGTCGTATTGGACGACCCCAACGTCTCCCGTCGTCATGCTCAGGTGCGCCGTGAAGGCGACGCGGTCTTCGTCGTTGACCTGGGCTCGACCAACGGGACGCGAGTCAACGGTGTGCTCGTGCGCGAGCACCGCCTTGCTGCAGGCGACGTGATCTCCGTTGGGAAAACGGCTCTGAGGTTCGAGCCCTCCTAGGTGATCCCGACTTCATGCCTCACTCCCTCTTAGAGATCCTCCGGTACTTCCTGCTCGCAGCGGTCTGGCTGTTCTTCGTCTACGCGGCGCGAATGGTCTGGGTCGAGGTCCGGCGTTCTCGCGCGGACCAGTCCGCCCAGGTACCCCCCTCTGCTCCTGTCGCCTCCGACAAGGCCCTCGCGTTGCGCCTGCGCGTAGTAGATCCTCCGCAACGGCGCGGGCGTGTTTTCGAGCTGGGCGAAGAAGTAACCGTTGGCCGTTCGCCGGGCTGTGCCGTGCCGCTCGACGACGACACATTCGCTTCTTCGATCCATGCCCGTGTCTTCAGGCGCAGCGGAGAGCTCTGGATCGAGGACCTCGGGTCCACCAACGGCACGTGGCTGAACGACGAGCGTCTCGAGGTCCCCGTTCGGCTCCGCCGCGGGGATCGTGTGAAAATCGGGAGCACGATACTCGAGGTTGCCCGATGAGCTGGCTGCGGACCGCTGCGGTGACCGACACGGGTTATCTGCGGGCTACCAACCAAGACTTTGCGCTCGCAACCAACGACCTGGTAGCGGTCGCCGACGGGATGGGGGGACATCTTGGCGGGGAGGTCGCCGCGCGAATTGCGGTCGAGGAACTGCTCGTGGCCTACCGCAGGGACAGGACGACTCAGGGTCTTATAGCGGCGGTGCGTGATGCCAATGCCGCCGTCTATCAACGCAGCAAGTCCGATCGCAACCTTCGCGGGATGGGAACGACCCTGACCGCTGCCGCCGTCGTCGGCGACGAGCCGGACGGCCGGGCACGGCTAGCGCTCGTGAACGTCGGTGATTCACGGGCGTATCTACTCGACACGCCCGGGCAGCGGATCCACAGACTGACCGAGGATCACAGCGTCGTCGAGGAGATGGTCCGAAGCGGCGAGCTGACAGCAGATGAGGCGGCCGTCCACCCGCATCGGCATATCCTGACGCGAGCGCTCGGGATCGAGCCGCACATCGAGACAGACTGTTGGGAGCTCGATCTCGAGATCGGCAGCCGCTTGCTGCTTTGCAGCGACGGTCTCACGAACGAGCTTGGCGAACAGGAGATTGCCCAGATCCTGCTCGACGAAGTCGAGACCGAGAAGGCAGCCGCCGAGCTCGTGCGCTCTGCCCTGCAGCGCGGCGGGATCGACAACGTGACCGTCGTCGTGCTCGACGTTGTCTCGGGCGAAGCATTGACGACCGACGACCACGTCATCGTGATCCCGGTGGCCGTGCCTGGTACGAAAAAGCCGGCGTCGGGCCCCGAGTCAGCCGTGATCACAGAGGCGATCGCCGTCACGCCGGCTGTAGGCGCTGCCGCGAGCACATCCGTCGCCGCGCAGACCGCAGCCGCCACCCAGGCCGCAGCCACCCAGGCCTCCGGCTCACTGGCCGCCGGCCAGGGGTCTTCGGCGGTCCCGAGCACGGCGACTCGGTCCGCCAAAGCCTCGATCGCGCCAGCCGGCGGGGCAGCGGGGCAGGCTCGCAGCCGCCCGATGGTCCTGGTACCCGAGGCAAGGAGCCCTGGTTACCACCGGGACAGGATCATCACGGTTCGAGTCGTGCTGTTCGTGCTCGTCTTCGTTGCGGTCCTCGGAGGTGCCGCGGGCGTCGTGGTCTGGTTCGACAAGGCGTCGTTTTACGTCGGGCTCGATCGAGGGTATGTGACCATCTTCCAGGGACGTCCTGGCGGCCTGTTGTGGTTCAAGCCTTCGGTCGTTGAACGGACGACGATCACACCAGCCGACTTGCTCGCGTCGAACGTCGTGTACCTGAGGCAGGGGATGGAGGAGAGCTCCTATCAGGCGGCTCGCAACCTCGTGCACGACCTTTCGATGGAACGCACGCTGATGACCCCGGCCGCGCCGGTCACGACGACGACATCACCGAGTGGAGTCACGACGACGACATTCGCCGGTGTGGCGACGTTTCCCACCAGCACCAACACCAGTGTGCCGAGCCCGACTACCACCAGTGTGCCGAGCCCGACCACTACCACGACCGGCGTGCCCGGCACCGGTACCACCACCACCAGCGCGCCGGCCGCTGCTACGACGACAACGGGACCCGGGGGATGAGGGTGAGATGATCAATCGCCGTATCCGGTGGCTGGGCTTCGTGCTCCTGGTCTGCTTTGCCCTACTGTTCCTGCAGCTGAACAATTTGCAGGTCCGGCAGGCCTCCAAGCTCGTCCGCAACCCTGACAACGCCACGAATCAAGTCGATCCCTACACGCTCCCGCGGGGCGACATCTACAGCTCCGACGGCGCCGTGCTTGCCTACTCGAAGCCGACAAATGACGGCTATGGCGAGCTCAGGGTCTACCCGGCCGCCACGGCCACACTTTTCGCGGGGATCACCGGCTATTACTCCGTCGCCGTGAGCAATGAGACAGGGCTCGAGGCCGAGTACGACCAGTTCCTCGCCCAGCACAGCTCGCCTGCGTCGACGCTCGGCCAGTTGCTCACCCAGCACAAGACGACCGACGACATCACCATCACGGTCTCGGTGGCGCTCCAGGAGGCTGCCGAGACGGCCCTCGCCGGCCGGACGGGTGCGGTAGTTGCCATCGACCCACAGACTGGCGCCATTCTCGCCATGTACGGCAGCCCCACCTTCGATCCGAACTTGTTCTCGGTCCACAGCGGCCCGAACGGCGAGCTGGCCAACACCGCGGTCCTCCACACCTACAACACACTTTTGAACTCACCCGGTGATCCGTTGATCAATTACGCGACTGCCCAGGCAAAGGCTCCAGGATCAACCTTCAAGGTCATCGACTCGTCCGCCATTTTCGACCACGCGCCGCAGATCGCAAATCGGTACTTCAACGTAGTGTCCGACATCACGCTCCCGAATACGGGCGGTCAGCTGTTGTACAACTTCAACGGCGAGTACTGCGGCGGGAATCTCGCCGAGGTCCTCCTCCGCTCGTGCGACACGGCCTTCGCCTTGATCGGCGAGAGCCTTGGCGCGGAGAACCTGTACCACCAAGCTTCTGCGTTCGGCTTCGACAGCGTCCCACCTGTCGATTTGCCTTCGGGTGAGGTCGCGGAGTCGAATTTCCCGCCGCCCCAGGATTTCGCCGACGATGTACCGGGCCTCATGAAGTCGGCTATCGGGCAGGAGAACGTGACGGCGACGACGTTGCAGATGGCTCTCGTGGCAGCAGGCATCGGAGACAACGGGGTCGTCATGACTCCCCATCTCCTGAACCAGGTCATCGACGACCAGGGCAACGTCGTCGAGACATATCACCCTCATCCGTGGAGACGCGCGACTTCGGTGAGCACGGCGACAACCGTTCGCCAGCTCATGTTGGGCGTCACCGAGAACCTGTACGGGACCGCATACGGGCTCTTCCCCTCCTACCTTTTCCCGCCCGTCGCGGCCAAGACGGGCACTGCACAGATCAATGCGAGCGGTTGCGGCACCTACAACTGGCTTGTTGCCACTGCACCGGCCGGTGCCGGCGAGACGCCCACAGTCGCCGTGGCGGCAATCGTCCCGATCCCGCCAGGTCCCTCGTGCCACGACGTGACCGGCGCCCAGGTCGCCGGGCCGGTCGTCGCAGCCGTGTTGCACAAGGCCCTGGAGATGCAGCAGTGAGCAGCACACCGCCCCCCGAACGCGTACCTGGCCAGGCCGGGCCGAATAGGCTGCCTCCGAGAATGCCCGAGACCCCGCCCCCCGTGTACAACGGCCGTTACGAGCTCATCCGCCAGATTGCTCGCGGCGGGACCTCTCAGGTCTATTTGGCCCATGACCTGCTATTGGACCGGCCTGTCGCTTTGAAGATGCTCTTCCCCGAGCTGTCGTCGGACCATTCGTTTGTCGAGCGGTTCCGTCGGGAGGCCCAGGCTGCCGCGAACCTGTCGCATCCCAACATCGTCCCCGTCTTCGACTGGGGTGAGGCCGATCGCACCTATTACATCGTCATGGAGTACGTGGACGGCGAGCCCCTGTCCTCGGTCATCCGCACCCAGGCGCCGCTCGCGCCGACGCGGGCGGCTGCGATTGCCGCCGACATCGCCAAGGCCCTCAGCTACGCGCATCGCCACGGCGTCGTGCACCGTGACGTCAAGCCCGGCAACGTCCTTATGACCGTCGACGGCCAGGTGAAGGTCGGAGACTTCGGAATCGCCCGTGCTATAGGACAGAGCGAGAGCGTCACCCAGACCGGGCTGGTGATGGGCACGGCCACCTACTTCTCGCCTGAGCAGGCACAAGGCCTCGGCGTGGACGGCCGCAGCGATGTCTATGCCCTCGGTGTCGTGCTCTACGAGATGGTCACCGGCCGTCCGCCGTTCACGGCCGACACGCCGGTGGCCATCGCCTACAAGCACGTATCGGAAACGCCCGTGCTTCCGAGCGAGATAGAGCCCCGGGTGCCGCGCGACCTCGAGGCGATCATCATGCACGCGATGGCCAAGCAGCCACAGGCCCGGTACGCGACGGCGCAGGACTTCCACGACGATCTCGAGCGTTTCATGCGCGGCCAGCCCGTGTTGGCGCCTCCGCCGCCCTCCGCGAGCAACCCGAGTGCGCCGACCATCGCGATCCCGTCGAGCCCGACGCTCTTGTTGTCAGCGACCGGTGCACCAGTAGAACCGACCGAGGTCCAGGAGCAGGTCCCCGGTCCCGGACCGGCCGCGGGCAAGCCCGAACTGCCGAAACGGCGTTATGTGCCCTGGACGATCGCCGCCGTCGTCCTGGCCGCGGCGCTCGGAGCGATCGTGTACTTCGGTGGTCGCTCTCTCGGGTGGTTCGGCGGAGCCGCCTCGTTCCGTCCACCCGAAGAGATAGGCCAGCCCTATCGCCAAGCCGAGCTGGCGTTGACAGCGAAGCACCTCGTGCCCGAGGTGAAGTTCGAGCGCAATGCCACGGTCAAGGCAGGCCTCGTGATGGACCAGGTTCCAAACGGGAGTGCGTTGGTGAAAAAGGGCGACGCCGTCTACTTGACAGTCTCGAGTGGCCCGGTGCCACCCAAGCAGGCGCTGTTGCCGTATGTGGTCGGCGACAGCATCACCGCCGCCACGGCGAAGCTGCACGCCAGTGGGTTCTACTGGAATGTGGTCTACAAGCCTCCGCCGACCGTGGTGATCCCGGCGGGCACTGTTCTCAGGCAGAACCTGTCGAGTCGCTACTACGCCGTCGGCACGACCGTGACTCTCACTGTCGCCCGCGGGACGACGTCGGTGAGGGTTCCCGGCAAGGGCGTCATAGGCCAGCCCATCGCCTTGGCACGCAACGTGCTCATCGCCGCCGGCTTCAACGTGGCTCTGGGCATCTCCGAGTACTCGGGCAAGATGCCGGTCAAAGATGTGATCGACACGAACCCGCCCCCGGGCCAGATGGCGCCGGCAGGCTCCACCGTCAGTCTCATCGTCTCCTTGGGCCCGGCCGCCATTGTCCCGAACGTGTACTTGAAGACGGAGACCAACGCGGAGGTCGCCATCTTGAACGCCAATCTCAAGTACCAGGTCAGCATGGTCACGCAACAGGGAGTCCTGCCGGGTTACGTCACTGGTCAATCTCCGGCGGAGGGGACCCAGGTGTCGCCCAACTCCGTTGTGACCATCTACGTCGAGCAGAACGCCTCGACCACCACGACGACGTCCTCGACCACCACGACGACATCCTTGACGACCACGACGACCACGACCACGATACCCACGACGTCCTCGACGACCACGACGCTCACGTCGCTGCCTTGAGAGCGCGGCTATAGGTCGATACAGCTCCAGGTGCCGGTCACGGGTCGGCCTCGGAGCGTCGTCGGGGCCGGGTCATCTCGAGGTGGAGCTAGCCGACGCCGCAAGCTCGAGGAAGTTCTCGAGCAGGTCGTGGCCGGCTGTTCCGGTGAGTATCGACTCGGGGTGGAACTGCACGCCTTCTATCGGCAAAATCCGGTGGCGCAGTCCCATTACGACGCCGTCCGCGGTCCAGGCCGTCAGCTCGAGACAGTCGGGAATCGAGGTTGGGTCGACGACGAGCGAGTGATACCTGGTGGCGTCGAACACCTTGGGAAGGCCCTTGAAGACCCCGCGCCCGTCGTGATGGATCGGCGATGCCTTGCCGTGCACGATCTCGGGCGCGCGTACGATCCTCCCGCCGAAGCTCTGGCCGATGCACTGATGCCCAAGGCAGACACCGAGGACCGGGAGGCCCTCGCCCCCCAGCTCGCCAATCGCGGACAAGCTCACCCCCGCGTGCTCGGGCAGGCCAGGGCCCGGAGACACCACCAGAGCGGCGGCTCCCAGTGCCCTTATGGCGGCCACGTCGACGACGTCGTTGCGGACCACTACTGGCTCGGCGCCCAGCTCACCCAGGTACTGCACGAGGTTGTAGACGAAGCTGTCGTAGTTGTCGACGACTGCCACCTTCAAGCCCATAGACGGCGAGGTTATCGGTCGCGGTATGGTAAAAGGTCGTGGCCAAGGCGCATGCAGGATCAGACGAAGGGACTTCCCCGAAGAAGAAGGCCACGCCGGGCGGCCGGGCCACGCCGCATGCAGGATCAGACGAAGGCACTTCCCCGAAGAAGAAGCCCGCGCGGGCCGGCCGGGCCACGCCGCCAAAGGAAACGCGGGAGCTCAACAAGCGCTACACGGCACCGATCCCGAAGAGCGTCAGGCATAGCCCGCGCTGGTACGGACCGCTGCTGCTCGTGCTGCTCGTCGCCGGGCTGCTCCTGATCGTTGGCAACTACGTCGGCATCATGCCCGGCGGCACGAGCAACTGGTACCTCATCGGCGGTCTGGTTGGGATCGTGGCCGGGGCGATGATGGCCACTCAGTACCACTGAACCGAGCGCTCGGAGAGCCAACCGGGAGTACGGTGAAGCCCGTGGCCAGTCAAACGCCCGGTTCGCCGGTTCGAAAAGGCACACCTGCTGGAAAGGACATGAGCCGGTGGCTGGGCGACGGCGGCATAGCGATCCTGGCGACGATCGGCGTCTCGTTCGACGATTACGGGACCGAGGACGACGACCGGGCGGGCTGGGCGACAGCAGTTTGGGAGCCGAATCCTTTGACGTGCGACCGTAACGGTCTTGTGCAAGCCGGCGTGCATGCCGTCGTGCTCGACGCAGCAATGACGTTCGCCGTCAACGCCGGTCTCTCAGGCAAGGACCGTACCGGTACAGCTCTCGAGCTCAAGACCGAGACGATGCGACCCGTGGTTGCCGGCGAACGTCTAGCAGTGCGTGGGGCCGTCATGCGTCAAGTAAAACAGGTGGCCTTTGCCGAAGCTCGTATCGAGGACGCAAAAGGGCGTCTTGTCAGCCGCTCGACGGGCACGTTCCTAGTGCAGCGCGGCTGATATCGTCCCGCTCTCATACCCGAGCCTCCCCGCCGCCCTCCTGTAGTCAGCAACGAGCATCGGCGCGCCGTGGGCGCGTCAATCTGAGCTGGTGTTCCCCTGTCCTGTAAGAGCATGGCCATCTCCAGAGGGCCGCCGACCAAGGTGTACACGGGACGGCTTGTGTGCGCAATGACGGCGCCACAACACGCGAGACATCGCAAGTTTCAAGCGATTCGGCTTCGGTCGCCCAAGCATTGACGACGTTCTCGTACTCGCCGCTGGCTAGTTCGGGCGTGCGGCGAAGTCCCTGCTCCGATCTCATGTCCCTCTCCGATAAGCCACCATCGGGACGACCGACTAAGCGTATTGGATTGAGCGATCGTTATCGGTCATACTGGTTGTATGCCACCAAGAAAAAAGTCAAACAAGCCAGGTCTCTCCCCGTCGCACAAAGACGCGCTCGCCGAGGGTCGCCGCCAAGGAAATGCCGTCCGCCGGTACCTTGTCGCGCTGGAACGGTCCAAGCCACGTCGTGGCCGCTCGACCAGTGCGGACACTTTGAAGGCGCGTCTCGCAGATCTCGAAGTCAAGCTCGTTACCGCCGATCCACTCCAGCGGATTCATTTGATCCAAGAGCGTCGCAACCTCGAACGGCGAATCGAAGGAGCCAGCACCGAGTCCGAGGACGATCTTCCTGAGCTCGAGAAGTCTTTTGTTGCAGTTGCGGCAGATTATGGTGCACGCAAGGGGATCGACTACGCGACATGGCGGGAAGCCGGTGTCACGGCCGAGGTGCTACAGAAGGCCGGAATCCACTGGAGTCGCCGGTCCTAGGACCAAGCCGGTCAGAGTGTCGCATTACGGCGGCAGTTCATCCGGCGACCTTGTCGAGCGCGGCGAAGGTGTGCTGCACGCGAGCAAGTGAGCGCGTGAGGTCAAAGGCCTCGTCCAATGATCTTGCTGTCGCGCGCGTTCCACCGAAAGCGCCTGAGACTTCAGGGTCCTCCGAGAGGATGGCCCGGAATGAGCGCCGCTGCTCGTGCGCAAGGCTCGCGTCGCGCTGCACGATTCGGTAGGCGGCCTCGCGGCTCAGGCCCGAACTGATGAGCGCGAGCAGCACGGACTGAGAGAACACGAGACCCTGGGAGCCTTCGAGAAGATTCTCACGCATCCTGTCCGTATGGACGACAAGACCGTCAATCAAGCGAGTCATCGTCCTCGTGGCGTAGTAGGCGACCACGCTGGCGTCGGGGAGCACGATCCGCTCGACCGAGCTGTGGGAGATGTCACGTTCGTGCCAAAGGGCGACGTCTTCGAGACCGGCGACGAGGTAACCGCGCAGTACTCGTGCAAGTCCGACGAGGCGCTCGGCGGTGATCGGGTTGCGCTTGTGCGGCATCGCCGACGAGCCCTTCTGGCCTGTTGTGAAAGGCTCTTCGACTTCGCCGACCTCTGTGCGCTGCAGGAGCCGGATCTCGGTCGCGAGAGCTTCGATGGTGGTGCCGAGCGCAGCACAGGCGTACAGGTACTCGCCGTGGCGGTCCCGGGCGATCACCTGCGTGGCCGGGACTGGCTGTAGCCCGAGAGCGTCGCACACATACTGCTCGATAGACGGGTCGATGTTCGAGTACGTGCCGACGGCTCCCGAGAGCTTTCCTACGGAGACCGCCTCTCGAGCACGGCGAAGCCGGGTCCGGTCACGGTCCGCCTGCAGGCATGCCAGGGCCAACTTGGTACCGAAGGTCGTCGGTTCGGCGTGCATACCGTGCGTTCGGCCGACGGTGGGAACAGCCGCGAGCTCATAGGCGCGACGCTTGGTGACCGATACGAGATCGTCGACGGCCTCTAGAAGAAGCGTCGCACTTTTGGCGAGCGTGGCCGACAGGGCCGTGTCGGTTACATCGGAAGAGGTGAGGCCGTAATGGATCCATGCTCCCTCCGGTGCGCCGATCGATTCCTGCACGACGTCTACGAACGCGGCGACGTCATGGTCGGTCACTGCCTCGCGTTCGGCGACCCGCCGGACGAAGGCATCATCGACCTGTGGAGCGCGGGCGCGGCACACTGCCGCATGAGCGGCCGGGACCACGCCAAGCTTGGACCATGCCTCCACAGCGAGAAGCTCGATTTTCAGCCACATGGCGAGGCGGGTCTCGTCGGTGAAGAGCGTCGCCATCTCGGGCATTGAGTAGCGGGGGATCACGCAGTTCTCCTTCGGATGCCTGCTGTGGTCTTGACGCGATTTTGCTTAGTTCGGGTCATGGGGCGAGACGTACGTACTGCTCCCGGCCGGGGCCCACCCCGGCATAGGTCACCGGTACCCCGGTGCACTCGGCAACGACGTCGAGGTAGGCACGGGCGGCTTGGGGGAGATCCGGTAGGGTCCTCGCCTCGGACAAGTTCGCTCGCCAACCCGGTAACTCCCGGTAAATGGGTTGGGCGCGGTGGAACACAGACTGATGGTAGGGGACGTGGTCGTACACTTCGTTTCCGTCGCGGTAGCTGACGCAGACTTTGACGGTCTCGAAGGCGGAGAGAACGTCGAGCTTGGTGACGGCGATCTCCGAAAGTGAGTTCAGCCGCACGGCATGACGGAGCAGCACCAGATCCAGCCATCCAGGCCGGCGCCGGCGTCCCGTGTTGGTTCCGTATTCATGCCCGAGCTCGACGAGCGTGTCGCCTTCTTCGCCGCCGACCTCTGTGGGGAAGGGTCCTGAGCCGACCCGGGTCACGTACGCCTTGGCGATGCCGAGAACCCGGACGATGTCACGAGGTCCGATCCCCGTGCCGACGCAGGCGCCGCCGGCCGTCGGGTTCGAGGACGTGACGAAGGGATAGGTGCCGTGATCGAGGTCCAAGAACGTGGCCTGGGCGCCTTCCAGCATGATCTGGCGTCCGGCGTCGAGCGCGTCGTGGACGAGCTTGACCGAGTCGCCGATCATCGGCCCCAATACGGGCGCGACCTCGTCGAGGTACTGCGCGGCGATCCGGTCCGCGTCGACGGGGAGGCGGTTGTACACCTTGGCGAGAATTGCGTTCTTCTCCCTCAAGACGACCTCGAGCTTTTCGCGGAACATCTTCGGATCGAGCAGGTCCTGCACGCGAAGCCCGATCCGGGCTGCCTTGTCCGCGTACGCAGGCCCGATCCCGCGCTTGGTGGTCCCGAGCTTGGCTTTGCCCAGGTACCGCTCGGTGACCCGGTCGAGCTCGACGTGATAGGGCATCACGAGATGTGCGTTGCCTGACACGACGAGGCGGCTCACGTCGACACCTCGCGCCTGGAGCCCGGCGCACTCGGCGAGGAGAACCGTCGGCTCGACGACGACGCCGTTGCCGATGACCGGCACGACATGGTCGTAGAGGATCCCGCTCGGGATGAGCTGGAGCGCGAAAGTCTCGCCGCCTACGACGATGGTGTGGCCGGCATTGTGCCCGCCCTGGTAGCGCACGACAACGTCAACGTCCTTGGCGAGGAGGTCGGTGATCTTGCCCTTCCCCTCGTCGCCCCACTGGGTTCCGACCACGACGGTCGCGGGCACGTGACGCCTCCGGATCCTGAGAGAATTCTGCAGTTGCCTCGGCGATCCTCGCGCCGGGCCGGGCACGGGCAGTGTAGCCGAGGCGCTGCGCCGGCCAGGGAGAAGACGCCTGGCCGGCAGGTACTCAGCCGCCGATCGCCGGTTCTCGGGCCGGCGAACCAGGCCGCAGTGCCTCAAATTTTTCCTGTACGTTCCATTACGAAACAGCTACAGTCAAGTTGGTTGCGGCGCGTCGCCAGTTGGTACTGGCGACCATCGTGCCGAACCGTGTCGTCCATCGAAAGGGGCTTCAAGAACATGAGACGGACTACAAGTCTGCGCAACGGGATCCGCGCGGTGCTGGCGGTGACCGCCCTGGCGGCCGTGGCTCTGGTGGCTGTCGGAACGAGCACCGGCGCGACGCCTGCCAGTTCGGCGTCCAAGGCGGCGCTCACGGCGCGCTCGGCGTCGACGGGCTTCAAGGCTTGCGAGGTCACCGACACCGGCGGCATCAACGACCGGTCCTTCAACGCGTCGGCATATCAGGGGCTGAAGGTCGCCGCCGCGGCCGTGCCAGGCCTCGCCTACACCTTCCTCTCCTCGACCTCGACGAGCGACTACGTCCCGAACATCGCCGATTTTCTCGGTGAGAGCTGCGGCATCATCGTCACCGTCGGATACGACATGGCGACCGCGACCTACGCCGCCGCCAAGAAGAATCCGAAGAGGCTGTTCACCACTGTCGACTACACCTACACGCCGCCTCTGTCCAACCTTCTTGGCCTTCACTACGACACGGCCCAGGACGCCTTCCTCGGCGGTTACCTGGCCGCAGCCATGAGCAAGTCCGGAATCGTCGGCACCTTCGGTGGCGAGAACATCCCGACGGTCACCATTTACATGGACGGCTGGGTGGCCGGTGTGCGTTACTACGACAAGCTCAACCACAAGCATGTCACGGTGCTCGGATGGACCCCGACGCCGGGCCGGCCTGCGAACAGCCTGGCCGGAAACGGCCTGTTCACCAACGACTTCACCAGCCTGAGCCTCGGGAGGACCGACACCGAGACGCTGTTGGCACAAGGCGCTGACGTCATCTTCCCCGTGGCCGGCTCCGTCGGGCTCGGCGCAGCCGCAGCGGTGAAGGCGGCGGGACATGGCAACCTGATGGAGTGGGTGGACACCGACGGCTGTGTCTCGGCTCCGCAGTACTGCTCGCTGTTCATCACCAGCGTCACCAAGGGCATCGTCGCCTCGGTCAGTGTCGCTGTCGAAGCGGCTGCTCGCGGCACGTTCAAGGGCGGCAACTACAACGGCACCCTGGCGAACGACGGGGTCTCGCTTTCTCCGTACCACGACTTCGCGCACGTCATCCCGATGTCGGTGCAGAACGAGATCACAAAGCTCAAGGCCGGCATCATCGCCGGGAAGGTCTCGGTGGACCCGAACAGCTATCCATTGGGTTGACGGGCATTCGGAAAGACAGCTATAGCTAGTCAACCGTGATTCGCAAAGCGCGTAGAGCCGGGGAGAAGCTCGTCCCGGTTCTACGCGCTGTCGCGCCGACGAGTCCGCGATGAACCTCGAGCTCGTCGACATCACAAAACGCTTCGGCGCTTTGGTAGCGAACGACGCTGTCAACCTGGAGGTCCGAGAGGGCGAGATCCACGCTCTGCTCGGCGAGAACGGCGCCGGGAAGACCACGTTGATGAACGTGCTCTTCGGTCTCCTGCACCCTGACTCCGGTGAGATACGAATCGACGGCAAGGCCATGCGCTTTGCCAACCCCGGCCAGGCCGTGCGGAGCGGTATCGGGATGGTCCACCAGCACTTCATGCTCGTGGGGGTCTTCACCGTCGCGGAAAATGTCATGCTCGGGTTCGAGCCCACGATCTTGCGCATCGGTCTCCTGGATCGCCATAAGGCCGCTGACGACATCCGCAGGCTTTCGGCGGAGTTCGGCCTCGAGGTCGACCCCGACGCTGTTGTCGAGGACCTCCCGGTCGGAGTCCAGCAACGGGTGGAGATCCTGAAGGCGTTGGCTCGCGATGCAAAGCTCCTCATTCTCGACGAACCGACCTCGGTGCTTACGCCTCAAGAGATCGAGAGCCTGTTTCGCACCATGCACGCGCTCGCGGACGCGGGACGCTCGATCTTGTTCATCACCCACAAGCTGAAGGAGGTCCTGGCCGTGGCCGACCGGATCACGGTCATGCGCCTCGGCAGCGTGGTAGGGAGCACGACTCCACAGGAGACCGACGAGAGCAAGCTGGCCTCGATGATGGTCGGCCGATCGGTCGAGCTCGTCGTCGAGAAGACACCGGCGCGACCCGGTCCGGTCGTGCTGGACATACGTGGACTGACCGTCGAGGACGACCGCGGGCTCACCATGGTCGACCATGTCGACCTCGACGTCCGCGCCGGTGAGATCGTTGCCCTCGCGGGTGTCCAGGGCAACGGCCAGACCGAGTTCGCCGAGGCGGTCGCGGGCCTGAGAGCGGTCGCGAGCGGGACTGTCACGCTGGAAGGGCAGGACGTGACCTCCGCCTCGCCTCGGGACCGGATCCGCGACGGGCTCGCGGACGTGCCCGAGGACAGACAGAAGGACGGGTTGGTCCTGCCCTTGTCGGTTGCCGACAACCTCGTGCTCGACATATACGACGTGCCCCCCCACGCCCACCGGGGAGCCCGGGACCTTGGCGAGGTGAGGTCGAACGCGCGCCAAAGGATCGAGGACTTCGACATCCGGACGTCCTCGGTCAACGAGGGCGTCGGGGCGCTGTCGGGAGGCAACCAGCAAAAGGTGATCCTCGCCCGCGAGCTGTCACGTCCGGTGAAGGTGCTTCTCGCGTCGCAGCCGACGCGCGGGCTCGACGTCGGTTCCATCGAGTACGTCCACCGCCGGATCGTCGAGGCACGTGACAACGGCGTTGCGGTGCTCATAATCTCAGCAGAACTTGATGAAGTGATGGCGCTCGGCGACCGGATCGCCGTCATGTACAGAGGTCGCATCATGCGCATTGTCGAGCCGAGTGTCGGACGGGAGGAGATCGGCCTTCTGATGGCAGGTGTCGTGGACACGCCGCCGCAGCAGTCTTCGTCGGCTGCTCTCGCGGGCGGGCCGGTGCGGCAGTGATCAGCGCCGACACGAGCGCAGTCGGTCCCGGCGAGCAGCCGCCGGTCGGTGGCGAGCAGCCGCCGGTCGGTGGCGAGCAGCCGCCTTCCGGCGGGGACCAACTGCCCCCCGGCGGGCAGCAGCCACCTCCAGGCGGGGAGACGGGTCAGGAGGGTGGTGGGCAGCCACCGGCGAGCGTCGGCTGGACCAGGTACCTGCGACGGCTCGGTGAGGCCAACGTCGTGGTCGTGACCGTCCTGGCGGTCTTCACCGCGCTCGTGTTCGGTGCCATCCTCATCCTCGTCACCTCGACGACCGTGCTGCACGCCTGGGGCAGGATCGGCTCGGCCCCCGGTGAGGCGTTCGCCGTCAGTTGGCATACGGTCGCCAACGCCTATTCGGCGATGTTCGAGGGGTCGATCTTCAGCCCGTCGGCCGTCGGCCACGCCATCGAGACCGGGCACGGCTGGACCGCGGCGTTCTCGCCGATCTCCGAGACGCTCGTCTCGGCCACTCCTCTCATGCTCGCCGGCATGGGCGTGGCGATCGGATTCAGCACCGGAGTGTTCAACATCGGAGCCCAGGGCCAGTTGATCGGAGGGGCGCTCGCGGCGCTCTTTGTGGGCTTCTCGGTCCACACGACGATCTGGCTCCACCTTCCCCTTGTCATCATCGCCGGAGCGGTCGGTGGCGCCCTGGTCGGCTTCGTCCCCGGCATCTTGAAAGCGCGAACCGGGGCGCACGAGGTCATCGTGACCATCATGCTCAACTACATCATGCTCTACCTGCTGGTCTACCTGCTCACGACGGCGCCCTTCCAGCAACGGGGTCAGACGAACGCGATCTCGAGGATCATGCCGAACAGCGCTCGGCTGCCGCACCTGGCCGGGAGCGGGCTGCGAGTGAACGCCGGGCTGATCGTTGCCATTGTCGTCTTGTTTGGGGCTTCATGGTTCCTGCGCAGGAGCACGCTCGGCTTCTCGTTCCGCGTGATCGGAATGAACCCGGCCGCGGGCAAGACCGCCGGCATGGATGTCAAGAGGGTGACGGTCCTCGTTCTCATGTTGTCGGGAGCACTCGCCGGGCTCGCCGGCATGACAAGCCTGTCGGGCACGGACTTCTTCATGGCGACCGGCTATGGGGGAGGTATCGGCTTCAACGCCATCACTGTCGCGCTGCTCGGACGGAATCGTCCCTTGGGCGTCTTCCTCGGCTCGCTGCTCTTCGCGGCGATGATCACCGGCGGGAGAAGCATGCAGGCGGTGACGGGTATTGACCTCGACCTCACGGCGGTGATCCAGGCGGTCATCGTCTTCATGGTGGCGACGCCTGCGCTCGTGCGGGAGATCTACCATCTCAAGGATTCGGGCCGTGCCCTGACGCAAGTGGTCTCCCAGGGGTGGGGATGATGAGCGAGACCGGCGTGCCTCCCTCGACGAACGTGCCTCTCTCGACCGGCGTGGTTCCCACTGCCAGCGCGCCTCCCGCCCATGAGGCAGCACCGGAAGGTCGTATCGTCACCGTCGCCCGCCGGCGAGGCATGGGCATCTTCCTCGTCCTGCTGGCGATCCTCACGTTCTGGACGTTCGGCCTGGCGGTGCCGACGCAGGTGCAGTCGACGTTCCTCCTGACTGGTCCTCCGGCCGTCTCGGTGGCGCCACTTGTCATGTCGGTCCACTGGATCTCGATGGTGCTCGGCGTTCTCTGCGGGGCGCTGGGGCTCGTGATCGTGTTCCGGCGCCGCAGTCGCGGTACGTACCTGCTCTTCACTCTCGGTGTCGTCTTCTTCATATGGTCCTTCCTCATGTGGGTGTCACGTGGGGAGTCCCTCAACTTGGTCGACATGCTCGCGGAGACGTTGATCGCCACGACGCCGCTCGTGTACGGGTCGCTGTCCGGTGTCCTGTGCGAGCGATCCGGTGTCATCAACATCGCCATCGAGGGCCAGTTCCTCGCAGGCGCGTTCCTGGGGGCGATGATCGGGAGCGCTTCGGGCAACCTCTGGCTCGGCATGCTCGGCGGCGCGGTCGCGGGAGGCATCTTCGGGTCGCTGCTGGCGTTCTTGGCGCTGCGCTACGGCGCCGACCAGATCATCGTCGGCGTCGTGATCGACGCCTTCTGCCTCGGTCTCACGAACTTCCTCACCGAGGAAGTGCTGACGCCCAACCAGACGACGCTGAACAGCCCTTCGACGTTCTCGCCGATCGCGCTCCCCCTGATCTCGAAGATCCCGGTCCTCGGGCCGGTCCTGTTCAACGAGAACATCTTCGTGTACCTCGCCGTGATACTCCTGTTCGCGATCAACATCGGGCTGTTCAGGACGCGCCGGGGCCTGCGTGTGCGGGCTGTGGGCGAGCATCCGCGTGCAGCCGAGACAGTCGGGATCAACGTCATGAGGATCCGCTACCAGAACGTGATCCTGGGCGGAGTCGTCGCCGGTATCGGCGGTGCTGTGTTCACCCTCGGATCGGTCGGCCAGTTCTCTGCTGATATGACGGACGGGTACGGCTATATCGCCCTTGCGGCGATGATCTTCGGTCGTTGGCGACCCTTCGGAGCCCTTGTGGCCACCCTTCTCTTCGGCTTCGCGATCTCGGTCCAGAGCTTCGTCGCCATCCTCAGACCCGGGATTCCTTCCCCGTTCTTGTCCATGGCGCCGTACATCATCACCATCGCGGTCGTGTCGGGCCTCGTCGGCCGCGTTCGTGCGCCGGCCGCCGACGGTCAGCCATACAAGAGCGGCGGGTAACCCGCCTGGGTGGCCGCTGGATCCCAGGCCGGCCCACTAATTACTCCCCTCTGCCCGGTGCCCCTCCCGGCCGTGCCGCCAGGCCGTTTCGTCAGGTCAGGCCGGTGGCGGGGGAACATGGCCGACCTCGGCATCGGTGCCGATCTCGATGATCGGTTTGTCACCTGGTTCGAGCCAGCGCAGCACCTTCAGGAGATCGGGGACCGGCAGGGCGATGCACCCCTCGGTCGGTGCGCCCATCCAGGCGTGCAGGAAGATCCCCGAACCCGGCGCGTTCGGGCCCGCGATGGTCGGGTCGTCGTTGTAGTCGATCACGGCGAGGTACGGATAGCCCTTGGTCTCGGTCCACAACGGCTCGGACCAGGCCGCGAATCTCGGACTCGACCCGCAGGGCACGTGCACGAACCGGTTGTACTGGTTGCTGTAAGGGTCCTCGTCCCACCAGTCGCCGCATACGAGTTGGTGGTACGCCTCGTGAAGCCCGCCGGGATTCGGTTCGGTCCCGTACATCGTGAGGCCGAAGCCGAAGACTCCTGTCGGGGTCGCGTGATCGCCCTCGCGTCGGACGTCGACGATGTGGCCCGAGCCGGTCTCGGCCTGCCAGGCCCGGAACACGGCCCGCCAGGGCGAGGAGGCGTTCACCCGCTGGAAGCTTCGAAAGGTGGCGAGATAGTCGGCCTGGTCATATGTCGGGCTCGAGACGACGATCAGCTGGCGTGCCGTTGCCGGAACGCGGAATCGTGACTGCGAGGGACCCAGGGCTCCTGCCGCCGGGCTGGGATAGCACGCGAGGCACGCGACAGCGAGCACGCCTGTGGCCATGGCCGTGCCCGTGCGAAGCCACGACGCACGTGTCACCCCGGCCGGCCGAAAAGGCGACATGGCCGAATTCTTGCATGTCTAGCGAAAGACGAGCTTGTCTCTCTCGACGTCGATCAGGACCGTGTCGCCTTCTTTGTAGCGGCCCTCGAGGAGGGCGATCGCCAGGGGGTCGCTGATCTCGCGTTGGATGACCCGGCGCAAAGGGCGAGCCCCGAAATCCGGGTCGTATCCATGATCGCCGAGCCACATCTCGGCTTCGGGCGTGACCTCGGCTTTGATGCGTCTCGACTCGAGCCGACGCTCGAGATCCGCGAGCTGGATCCCGACGATTGCGAACAAGTCCTCGCGCCCCAGCGGGCGGAAACGGACGATCTCGTCGATCCGGTTGATGAACTCCGGTTTGAAGGTGTCGCCAAGCTCGCCCCTGAGGTTGGAGGTCATGATCAGGACCGTGTTGGTGAAGTTGACGGTACGCCCCTGGCCGTCGGTGAGCCGCCCGTCGTCGAGCACCTGCAGGAGGATGTTGAACACATCCGAATGCGCCTTCTCGATCTCGTCGAGGAGCACGACCGCATACGGGCGCCGCCGGACCGATTCGGTGAGCTGGCCTCCTTCCTCGTAGCCGATGTAGCCGGGGGGGGCGCCGACGAGGCGGGAAACGCTGTGCCTTTCCTGGTACTCGCCCATGTCGATGCGGATCATCGCCCGCTCGTCGTCGAACAGCACCTCGGCGAGGGCCTTGGCGAGCTCGGTCTTGCCGACACCTGTCGGGCCGAGGAACAGGAACGAGCCGATCGGCCGGTTGGGGTCCGACAGTCCCGCACGGCTGCGTCGGATGGCATTCGCGACGGCCTTCACCGCCTCGTCCTGGCCCACGACACGCCTGTGCAGCGAGTCCTCGAGGTGGATGAGCTTGGACACCTCTCCTTCCATGAGGCGTGAGACGGGAATTCCTGTCGCCCGGCTCACGACCTCGGCGATGTCCTCGGCGTCGACCTCCTCCTTCAGCATCTTCTGCTCGGACTGGAGCGCGGCGAGCTTGTCCGTCGCCTCCTGGATGCGCTTGTCGAGGTCGGGGACGCGGCCATAGCGGATCTCCGAGGCCTTGGCGAGATCGCCTTCACGTGCAAAGCGCTCTGCTTCCTGGCGAGCTGCTTCGAGGTCGCCTTTCAGCTTGCGGATCGCGGCGATGGCGTCCTTCTCCGACTGCCAGTGCGCGGTCATCGCCGTTTGCTGCTCGCGCAGGTCGGCGAGCTCGGACTCGAGGCGTTCGAGCCGCTCGATCGACGCCTCGTCGGTCTCCTTTTGAAGAGCGACGCGCTCGATCTCGAGCTGGCGGACCCGGCGGGCGACGACGTCGATCTCGGTAGGCATTGAGTCGATCTCGATGCGAAGGCGGCTCGCGGCCTCGTCCACGAGGTCGATGGCCTTGTCCGGGAGGAAACGGCCGGTCACGTACCGATCGGACAGCACCGCGGCTGCGATCAGAGCGGCGTCCTGGATGCGCACGCCGTGGTGGACCTCGTAGCGCTCCTTCAGCCCGCGCAAGATCGCGATCGTGTCGGCGACGGAGGGCTCCTCCACGACGATGGGCTGGAAACGTCGTTCCAGCGCGGCGTCCTTCTCGATGTGCTTGCGGTACTCGTCGAGCGTCGTCGCCCCGATGAGGCGCAGCTCACCTCGCGCCAGCATCGGCTTGATCATGTTGCCGGCGTCCATCGCGCCCTCGGCGGCGCCGGCGCCTACGATCGTGTGCAGCTCGTCGATGAAGGTGACTATCTCGCCTTCTGAGTCCGAGATCTCCTTCAAGACGGCCTTCAGGCGCTCCTCGAACTCCCCGCGGTACTTCGCGCCGGCGACCATGGCGGCCATGTCGAGGGCGATGACACGCTTGTTCTTGAGACTTTCGGGCACGTCGCCTTCGACGATGCGGGTGGCGAGACCTTCGACGATCGCCGTCTTGCCGACCCCAGGCTCGCCGATGAGAACGGGGTTGTTCTTGGTGCGCCGCGACAGGACCTGGATCACGCGGCGGATCTCGTCGTCGCGCCCGATGACCGGGTCCAGCTTGCCTTGCCTGGCGAGCTCGGTGAGGTCGCGGCCGTAGCGCTCCAGCGATTGGTACTGCTCCTCCGGGGTCTGCGAGGTCACGCGATGGCTGCCCCGGACGCTCTGCAGCGCCTGAAGAAGGTCGTTGCGATCGACCCCGAGGGGGTCCGATAGGGCGAGCAGGAGGTGCTCGACCGACAGGTACTCGTCGCCCATCTCCCTTCGCGCCTCGTCCGCTCGCTCGAAGGCCTGAGACAGCTCACGGCTCAGCGTGGGTTCGCCACCGCCGTAGGTCTTCGGGATCTTTGAGAGCGACTCGGCCAGCCTGTTGCGAACCGACAGAGGAGCGATCCCGAGACGGTCGAGGAGGGGGATGGCAACCCCGCCATCTTGTGACAGCGCTGCCGACAAGAGATGTTCCGGGGCGACCTCCGCGTGGTGCGAGGCTTTCGCGAGCGCGATCGCGTCGCGGAGCGCTTCCTGGGTCTTCAGGGTCCAACGGTTCGGGTCGAACGTCATTTCTCAGATGATCCTTGAATTGATTGGGTTGTGTCGCATATGAACGAGACGGTCAGAGTGGCTAGCCGTTCGTCGTGCGGCGAGTCGGCAGCCGGTTCGCCGAGACCGGCACGATGTCACGCCGGTAAAGGCGGTGGGTCTGTTCGATCGCCTCTCGCGCAGCCGCGCGGGTCATCTCGAGCTCGGCGCGAAGCCGGCCGATCTCATTCTCGAGTGCCATCACTTGCCGTACCCCTTCCAGGTTCAGCCCGGCGGTGGTGAGCTCTTGGATACGGCGCAGGTGCGCTATGTCGGCCTCGCTGTAGCGGCGGTTGCCCCCGCCGGTGCGAGCCGGGTCCAAGAGGCCCTTACGCTCGTAGATCCTGAGCGTCTGTGGATGGACGCCGGCGAGCTCCGCCGCGACCGAGATGACGTAGACCGCGCGCGTGGAGCGCTCTGCGAAATCTGGTTTTGTCTCTTTGTAGGCCATGTTCATACTCCTAGGTGCTGTCGAGGCGATCCGTCCATCGTCTTGGCGAGCGCCTCGACGGCCTTGCGCTCCTCATCGCTCAGGTGAGTCGGGACGACGACGTCGACGGACACCAAGAGGTCGCCGGTCGACGAACCGGTCGTGACTCCCCGACCCTTCACCCTGAAGGTCCGGCCCTGGCGAGTGCCTGGCGGGATCTTGAGCGTGACCGGGCCGGTCAGCGAAGGAACCGTGATCGCACTGCCCAGAGTCGCCTCGGGGTAGGTGATCGGGACTGTGATCGTGAGGTTACGGCCCTTGCGCCCGAACAGCGGGTGGGGTGCCACCTCCACGATCACGAAGAGGTCGCCCGCCGGCCCGCCGTTGGTCCCGGGCTCGCCGCGTCCTTTCACCCTGATGCGTTGGCGATCCTCGACACCAGCGGGAATCCGGACCTTGACCTGCCGTTGCCGCTGTTCGAGTCCGGTGCCGTTGCAGGCAGGGCAGGGATCGACGATCTTGGTGCCGCGGCCCTGGCATTCCGGGCACGGCGACGACAGCGAGAACATGCCCTGGTTGTCGTTGAGCACGCCGAGCCCGCCGCAACGGGGGCACACGACCGGCGCCGTTCCCGGACGCGAGCCCGACCCGTTGCAGGTCGAGCATCGCGCCCCGCTTTGGACGTTGACCGTCGTGACGACGCCCTCAACAGCCTCCTGGAAGGACAAGTGGAGCTCGGCTTCGAGGTCGCGCCCGCGCCGGGGGCCTGTGGGAGTCGTGCCCCGTCCGGCTGGGCCACCGCGCCCGCGGCCGAAGAGACCGCCGAAGATGTCCGAGAGGTCATCGATGCGGAAGTTGAAGGTGCCACCGCTACCGCCGCTGCTGGGCCCGCCGAAGCCTCCCAGGTTGCCGAGGGGTCCGAGGCGGCGGACCTCGTCGTACTCCTTGCGCTTTTCCGGATCGCCGAGAACGTCGTAAGCGGCCGAGATCGCCTTGAAACGCTCCTCGGAGCCCGGGTTCGAGTCAGGGTGGAACTCCTTCGCGAGCTTGCGATAGGCGCGACGCAGCTCCTTGTCGGTCGCCTTGTCAGAAACACCGAGTGTCTTGTAGTAGTCGGTGGTGTACCAATCCCGCTGGGGTGCCATGGCAGGGCTCCTCAGTCCCTGACTAGGACCATCGCCGGTCGCAGCACCTTCGATTTCATCCGGTAGCCGGCGCGCATGACTTGGGCGACGGTTGGCCCACCGTCCTGGGGCACCGTCTTTTCGGCCTTGGCCGGGTTGATCGTCCTGAGCGTGCCGGCCGAGCCGTGCCCGCTCGTCGTGGGGGAGCCATGGCCGCCGGCGCCCGCGGTGGCCGGCGTCCTGGCGGGCTTCGCCGTGTCGCCCGGCACAGGCGTATGGCCGGCCTGCACGCTGGGCAAAGGTTCTGCGGGGACATGGCCGACGGCGTCATGGATCGTGGGGTCGAATGGGACTCCTACGGCGTCTATCCGCTCGATGCCCTCGCGGGCGAGGATGTCACGCAAGAGCGCGTCGATCTGCACGAGGGCCTTGCCGCTGTCGCTCACCTCGTCCTGGCTCTGGACGTGAGCGGTCGCGAGATCCAGCGCATCGAGCACGGGGAGCAGCCGCACGCACAGTCCCTCGGTGGCGTGCTCCAACAGCTCGGTCTGCTGGCGGATGGATCGCTTGCGGAAGTTGTCGAAGTCAGCCTGCAACCGCTGGAGCGAATCGAGATACTCGTCGCGCTCGGCCGCAAGAAGAGCTTGCTCGGACTGAGCTTTCAACTCCTCGTCCACCTCGACAGGCTCGCTTCCCCAATCGAGGAGGGCTTCCAAGGGCAGGTCGAGCTGTTCGGGCGGCTCGCCGTTGTCGCCGCTGGGAGCGGACTCGTCCGAGGCAGGTGCCGACGGGATGCTCTCCGGCGCTTCCGGCGCTTTCGCCCCAGTTCCGTCCCCTGCCTGTGCCGACCCTTGATCGTCCAAGCCGCGTGTCACGAAGCCGCCGTACCTGGGTCGTCGACGATCTCAGCGTCGACGACCTCGTCGTCGGACGGGCTGCTCGAGCTGCCCGAGCTGCCCGAACCGTCGCCCCCGGAGCCGCCTGCGGCGTGCTGCTGGGCAGCCTGTTCGTACAGGCGCTGGCCGATGGCCTGCGAGGCGGTGCGGAGCGTCTCGGTGTCGCGCCGGATCCGCTCGTAATCGGACCCCGCGACGGACTCCTTCAGGTTCTTTAGGGCGCTCTCGACTCGGTCCCGGTCTTCTGTCGGGACCTTGTCGCCTTGGTCCTTCATCAGCTTCTCGGTCTGGTAGACGAGCGCGTCCGCGTTGTTGCGGGTCTCGGCTTCCTCCTTGCGCTGACGGTCCTCGGCCGCGTGCTGCTCGGCGTCGCGCACCATGCGCTGGATGTCGTCTTTGGGGAGCGATGTCTGGCCGGTGATGGTGATCGACTGCTCGCGACCGGTGGCGAGGTCCTTGGCCGATACGTGCACGATCCCATTCGCGTCGATGTCAAAGGCGACTTCGATCTGAGGCACGCCTCTGGGCGCGGGTGGCAGGTCTACGAGCTGGAACTTGCCGAGCGTCTTGTTGTACATCGCCATCTCGCGCTCACCCTGGAGGACATGGATCTCAACCGACGGCTGGTTGTCGTCGGCAGTGGTGAAGATCTCGGAGCGCTTGGTCGGGATCGTCGTGTTGCGCTCGATGAGCCTGTGGGTGATGCCGCCCTTGGTCTCGATCCCGAGGCTGAGAGGAGTGACGTCCAGCAGGAGGATGTCCTTCACCTCGCCCTTGAGGACGCCGGCCTGGATGGCGGCGCCGACGGCGACGACCTCGTCGGGGTTGACGCCCTTGTGGGGCTCCTTGCCGGCGAGCTGCTCCACGAGGTCGTAGATGGCCGGCATCCGGGTGGAACCGCCGACCAGCACGACGTGGTCGATGTCTTTGGTGGTCAGGCCTGAATCCTCGATTGCCTGCTGGAAGGGACCTTTGCAGGCGTCGACGAGGTCGGACGTGAGCTCCTGGAACTTCGCCCGGGTGAGCTTCAGGTCCAGGTGCTTCGGGCCCTCGTTGGTAGCGGTGATGAAGGGAAGGTTGATCGTCGTCTCCTGGACGGCAGACAGCTCGATCTTGGCTTTCTCGGCCGCTTCCTTGAGACGCTGCATGGCCATCTTGTCGTTGGAGAGGTCGACTCCCTCGGTGTCCTTGAAAGTCTTGACCAGCCAGTCCATGACGCGCTGGTCCCAGTCGTCACCGCCGAGATGGGTATTGCCGGAGGTCGACTTCACTTCGAAGACGCCGTCGCCGATCTCGAGCACGGAAACGTCGAACGTACCGCCGCCGAGGTCGAACACGAGCACGGTCTGGTCGGCCTTCTCCTTGTCGAGGCCGTAGGCGAGCGCGGCCGCAGTCGGCTCGTTGATGATGCGGAGAACCTCGAGCCCGGCGATCTGGCCGGCTTCCTTGGTGGCCGTACGCTGGGCGTCGTCAAAGTAAGCAGGGACCGTTATGACGGCCTGGTTCACGGTGTCACCGAGGAAGGCCTCGGCGTCACGCTTCAGCTTTTGCAGGATCCTCGCGGAGATCTCCTGGGCCGTGTAGACCTTGCCATCGATGTCGATCGTCCACTTCGTCCCCATCTGCCGTTTGACAGAGCGGACGGTCCGATCCGGGTTCGTGATCGCCTGGCGCTTCGCGACCTCTCCGACCAGGACTTCGCCGGACTTGGCGAATCCCACGATCGATGGCGTCGTCCGCCCACCCTCTGCGTTCGGGATCACCGTGGGCTCGCCCGCCTCGAGGAATGCGACTACAGAGTTCGTCGTACCGAGGTCGATTCCGACGGCCTTGGACATTTTTTGAAAGCCTCCACATCTAGGGATGCCACGACTCGTCGGCACCCGCACGTCCTTCGTACACGGGCAAGTATAGCTAACTTGAGCGTGAGATTGTCAAGTTTGGGTGGAAGGCTCAGAAACTTTGCCCGGGGAAGTCGCTGACCAGGGAGTCCGCGCGGACGAAGCTACGTGTCGGGCGGAGGCGAGCCGAATCGTGTCGAGCAGGTCGAAGAGATAGCCTCAGGCTCATGCCTACGCTCATTGTTTTGCGTCATGGTGAGAGTACCTGGAACGCCGAGAACCGCTTCACCGGATGGACTGATGTCGACCTGAGCCCGGCGGGCGAAGCCGAGGCCCGCTCGGCCGGCAAGTTACTGGCGGCCGAGACCGATCTGCACATCGACGTCGTCCACACCTCGGTGCTGACCAGGGCAGTCCGGACGGCGAACATCGCCTTGGAGGAGATGGGCCTCACGTTCCTCCCGGTGCGACGGCACTGGCGCTTGAACGAGCGTCACTACGGGGCGCTGCAGGGCGGCAACAAGAAGGAGGCGGCAGCCACCTTCGGGCCCGAGCAGGTGAGGCTCTGGCGCCGGAGCTACGCGACGCCTCCGCCGACTTTGCAGCCCGACGACCCGAGGCATCCGGTGAACGATCCCCGCTACGCGTACGTCCCGCCAAGCGCGCTGCCTGCGACCGAGTGCCTGGCCGACGTGGTGCGCCGGATGGTGCCCTACTGGGAGGATGCGCTCGGACCGGAGCTCTTGAGGGGGCTCACGCCCTTCGTCGTCGCCCACGGCAACAGCATCCGTGCCATGACTATGTTCCTCGAGCACATATCCGAGGACGACATCGTCGACCTCGAAATCCCGACCGGGTGGCCGCGGGTCGTCACGCTCGACGACCGGCTCAACTTCGTCGAAGGCCGCTACCTCGGCGACCCGGCCGCTGTCCAGGCGGCAGCCGCGGCGGTCGCGGCTCAGGCCGGGCCCGTGCCCGCCTAGCAGCCCCTGGGCGACGCAGCCAGTAGAGTTCGTTCGAGCCAAGCTGCGAGGAGGTCCACCTCCACAATGGTCGTGCTGATCGTCATCATCATCGTCGTCGTGGTCCTGGCCCTGGGCTTGTGGGCTGCGTACAACGGCCTCGTAAAAAAGCGCAACCGGACCCTGGAGGCGTGGTCCGAGATCGACGTCGAGCTCAAGCGACGTCACGACCTCGTCCCAAATCTGGTGTCGACAGTGCAGGGTTACGCCACCCATGAACAGGGGACCTTCGAAGCGGTGACCCAGGCCCGGGCCAACGCGGTCGCCGCGGGCGCAACGGGCGACCCGAGCAAGATCGCCCCTGCGGAGAACGCCCTGTCAGGAGCGCTGCGTTCCCTGTTCGCAGTCGCGGAGAACTATCCCCAGCTGAAGGCGGTCGAGAGCTTCCTCCAGCTGCAAGAGACGCTTACTGCCACCGAGGACAAGATCGAGTTCGCGCGCCGTTATTACAACACCAGCGCCCGGGACTACAACATCGCTTTGCAGACTTTTCCGCGCAACTTGGTCGCCGGACCGTTCGGCTTCAAAGCGGTGGCGTACTTCGCGACCGACGAAGAGAGCCGTGCCGTGCCCCAGGTGAGCTTCCCCGGAGCCAGCCCTGATGCGGCCGGTACGGCGCCGTCGGGCCCGCCGCCTGCTGGCGGCCCCGGGGGACCTCCGCCTGCTTCCGGTCCCGGGGGACCTCCGCCCGCCGGCTGAGACCGTCGCGCTGCGGCAAGCGGTTCAGAGCGACTGGCCCGAGGCGAGCTTCTCGAGAGCGTCGATCCGCTCCTGTATGGGAGGGTGAGTGTCGTAGAGGCGGTGGTACCAGGCCTCGTGATGCTGCAGCGGGTCGTCGATGCACATCGCGGCGGTGGCGTGGTTCATGTTCTTGAACGGTTTGTCGTTCTGCTGCAGCTTCTTGAGAGCGCTCAACAGCCCTGCCGGGTTGCGGGTCAACTCGACCCCGCTCACGTCTGCCAACGACTCGCGACGACGTGAAAGCGCCAGACGGGTGAGCGGGCCGAAGATGAAACCCACTATCGCGAGGAGCACACCTGCAGCGAAGACGACGAGCACGATCGCATTGCCCCTGTTGTTGCCGCGCCCACCTCCCGCGTAGAACACGCTCCGCCACAGGATGCTGGCCAGCATGGCGGCCATGCCGACCATGGTGCCGACGAGGAGCAGGAGGCGGATGTCGTGGTTCTTGACGTGGCTCATCTCGTGGCCGACGACGCCTTCGAGCTCCTCCCGGTTCATGATGGCCAGCAGCCCGGTCGTGAACGTGATGGCTGCCTTGTCCGGGCTGACCCCGGTGGCGAAGGCGTTGGGCGAGGGGTCGTTGATCACGTAGACGGCGGGCTCGGGGATCCCTTCACCGATGGCCAGGGCCTCCACCACGTCGTAGACCTGCCGGTACTTGACCGGGTCGGCCGGCACGGCGCCCGAGACCCGCAGTATCGTTCCGGCCCCGGAGCTGAGGGAGTACACGATCCCGCAGACGGCCAAGAAACCGCAGATCGCCATTCCGATGTAGACCGGCTTCCAGCCGTAGTTGTTCGGCGGAGTGGAAGCAGAAACGGCCTTGAAGAGCAATCCGCAGGCAGCCCCGATGGCCACCCAGATCACGAAGAACAGGCAGACCAGGATGACGCTTCGTTGCTTGTTCTTCCTGATCTGGCTGTACACACGCGCATCCTACGGCACCGGGCTCTCCGGTGGCCTAACCGCCGGCGGGGACCTCAGGCTGCATCGAACGCTCGAGCAGCTGGGCCACATCGAGGACCTTTACGTCCTCGTCCCGCCCGCGCTCTTTGACGGCATCGTCCAACATGATCAGGCAGTAGGGGCAAGCCGTCGACACGACGTCAGCACCTGTGCCAAGCGCTTCGTCGGTGCGCTCCAGGTTGATCCGCTTGCCCTGGTTCTCCTCGAGCCACATCCGGGCACCTCCAGCTCCGCAACAGAAGCTGCGCTCGCGGCAGCGCCCCATCTCGACCGAGCTGACCCCGGGCACCGACTCTATGACCGAGCGCGGCGGGCCGTAGACCTGGTTGTGGCGGCCCAGATAGCAAGGATCGTGATAGGCGACCTTCGCGTCCAGGCGGTTCGGGCTCAGCTTCCCGGCGGCCACGAGCCTGCCGAGCAGCTGGGTGTGGTGGATCACCTCGAAGTTCCCTCCGAGGGCCGGGTACTCCTTCGCAAGGGAGTTGAAACAGTGCGGGCACGAGGCGATGATCTTGTGCACTCCTGCAGCCTGCAGCGTCTCTATGTTCTGCTGCGCCTGGGTCTGGAACAGGTACTCGTTGCCTAGCCTTCGAACCGGGTCACCGGTGCACGACTCGGCCGGTCCGAGAACCGCGAAGCTAACCTCGGCCTGGTGCAGTAGACGGGCAATCGACTGGGTCGACTTGCGTGCCCGCTCGTCCAGCGCGCCGGCGCACCCGACCCAGAAGAGGTACTCGACGTCGTCGGGGATCGTCCCTTCGATGACAGGGATCTCGAAGTCCAGGCCCTCGGTCCATTGGAGGCGCTGTGCGGCACCGAGGCCCCAAGGGTCGCCCCGGTTCTCGACGTTGCGCAGCATCAAAGCGGCTTCGGGCGGGAAGCGGGACTCGATCAGGACCTCGTAGCGGCGCATGTCGACGATCGCGTCGACGTGCTCTATGTCGACGGGGCACTGCTCGACGCAGGCCCCGCAGGTCGTGCACGCCCAAAGGACGTCCTCGGAGATGACACCGGGAACGAGAGCCTGTTTGGAGTTGCGGAACAGCTCGTCGCGAAGGTCCATGATGAGCAGCTTGGGGGAGAGCGGCTTGCCCGTGTTCCAAGCCGGGCACTGGCTCTGGCAGCGGCCGCACTCGGTGCAGGTCACCAGGTCGAGCAGCTGCTTCCAGGTGAAATGGTCGATCCTGCCGGCGCCGAAGATCGTGTCCTCGTCCATAGTCTCGATGTCGATCTCGGGGGTCTTGTCGAGGGCGCCGAGGCGTGTGGGCTGGCGCGTGAACGCGACGTTGAGCGGCGCCATGAAGATGTGAAGGTGCTTGGAGTACACGACGAGCACCAGAAATGCCATCACCACGACGATGTTCAGGTCCACGAAGACCGTCTCGATCGTCCGGTTGGTCGACACCCCGAGCGGTCGGAGCGCCAGGCCGAGACCGTGGGAAGCGAAGGCCCACCAGCCGTAGGGGAAATCTCCGGTGTTGGTGCCGGCCGCGCGGTACATGAGGAGGGTGATGACCACTAGGGCGATCATCCCGAGAGTTATCCATGCCGCGGTCGTGTGTGAGCCGTAGAAGCGAGAGGCGCGGTCTAGACGTTTCGGGGACGAGCGAAGGCGGATGACGCTGAACACGCACAGGGCGACGAGAACCGCACAGGCGGAGAAGTCCTCGATGAAGCCGACGAAGGCCGAATGGCCGATCCCCGGGATGGCGAAGCTCTTGTTGAACAGCGAGCCGTAGGCCTCGATGATCGTGAGGATCAGCACGATGAAGCCCCAGAACGTGAACGCGTGCGCAGTACCGGACGGAGGCCATCGCAGCAGCCTGCGCTGCCCCCCGACCTCCTCCAGCTCGACCTCGGTACGCCTGGGCCAATTGGTCAGCCGCCCGGGTGCCGGCTTGCCCGCGCTCACTAGCTGGTAAATGTGCAAAAGGCGCCAGCCTGCTATTGCAAGTGCCACCGCCGTAGCCGCCAAGCCGATCGGGTACCTCGTGAGCACATGGCCTCCTGACGGTCAGGACTTGCGATCGCGGAAGTTCTCGAAGTAGCGACTGGGGGTCGGGCCGCGTTGGTGCTGGTATTTCGAGCCGAGTGCGGCTGACCCGTAGGGTATCTCGGCCGGCGTCGTCATCCTGAGGAAGCTGATCTGGCCGATCTTCATGCCGGGATAGAGCGTGATGGGGAGATTGGCGACGTTGGACAGCTCCAGGGTCAGGTAACCGTCCCAGCCAGCGTCCACGAAACCGGCCGTCGAGTGGATCAAGAGCCCCAATCTCCCGAGGCTGGACTTGCCTTCGAGCCGGCCGACGAGGTCGTTGGGGAGGCGGACGCGTTCGACGGTCGCGCCGAGCACGAACTCGCCGGGGTGGAGCATGAGTACGTCGTCTGGCTCGATCGCGACCAGCTCAGTGAGCTCCTCCTGGTCCTCCTTGACGTCGATCGCCCGCAGATTGTGGTTGCGGAAGACGCGGAAGTACCGGTCGACGTGCAAGTCGACCGAGGAAGGCTGAATGCAGCCCTCCCCGAGCGGGTCAATGCCGATCCGACCCGAAGCGAGCTCTTCGCGGATCGTCTTGTCGGAGAGGATCATGGCTGTGAGCAGGTTAGTCGGCCAAAGGACAGAAGTCCCGTGACAACCTTGCCACAACTATGGTAAGGTTGAACGTGGCTTCGGGGGCGCTGACCATTCACGAGGCGGCAGCCACTACTGGTTGGTCGGCTCGCATGCTGCGCTACATCGAGGAGGCAGGTCTCGTCGTCCCGCGCCGTTCCGGCTCCGGCTACCGCCTCTACGGCCCGGCCGAGCTGCAGCGCCTCCGAACGCTGCGGGAGCTGCTCGGAGCTTTCGACATCGAGTTGAGCGACGTGGGCTTTGCCCTTCGGCTTCGTGACGACGGTCGGCTTCGCGACGGGCTCGAAGCATGGTTCAGCTCCCAGGCGGTGAGGCCGGCAGAAGTCGCCCCTTCGGACTGGCTGGCCTTCGAGCAGCTGAAGCACACCCAGTTGCTGGCGGCCGCGGCAGGGGTCGCCCGAGACAGGGAACCGGTCGCCACCGCGACCGCTTGGAGCAAGGAGCCGGTCGCCAACGGGGCCGGCTGGAGCAAGGAGATCGCATGAGCTTCGACTTCAAAGTGGCCGACCTCTCCCTGGCCGAGTTCGGCCGCAAGGAGATCCAGCTTGCCGAGCACGAGATGCCGGGCCTTATGGCCATCCGGCGCGAGCAGCTCGAGTCTCAGCCGCTTCGCGGTGCCAGGATCTCGGGCTCGCTGCACATGACCGTGCAGACGGCCGTGTTGATCGAGACGCTCGTCGCCCTCGGCGCCGAAGTTCGGTGGGCGTCCTGCAACATCTTTTCCACCCAGGACCACGCGGCCGCAGCGGTAGTCGTGGGACCCGACGGGTCGCCGTCCGAGCCCCGTGGCGTACCGGTCTTCGCGTGGAAGGGCGAGTCGCTCGAGGAGTACTGGCACTGCACCGAACAGATGCTGCGCTGGCCCGACGGCGGCGGGCCGAACATGATCCTCGACGACGGTGGGGACGCGACCCTGCTCGTGCACAAGGGCGTCGAGTTCGAGAAGGCCGGTGCCGTGCCGGACCCGATGGGTGTCGAGAGCGAGGAGCTTGCCGTCATCTTGAGCCTGCTGCAGCGCTCGCTGGCGGAGGACCCGAGGCGGTGGACAGAGATCGCCAACAACATCAAAGGCGTGACCGAGGAGACCACGACCGGTGTTCATCGGCTCTACCAGATGCAAGAGCGAGGCGAGCTCTTGTTCCCGGCCATAAACGTGAACGACTCGGTGACCAAGTCGAAGTTCGACAACAAATACGGTTGCCGGCACTCACTGATAGACGGCATCAACCGTGCGACCGATGTGCTCATCGGGGGCAAGGTCGCGCTCGTCTGCGGTTACGGGGACGTCGGCAAAGGCTGCGCCGAATCATTGCGCGGCCAGGCTGCCCGCGTAGTGATTTCCGAGATCGACCCGATCTGCGCGCTCCAGGCGGCGATGGACGGCTATCAGGTCGTCACTGTCGAGGACGTCGTCGAGGTTGCCGACATCTTCGTCAGCGCGACCGGCAACAAGGGCGTCATAACTGCCGAGCACATGAGCCGGATGAAGCATCAGGCGATCGTCGGCAACATCGGGCATTTCGACAACGAGATCGACATGGCCGGACTGGCGAAGGTCCCCGGCATCGAGCGTGTGAACATAAAGCCGCAAGTGGACAAGTGGGTCTTCCCTGACGGTCACGCGGTGATCATCCTGGCGGAGGGGCGCCTCTTGAACCTTGGCTGTGCCACCGGCCATCCGAGCTTCGTGATGTCCAACTCCTTCACCAACCAGACGATGGCGCAGATCGAGCTGTTCACCAAACCGGAGAACTACGAGCTCAAGGTTCACGTGCTGCCGAAGCACCTCGACGAGAAGGTCGCACGCCTGCACCTCGACGCTCTGGGCGTGCACCTCACGACCTTGACCCCCGAGCAGGCCGAGTACATCGGCGTGAGCGTCGACGGCCCGTACAAGTCGGACGCGTACCGTTACTGAGCGGACTGGTTGAGCTTTGAAATGCGGCAGCGGCCGCAGTGGCGCGGCACCTGCCTCAGTGCGAGCGCTACCGGCTGGTGAGTTCTGAGTTCAACTCCTCCGGAGTATCTCTGCGTAACGGTCGGCAGCGATGTTGCGGCCTGTGACCACGACGACGAGCTGACCGGACATGTCGACCTTGCCCGCCAGCACGGCGGCGATGCCGGCGGCACCGGAGCTCTCCGTGACGAGGCCGTGATTGGCGAACAGCCATCGCATCGCGTGGCGAAGCTCGTCGTCGTCGACGGCGACGAGTTGTGCCCTCGCGACGAGGCCAGGTGTAACCGAGCCCGGTTCGAGATTGCCCGAAAGCCCATCTGCAATCGTGGCGCCCATCGGTACCGCGACGATGTGCCCGACGGCCACCGCGGCGGATACCGCACGGGACTCGCTCGACTCGACACCTGCGATACGCACCTCCGGGCGTGAACTTGACCAGAGTGAGAGCCCCGAAAGGAGGCCGCCACCGCCGACGGGGGCGACGACTGTCAGCTCGCCGGGCGCCTGGCCCTCAAGCTCGCGGCCAATCGTCGCTTGCCCGGCAATGACGGTCGGGTCGTTGTAGGGGGAGATGAACGAGGCCCCCTCCGCGGTAGCGAGCTCCAGCGCGTACTTCTCGGCAGCGTCGTAGTCGGCGCCGCGCTCGACCAGCTCGATCGGATAGGTGCGAAGCGCACTGACCTTCGCGGCTGACGAGTGCTCCGGCACAACTACCGTCGCCGTCCGTCCCAGCCTTGCCGCCGCCCACGCGACGCCGAGGCCATGGTTGCCCGCGCTCGCTGTCACCGCATGCCGGTCTCGTGCCAACGCGGAAATGGCCGCGAGCGCACCGCGGATCTTGAAAGATCCGGTCGGTTGGAAAGTCTCGAGCTTGAGCGAGCAATTGGGGGCGATCGGGCTCGACACGAGCGGTGTGGCCTCCAACACGGCGTGCACCGTCTCCCAGGCCGGCTCGAGGTCATCAAGGGTAGGGGTTCGTACGAACCGGACCGTCCCAGGGGATCCTCGAGGGGCTGCAGTCATTGACGCGACGATATCGAGCCGCTTCGAGTCGCGGCGGGGTTCGGCGCTGTGGTGGTGAGCCTCCGCGTCTATGGGCGGCCGGCTCTCGGTGCTCGGGCGCGTGATCCATGGTCGTGACCGTTGCAGCCGTCCCGGAGCTGGATCGCCTCGGATAGCGGCCGGGCGGGCGGCTAATCTGACGGGAGATCCGCGGGCGTAGTTCAGCGGCAGAACATCAGCTTCCCAAGCTGAGAGCGCGGGTTCGATTCCCGTCGCCCGCTCCATGTGGTGTCGCGAGACATAGAGCGCACCTGTCTCGAGACATAGTTCACATCATCCGGTGTTCGCCTGGTAGTCCCTAGTCGGGTCCAAGGTGAGCTCGCGGACGAGCTCGCCGTCC
>Ga0326728_10003507_pt1 | contig 48496 bp, 39 predicted proteins | sample MB3enrmetagenome_FD_207602 | JGI IMG/M metagenome (GOLD analysis project Ga0326728, IMG submission 207602) | Lab enriched peat soil microbial communities from McLean, Ithaca, NY, United States - MB31MN | ecosystem: Environmental > Terrestrial > Soil > Wetlands > Peat | place: USA: New York... | reverse complement strand
TGGGCGCTCGGCTTTCCGTTAAGGCAAGGTGCGGTTCCTGAGCCTCGTAGGGTCCGGTTACTCTGGAGGGCGTGCCTGATCTTGGTAGGAATCCTGGCGCTGGGGATTGAAGCGCAGAGCATTCTCGGGGTCATCCGCGATGCCAGTGCCGCCCCGCTGGATTGCTCCCAAATGCTGCAGGCGCGCCTTGCATGGGGCATAACTGCGGCATACGCGTTCCTGTTGATCAGGGTGGTCTTGCCCACGACGATATATCGCCTGCGCCACGCAGATCCCTTCACGACCGGGCGCGGAGCCACCCAGACGGCCGCCCCGAGCAGCAGGTAGCACAGAGTCCCTGGTGTTGGGACTCTGCGGTTCTTCCCTTGGCGAATCGGGCGTATGGTGCGTTGTCATGTCACGGTTACGCCGTTTGGTGTTGTCCGACCGGTTCTTCTTCGTCACCTGCCGATTGCTGCCACTCAGGGGAACGCTCTTGGAAGCCGAATTCGAGCTCCTTGCCCGGGTGGTCAGGGACGGGGTAGCGGCTCGCTGCTGTTGCGAGTCTGCGGCTTTTAATATTGCATAATTGTATTGTTGTTAATACCCGAGCACGAACATCGGTCACGAAAGAACCGTAGAGTCCCAACACCAGGGACTCTGCGCTGCCTCAGCGTGTGGCGGCGGCCCCGATGAATGAGCCATCGACGTACCATGTAACCTTTCGTGCAGACGCGAAGAGCACCCATCGGCCCAAGGGCTTCTCGCTGCTCGAAATGATGATGGTGGTGACGCTGATCCTGCTGATAGCAACCATCTCCACGCCGATTTTCCATACCGCCATCGTGCGGTCGCGGGAGGCCGTGCTGCGCGATCACTTCTACACGATGCGTTGCCTGATTGATGAATTCACTCGGGATTTCAGCCGTGCCCCCATGCGGCTCGAGGAGTTGGTGGAAAAGGGCTATCTAGGCAGACTGCCCACCGACCCCTTCACCGGCTCGAACGAGACTTGGCAGGAGATCAAGGAAGCCGCGCCCCTCTCGCCCAAGCAAACGTCCTTGGGGATTGTGGACGTGCACAGCGGCTCGGACGAGCTTTCCCTCGATGGCACTCCGTACAGCAGGTGGTAGGACTAGGATTCGGGATTCAGGAGTCAGGGGTAGCGCGGATCCCCACCTTTGGAGTCCGCGGTTCTTCCACCGGGTGCCGCAAACCTGCCGACGATTCGAGCCGGGGTGAACGCGCATTCGCCCACCCGCCGGGATCAAAAGGCAAGAGCCGCGGACCCCAGACTCGGGGGTCCGCGCTACCTCCGCGCACCGAACCGGCGGACTTTGGACTCTCGACTTCTCGACGCGGCGCGCCGGCAAAAAACGCAGTCTGGCCATTGCATCCGGGGACGGTCAGGTGTATAGTTTCGTGCGGGGTAGACTTGAAAACATAAATTCCCGCCAAGACATGTGTGGAGTAGTAACCTTAATCAAAGGAATAACCTTTTTCTTTGTCCTCGGCGTTCGCGGAGTGCTTTTGATGTGGAGGAGTGAGGTCTTGGCCGTCGACGAAGCCGCAAAGTCTACCGGAGGATCATCCATGCGAACTATCACGCTGTTTTCTGTCCTTTTGGGTGCCGTGAGCCTGCTTCCGGCTCTCAGCCTTGCCCAGTCGGGAAGTACGGGGGTCATTAGGGTTGCTAAGGCTTTGTACTCGAGCCCGGGCGACCCTGGTGGATCGCCTGAGCCATCACCGACGCCGACTTCCGCGGCGGTGCCTGCTGCAAGGGGAATTGGCGCCGGCATTAGACTCTCATCGCTCGGTATCGGTGGCGAACTCGCCGTGGCGCTTACGCGTCGATCCAACCTGCGGGGGGGATTCAACGCATTCAGCTACCATCGTGGCTTCAGCAAGGACGGGATCAGTTATGCCGGCGATCTAACCTTGCAGTCGGCGGAAGCACATTACGACTGGTACCCGCTAGGCAGTGGGATCCATCTCAGTCCCGGCATAATGGCGTACAACGGCAACAAGCTGACCGCCACTGCGAGCGTCCCCGGCGGGGGCACGCTCACACTTAACGGCGTGCAGTATTTGAGCGACCCCAGCGATCCAGTTTCAGGCAATGGAAAGATTGTTTTCAACAAGGTCGCGCCGACCTTGATGCTGGGATTAGGAAACCTAGTTCGACGCACCGGGAGGCGCTTTGCTGTCAACTTGGAAGTTGGAGTGGCTTACCACGGAACGCCTCGGGCAACGCTTAATCTTGGCGGTGGGGTGTGCAGTACCTTAGGGATTGGCTGCGAGACCATCGCCAGCGATCCCACGGCGCAAGCGAATGTCGTCGCGGAGCAAAGAAAGATCAACCATGACATATCGCCTTTCAAGGTTTATCCCTTGATATCGCTTGGCTTCGGTTACAGATTGCGATGAGGTCGGAAAATACGCTGTTGTGGCGAGGGCTTACGTGTCCCTTCAAAAGGACACGAATGTTCGGCATGACAAGCGCCGGCGCCTCGCCGTATGGCGGGCTTTGAGTTTTCTCACACCTTCTAATGATCTTGGGGCCCTTCCGAACCCCCCGTCCCGGCGTTGACTGCGCTTTGGCGTCCCGCTCCCGACCTCGGGCGTATGACCTTTTGTCTCTTGCACTTTTTGCTTGACACGCCCGCCAATTTATGCTAGCCTATCATGCTGGTTATGGGAAGAAGAGTCATGGAGGCCGACGGCGGAGGCAAGGCGGAGAAAGCGAGATCCGCACGGGCGAAAAACACCACGGCAACTGAAAAAGATGTTGTTTAGAACGAGCGAAGCCAGTAAGTTATTGAAAATGAAGGACCGATGCTGAAAACGAACTCCTTCTTGAGCGCAAACGAGGGCCCATCGCGCCCCAAAAGTGGCAAATAACACCATTTACGCGTATTCGAACCCACGATCGCGATGGCGGGCGTTACGCGGGGCTGGAGAAGACGTGAATCGCCCCGCAGCATGTGACGGCAGAGGCAAGGTGGAGAAACGTGATCCGCAAACCGAAAACACCGCGCCGACTGAAAAGATGTTATTTAGTACGAGCGAAGCCAGTAAGTTATTGAAAATGAAGGACTGATGCTGAAAACGAACTCATTCTTGAGCGCAAATGACTGCCAATCGGGCCCCAAAAAGGGCAAAAAACAGCACTTATGTGTGTTCGAACCGCGATTCTTGCTGGCCTTCGTAGTGGCGGGGTTCGTCGGCGCCCAGTCAGCGGCGGGCCAAGCCCCGGCAGAAAAGGAAATCACCACCCAAGAAGTTCCGTCCCAATTCACTCCGCAAGTGCAACGCAACATGGTGTTGGTGAAGGTGGTGGTCCGCGACTCGAAGGGTAATCCTGTTCCCGGCCTGCGCAAGGAAGACTTTCGTTTATTTGACAACGGCAAGCCGCAGGTGATTGATCAGTTCGGCCTCGAGTCGTCCAGCCGTGCTTCAACCCTGCCGGCCGCGGTGACCGCCCGAGAGGCCGGTGAGGAAGCGCCTGCGGGAAGGGAAGCGGCCGGGGCATTGGCGCGCAACTACCTGGCGCTTTACTTTGATGACATTCAGATGGCGTTTCAAGATACCGCCCGCGCCCGCGGTGCCGCTGACCGGTATCTGGCCGCCAGGCTGACTCCAGCCGACCGGGCAGGCGTCTTCACTTCTTCAGGCCAGGGCAACCTGGACTTCACAGAACTATCGAGATACCGTACTAGGGCGGCGAGACATTCGTTAATAGTTCCCGCGCGGAAGCGAGACACTCGCGCGACAGCGGACGGGACGCCCGCGTTGCGTGCCCTGCCGGACACGCCTTCCTGCCTTGACTTTGCAGCCCGCCCGCCGGATACTTAACTTGGTCAGTCAGCGTACCTGGGGCAAAAATGAACTGCGGTTTCGAGTTACACTGCCGCGGAGCCAGCCTGAATCCTCCTGGTTCGGCTTCTCTCCGCGCCTGGGAGCCCATCGTGATAGGCAAGCCGGGCGGGGCGCCGCTGCTATTCCTGGCCTTATTGTTGGCGGCGATGTTGAATCCGGCGCCCGGGGTTGCCGGCCAAAACTCGGGTGACCAGGAGATTTCCACCCAGGAAGTTCAAACCCCGTTCAAATTGCAAGTACAGCGCAACATGGTCTTGGTGCGGGCCATCGTCCGCGACTCGAAGGGTCATCCGGTAGCCGGCCTGAAGAAAGAGGACTTTAAGCTATTCGACAACGGTAAACCACAGGACATTGACCAATTCGCAGTCGAGTCTTCCAGCAGTACTCGGTCCACTCCGCCGCAGGTCTCAGCAAAAGAGGCGGAGGGAGAACCGGGTGCAGAACGCGCTCCGGCGGAATCTCCGCCACGGAATTTCCAGGCGTTTTACTTCGATGATGTTCAGATGCAGTTTGAAGACATCGCCCATGCCCGCGACGCGGCGGACCGATTCTTGGCGGCCACGCTGACACCTGCTGGCAGGGTAGGCATCTTCACTTCTTCCGGCCAGGACACTCTGGACTTCACCGGCGACCGCAGCCAGCTCCACGACACGCTTTTCCGGCTCCGGCCGCGACCCATTTATTCCAAGGAACCAAATGCCTGTCCTGATATCGGTGATTATCAGGCTTATTTGATCGTGGAGCAGCGAGACCTCTTTGCCACGGGCGCGGCAACCGACGAGTACGTTCAATGCAACTGCAGCGGCTTACCCGCGCAAGCCCAGCAAAGTTGTGTGAACAATGCCGCAAACATCGTTAACCAGGAGGCGATGCGGGTGATGAACGTGTGGGAGACGCAGTACGCGGACGTGCTCCGGGGCCTTGAACAAGTCGTCCGCCGCACCGCTTTGCTCCCCGGACGGCGCAGCGTCATCTTCCTTTCGCCGGGATTCCTCTCCTACCACCTGGAATCCCAGATCGCCGAGATTACGGAGCGTGCCTTGCGCTCCAACGTTGTCGTCAACACCCTGGACCCGCGGGGCCTGTACGTCATGATTCCTGGCGGCGATGCCAGCCGGCCAACCGCGGTTATCCCCTCGAGTGCGGGCTTGGCAGGGAGGAAAGAGCAGATAATTGAGGACGGATACGCCCGCGCCGAAGATGTTCTCCGCGATCTTTCCGCGGATACGGGTGGCCAGTTCTTCCACAACAGCAATGACCTGGATAAAGGTTTCCGGCAGCTCGGGACGCTTGCGGAGGTATCTTACGTCCTGGCTTTTTCTCCTCGCAACCTCAAATCTGATGGTCGATATCACAAGCTGAAGGTTACTTTAGCGAACCCCAAGGGCTTAACCCTTCAGGCGCGACACGGCTATTTTGCCCCCAAAGCGTCGGAAGATGCGGTCGCCAGGGCGAAGGAAGAAATCCAAGATGCAGTTTACTCTCAAGACGAATTGCTGGAACTCCCCATCGCCGTGCATACGCAGTATTATAAAGTCAACGAAACCGATGTGCGCCTTGCCGTACTTACCCACCTGGATATGAGCGCTGTCCGTTTCCGCAAGGACCAAGACCGCAATCTGGACGACGTGACCTTTATCACCGTCCTCTTCGATAGCGATGGAAAATACGTTACCGGAAAAGAGAAGAAGGTAATCTGTCGGCTCCGCGACGAGACGCTTACCAAGTTGACGCGATCTGGAATAACACTGAAGATGGAATTCGATTTGAAGCCCGGGACCTATATGGTTCGCCAGATCGTACGCGATTCCCAGGCCGGCCAGTTATCCGGGCTTAGCCGTACCGTGGAAATACCTTATTAGGAGGCGATGTATGCGTCGAAGAAGCAAATTTGCTTTATATATGCTCCTGCCGGCGGCGATTGCACTTATGGGAGTGGGGCTCGTGGTCACTCTTGCCCAGAGCGGAGGAGCGCCTCAGGCGCCCGCCACCTCCTCTCAAATCCTGAAAACCGAAGCGAATCTTGTGCTGGTGGATGTGGTTGCCACGAACAAGAAAGGTGAATACATCAACGACCTGGACGTCAAGGAATTCCAGGTCTTGGAGGATAACCAGCCGCAACCGATCACAGCCTTCTCGCGCCCGGAGGGAATTCAGGGCCCCAGAAGGCCAGGCCAGCCTCGCTATATTGTGGTCTTCTTCGACGACTCTTCCATGACCACCCAGGACCAAATGCTGGCGCGGCGGGCTGCGAACCAATTTGTGGAGAAGACTGCGTCGCCGGACCGCTTGATGGCCGTGGTGGATTTTGGAGGCACAACCCAAATCGTCCAGAATTTCACTGCGGATGGCGAGAAGCTGAGACAAGCGACAGCCAAGGTGCAATTTTCCGCAGTCGCGTCCAACCCGGATGTGGGGATGACTGGCGCTCAGGCGGCGGGCGGAATGGGGCTTCCCGGCGCAATGTCGCCGCAAATGGCGTCGATGGGACAGATCTCTTTGGCTGAAGCCGACTTCGGCGCCCGGTCGCTCCTCCTGTCCATCCGCGAGCTCATGAAAACCTTGCGCACCGTCCCCGGGCGCAAGACGATGATTCTCTTCTCCGCAGGGTTCCCACTTACTTCGGAGCGCCAATCTGAGCTCGATGCCACTATCGATGCTGCTAATCGAGCCAACGTGGCGATCTACACGATAGATGCGAGAGGCTTGGCGACATTGCCTCAATTCTCGCCGGGCGCGTTTCTCCTTGATTCACCTTTCCCGCATGCACCGGCATTGCTTGCCTCCTTGGCGGCGGCGCCCGACCCCTGGCCCCAACATGGCGGCGGAGGCGGCGGTGGTGGTGGGACCGGCGGCGGTGGTGGGACTGGCGGCGGTGGCGGTGGCAAGGGTGGCGGTGGCGGGACTGGTGGTGGTGGCACCGGCGGTGGTGGCGGCAAGGGTGGCAGTGGTGGCAGTGGCGGTAGTGGTGGCGGCAAGGGTGGCAGTGGCGGTAGTGGTGGCGGCAAGGGTGGCAGTGGCGGCACTGGCGGTGGCTCGAGGGGCGGAGGAGGAATGGGCACTACCAACGGTACGGGAGGATCGTATTCCAACCTGCCCGCCGACAGTTATCTTTGCAATGACCCGATGCTTGCCACGTCGAACCCGAATTGCATGCAGAACCGCCTTCAGAACTTGATTGATCAGAGTGTTTCCGCCAACCAGCAAGTGCTCGACGCCTTGGCGCGCGGTACAGGCGGCTTTTCCATTTTCAATACCAACGATTTCCTGGCGGGGTTGAATAAGATCGCCAATGAGTTGGACCAGTACTACATCCTGGGTTACGTTCCGCCCAGCCAAGCTCATGACGGAACGTACCACAAGATTTCCGTGAAGGTGACACGCGCGGGACTACAGGTCCGCCACCGAAACGGCTACTATGACCTGAAGGCCCCCGACCTGCTCGCCGGAAGGCCCGAGGGCAAAAGCCTGGAGGCGCTCGTAGCCAGTTCTCAGCCTGGACAAGTACCTGTCCTGCTTAGCGCTCCCTATTTCTACAGCTCGCCGGGAGTGGCGCGCGTTTACGTCTCGCTCCAGATTCCGGCTTCGGCCATCGATTTCGGAAAAGAGAAGAAGGATTTTCATTCCAACGTGGAAGTGCTAGGTATGGCCGTGCGCGCAGACGGAGGTGTGGCCGCTCGATTCAGCGACACGGTGAAGCTGGACATGGAAAAGAAGGACCTGAAGGAATTCGCCAAAGGGCCTTTCAAGTATCAAAACACCTTCAACGTCGCTCCGGGAGAGTACACGTTGAAACTGGTTCTCAGTGCGGGCGGGGAAAAGTTTGCCAAATATGAAAAGCCTTTGACCATTGCTCCCTTTGACAGTAAACAGCTTGCGATCAGCGGACCCGCACTCAGCGATGATCTTCGCCCCGTGAACCAGCTTGTCGCCAGCCTGGACTCGCAACTCCTCGAGGGTGAGACCCCTCTGGTGGTTCACGGCATGGAAGTGTTCCCCCAACCGGGTAACCATTTCCAACATGGTGACAAGGTCGCGTTCTATGTGGAGGTGTTCGAGCCCAAAATGCAGTCGCCCTTTGTGCCGCGCGTCGGGGTGCTCTTCAATATCGTGGATGCCAAGACGAACCAGCCGGTCTATTCCTCGAATACTATACTGGTGGATAGTTTCGAGCGCATGGGTGACCCGCTCATCCCTGTCATGCAGGCGATCCCCATAGATACTCTTCAGGCAGGAGAGTACCGGCTGGAGGTTCGGGCGCGAAATTCTGTGGGTGGTGCAACTCCCGTGCGGACGGCAGAGTTTGTACTGGAATAGTTGCTGATTGCCGATTGCCGATTGCGATTGACGACACGGGGGGATATCCCGGCTTTCAATCGGCAATCGGCAATCGAACATCGACAATCGAACATCGACAATTTGTCAGTCCCTAGCCCCCAGTCCACAGCTAGGGGATCGATTTTCCCCCATCCACCGCAAAAACTTGTCCAGTGATGAAATCGCTCCGGGTGGCGAGAAAGAGAACCATCTCTGCAATATCTTCGGGTCGCCCGGCTTTCCTGAGCGGAGTGCTTCTGACGATTCGCCTCATCTTCGCGTCTTGCCGCTCGCCGGGGAAGAGAATCGTGCCTGGGGCGATGCTGTTCACCTGGATGTGCGGTGCGAGTGCTTTGGCAAGGGAACGCGTTAGCGAAACTGCGCCCGCCTTCGAGGCGCAGTAGTGAATGTAATCAGGCCAGGCCTGAAGTCCCCCAAGCGATGAGATGATAACAATCCGCCCCTGGCCCTGGCGCTGCATGATTCGGGCGGCGGCCTGGGCACAGAAAAACGCTCCCTTCAAGTTCGTGCCCAGCACCTTGTCCCAGTCCGCCTCGCCAAGCTGGTCCCACTTGGCGGGAAAGAAGATCCCCGCGTTGTTCACCAGCAAATCGAGCCGCCCAAAGTGTCTCTGGACCGCGCGGAAGAGCGCCGCCACCTGTTTGGGCCGCGAAACGTCTGCGCGCACGGCTATGGCACGGCTGCCCAAATTCTCAATCTCGCGCACCACCGCCCGCGCGTCTTCCTTTGATTGGTTGTAATGCACAACAAGATGCGCCCCGGCACGCGCCAGCGTCAGCGCGATGACGCGGCCGATTCGCCGCCCCGCGCCCGTCACCAGCGCGACTTGATCTTGAAGTGGACGATGGTTCATGATGCGCCTCACTAAGGAGACCGAGAAGCACCGCTACACCGGTTCGAGCCAGGCGGTGAAGTGTCTCAAGAAGGGAGCTTCGTAAGTCAGTGTCAGCCCGCGAATCTGCTCTCGCCTCTTCCAGACATCCAAGATCATCTCGATGACGTAATCGATGTGGCTCTGGGTGTATACGCGGCGCGGAATCGCCAGGCGGACTAAATCCATCTTGGCTGCGCCGCCGAACATCAGCGTGCCGATTTCCACCGACCTGATGCCGCCCTCGAGGTAGAGTTCGCACGCCAGTGCAACGCCAGGAAACTGCTCGAGGGGAATGTGCGGCAGGAAGGCCCGCGCATCGAGGTAGATGGCGTGCCCGCCGGGCGGTTGCACGATGGGCACGCCCTGCTCGGCAACATGATTGCCCAGGTAAGCGGTGGAAACTATCCGGTAACGAAGATAGTCCTCTTCTAGTGCTTCCTCGACCCCCACGGCGATGGCCTCGAGGTCCCGCCCCGCCAAGCCCCCGTAAGTGGGATAGCCTTCCGTAAGGATCAGTAGATTTTTCTCCTGCAGGGCGAGTGCGTCGTCGTTGGTGCAAAGGAATCCGCCAATGTTGGCCAACCCGTCTTTCTTGGCGGACATGGTGCAACCATCACCCAGGCTGAAGATCTCTTGCGCAATCTGCTTGGGGGTCTTCGACTCGTAGCCCGATTCGCGCAGCTTGATGAAGTAGGAATTTTCCGCAAAGCGGCAGGCATCGAAATAGAGGGGTATAGCATGTTTGAGGCAGACCGCGCGGACGGCGCGAATGTTCTCCAGCGATGCGGGTTGGCCGCCGCCCGAGTTATTAGTAATCGTCAGCATTACCAGCGGCACGCGCTCTTTGCCCACGCGCTCAATCAGTCGTTCCAGCGCCATCACATCCATGTTCCCTTTGAACGGATGCGAGGCCGAGGGCTCCCTGCCTTCCTGAGCGGGAAGGTCCACGGCCTCCGCTCCCACAAACTCGATATTCGCTCGCGTAGTGTCAAAATGCGTGTTGTTCGGCACCACGTCTCCCTTCTTGCACATCACACTGAAGAGGATGCGTTCTGCTGCCCGCCCCTGGTGCGTCGGGATAACGTGCCGGTAGCCGAAGATTTCCTGCACCGATCTCCGGAAGCGCTCGAAGCTCTTGCTGCCCGCGTAACTCTCGTCCCCTTCCATGATTGCCGCCCACTGCCGGGTAGACATTGCCCCGGTCCCTGAGTCAGTGAGCAGGTCAATCAAGACGTCCTTCGCCGGCAGCAAAAAGAGGTTGTAATGAGCGGCGCAAAGCAGTTGCGCTCGCTCCTCGCGTGTTGTCCATCGTATCGGCTCGACGGTCTTGATTCGGAATGGCTCGATAATCGTGCGTACCGGCATACCAGCCCCCAAGGTATAGAACTTGCCTATAGCTTAGCGCATGCAGGATAGCACAGAATGGAGCGCGGGCGTCCCGCCCGCTGTCGCGGGATCTTCTCTTTCCTGCATTACCCCCGGCGCAGGCACGATGCCTTGACGCTCTCGCCGCTGATCCTCTAAGATCCAGAGCATGACTGAAGTCATAAAGAAACTCGAGAGCCTCCGAGTGCCCGCGGTTCAACCGCATGGATAAGAAAGGTGGATTCCCGCGGGCACGGGAATGGCAGGTAGGATTGATATTTCGGAGACCGCCTAATGAAACTCGACATGCTCGTTATCGCCGCGCATCCCGACGATGTTGAGCTAACCTGCGGAGGCGCCGTCATCAAAATGGTCGATGCCGGCTACAAGGTGGGGCTACTGGACCTCACGCTCGGTGAATCCGGAACTCGCGGCAGCGTTGCGTTGCGCCAAAAGGAATCCGCTTGCGCCTCCAAGATAATGGGCGTCGTTCACCGGGAGAACCTCGGTCTGCCCGATGCAGGAGTCGAGAATCGGCGCGACTATAAGCTCAGGCTTGCGCAGCGCATCCGCGCCCTCGACCCACACACTGTGGTTTTGCCTTACTGGGAAGGCCGGCACCCGGACCATTACACCGCCGGCCAGATTGGCTACGAAGCCTGCTTCCTTGCCGGACTATCCAAGTTGCCGCTCGAGGGAACCCCGCATCGACCCCGCAAGATCGTCTACGCCTCGTTGTATGTGCCAACTTTGCTCCCCACCTTCGTGGTTGACATCACGGACCAATTCGAGAGAAAGATCAAGGCTGTGCTTTGTTATCGATCGCAGTTTTCGCCTCGCCAGGATTGGCGGAACTTGTTCCCCGCACGCGCTGATTGTCGCGAGCGATTGGCGGCTGAAGCTCGACACTTCGGGGACATGATCGGCGTCCGCTACGGTGAACCGTTCGTGACTCGAGAAATTTCGGCCGTAAACGATCTCGTCAACATGCCTGTGCGCTCGATTTGAGAACATGCCAACCGAACAGGTAGGGGCGGCCCTTGTGGCCGCCCTGTGGCAACCACAAGGGTTGCCCCTACAACGTCCTGCCCGTGGTGAAGTGGCACAGGCACTCTTGCCTGTGCCCAAGGCTGACACACTGCTCCCTCAAACATAGGCAAGAGTGCCTGCGCCACTTCCGCCCAAGCACAGTTGCGCCCTGTAACTACGTAGCGCGAACACGGTTTTTCCAGCGGTCGTGGACGAACCAGACGACAGCGATAACGATAACAACTGCCAGAAGGGTGTCAAAGCGATGGAAGTAAATACGCAGGGTTTCCCAACGTTCACCGAGCTTCACGCCCGCATAGGCCAACGCCAGGCACCAGGGAAGGGAACCGAGGAAGGTGTAAAGATTGAAGCGCAGAAAATCCATCCGCGACACTCCCGCGGGAAAAGCAATGAAGGTGCGCACCACGGGGAGCAGCCGCGCCAGGAAAACCGCCCAATCGCCGTAGCGGCCAAAGAAGCGGTCTGCCATTTCGAGATCGTGGTGGGTGACCAGAACATACCGGCCATATTTCTCGACCAGCGGCCGGCCTCCCAGCGAACCTACGTAATACGCCACGAGCGACCCGGCGTTGCAACCCAACGCGCCGGCAATCGCTACCCACACCAGCTTGAATCGGCCTAATGAGACCAAGTATCCGGAAAAGGGCATAATAATTTCGGAAGGCAACGGGATGCATGCAGATTCAATGCCCATCAGGAGCACTATGCCCAGGTAGCCCGAGTGCGAGATCACGGAAATGATGAAACCAGCCAGAATTTCGAAGAAGGTTGTGACCATGCGACGGAACTAATCTAACCTCTCCGGACCGGCGAGTCAATTGCTGGGCTGACGTGCCCAGCGTCGAAGTGCTAGAGCCGACGGCGCGCAGAATTACGACTGAGCCACTCCCGCGAAGGTGGGGGTCGACGGCGTCCCCGGAAAAACGGGATTCCCGCTTTCGCGGGAATGACGTGACTTTCGACGAAGGCATCCGTCTAAGCCGGTTTGCCGGCACTTTCCGCGAACCAAGACGCGGTGGCAGACGTATTAGAGGTTTGAGGAGAGGAAAGCGCTATGGGGAACCTGATTCGCGACATCAAGCACGGGGTGAGGTCTGTGCTTCGGGACAAGGGGTTTGCCGCGACGGTGGTGCTGACTCTGGGCATTTGCATTGCCGCGTACACCGCCACGTTCGCGATTGTCCATTCGGTTCTATTGCGCCCACTGCCGGGTCCAAACGCCGACGCGATCGTGCTGATGTCTAACCAGTATCCGAAGGCCGGCGTCACCGATCAGAGTATCAGCAGCGTTCCCGATTACTACGATCGTCTTCGCGCGGTGACAGCCCTGCAAGAACAAGCGATGTTCGACCAGGCAGACATGACGCTGGAGGTCAACGGCACGGCGGAGCAGGTTCCCGGCATGGAGGTGACGCCGTCCTTCTTCAAGCTCGTAGGGATTCCTCCGGCGCGCGGGCGGGCATTCACCACGGAGGAGGGCGAGATTGGAAGCGAGCACAAGGTGATTCTCAGCCACGCGCTGTGGCAGCAGCTCTATGGCGGAGACCTTTCCGCGATCGGACGCGAGCTGCGTCTGGGCGGAACGCCTTTCACCATTGTGGGGGTTATGCCGCGGGACTTTGTTTTCGTGAATCCGGAAGTGCGCTTCTGGGTTCCCCTGGCGTTCACCGCCGAGCAGAAAACTCAGTATCACAACAACAACTGGAGCCACATCGGGCGGCTCAGGCCCGGAGCCACATTAGCCCAGGTCCAGGCGCAAGTCAACGCTCTCAACGCCGCCAACCTGGAACGGTTTCCCGTGTTCAGAGACATCCTCATCAATGCGGGCTTCTACACCAGAGTCGAACCTCTTCAGCACATGCTGGTCAAAGACGTAGAAGGTGCGCTGTACCTGCTGTGGGGGGGAGCGGTGTTCGTGCTGCTCATTGGAGGATTGAACATCGCGAGCCTTACCCTCGCGCGCTGGAGTGTCCGGGGCAAGGAGATCGCCACGCGACTGGCGCTGGGCGCGGGCCGAACCCAGCTCTCGCGCCAGTTGATCGTGGAAAACGTGCTGGTGGCGGGGGCTGGCGGCATCGCGGGCGTGCTGCTCGGCACAGCGCTCCTGCGGGCGGTGGCGACGATCGGGCTCGACCAGTTTCCCCGTGCGTACGAAGTGCGTATCGATGGCGCCGTGGTCCTTGTCAGCCTGGGGCTGGCGCTCGCGGTGGGCGTGCTGGTCGGACTTGTGCCGCTTGCCAGCGCTTTCAAAGTCAACCTGAGTGGCATGCTGCGCGACAGCAGCCGCACGGGCACGAGCGGCGCCCGGACCCACAGGCTGCGCCAGAGCCTGGTGGGCGCCGAGATTGGACTGGCCTTCGTGCTTTTGGCCGGAGCGGGACTGCTGCTGGCCAGCTTTCGCCACCTGTTGGCGGTCGATCCAGGCTTCACGACTAAGCGTGTGGTAACGGCGTCCACGAACGCGCCGCAATCCCGGTACCGCGGCGACGGGGAGTTGCGGAATCTAATGAGCCGGGCGCTGGATTCGATTCGGCGCTTGCCGGGCGTAGCCGCCGCCGGGGCGACCACGGGGATCCCGTTTGCCAACAACTACAGCGACAGCGTCATCCTGGCCGAGGGCCACGTGATGAAGCCGGGCGAATCCATGATCTCTCCTCATCGCCTCGTCGTCACCCCTGGATACTTTGAGACGATGAACATCGTCCTGATACGCGGGCGCTGTTTCGAGGACCGCGACAATGAAAACGCCGCGCCCGTGGTCATCGTCGATGAACAGCTCGCCCGGCACTTCTGGCCGAATCGCGATCCGATTGGACAGCGCATGTACCAACCGGAGAATCCGAAGGACCCAACCAAGACCGACGTGAACACACGCTGGTACCAAGTGGTTGGGGTTGTGCGCTCCGTCAGGCTGGAAGACCTCGCCGGAAGCAAGGGGCCGTCCGGCGCGTACTACTTCCCCTATGCGCAGGATCCGTCGCGAGATTACACGTTGGCCGTCAGGACCGCCGGCGAGGTGGGTGGCGCAGCCCGCATGCTTCGCAGGGCCATGGCCGGGATCGATCCGGAGTTGGCGTTGTTCGACGTGAAGACCATGGACGAGCGTACCGCGCTCTCGATGGCATCCCGCCGTGCGTCGCTGACACTGGCCCTGGCGTTTGGCGGCCTGGCGCTGTTTCTTTCGGCGATCGGCATTTACGGAGTCCTTGCTTACCTGGTGGCGCAGCGCAGGCGCGAGATTGCCATCCGAGTGGCGCTCGGCAGCACGGGAGCGGCGGTGGTGAGGCTGGTGCTGAGGGAAGGCCTGGTGCTCGTAGCCATCGGACTGGCGGCGGGATTCGCTGGCGCGGCCGCGCTGCAAGAGGCAGTCGCCAGCCAGATCTATGGGGTTCGGCCATTAGATCCGCTGGTGCTCGGCGCTGTAAGCGTGTTGCTGGGAACGATTGCGCTGGCTGCTTGTGTGGTGCCCGCGCGCCGCGCCACCCGGGTGGATCCCATTGAAGTGTTGCGCTATGAATGACGGTGTGTGATTCAGGAAGATACGGTAAGCCCCGCCCAGCTCCTCTGACCGAGCCCCAGAGGTCCCGCAGGCAGGGATGGGCGTCCACTGGCGGCCAAAAGGGCCGCCCCTACAACGAGGTTAGGTCCAAGACCCGGTCAATCTCCTCCTCGGTGTTATAAAAATGTGGGGCGACTCGCACCATCCCGCCTCGCGCCGCCACTTGCACACGGTGGGCCAGAAACCACTCCAGCAGACGGTCGGCCGTGCCTCGACGCGGCACAAAGGAGACAATCCCCGAGGCCTCGTGGCGCGCGCGTGGACCGAATACAGAGTGGCCCTGCGCCACCAACCCGCTCCGTAGCCGCGCGGTCAAATCCAGCACGCGCTCGGCAACGTTGGGGATTCCCACCTCGAGAAGCAGATCCACTGCGGCGCCAAGCCCGTATATCCCGACCGTGTTGAGCGTGCCGCATTCGAAGCGGCGGGCGCCATCCCGCCAGGTGAGGTCTCGAGAGGAGAAATCGCTCCAATGGCGAACTGTCGTCCATCCGATTTCCGTCGGCGTGACCCTTTCGAGCACTTGCCGATTTACGTAGAGTAGACCTGAACCCTCCGGTCCCAGCATCCACTTGTGACCGTCGGCGGCAAGACCGGCTATGTTGGCGGTCTTGACGTCCAGTGGAAACGCCCCGAGTCCCTGGATCGCGTCGACAAAAAGCAGGCAGCCGTGCGCTGCACAAACCTGTCCCAACTTCTCGAGGTCCAGCCGAAACCCGCTCAGGTATTGTACGAAGCTCACCGCCACTACGCGCGTCCGTGTGCTCAGTTCTCTTGAGATCGCCTCCAGGCCCACGCGCCCCTGCTCCGGTTGCACCAGGCGCAGAACCACGCCACGTTTCTCGAGCGCTTTCCAGGCGTAAAAATTAGCCGGAAACTCGCCTTCGATCGAAACCACTTCGTCTCCAGGCGCCCATTCCAGGCCGTTGGCAAATGTGGAGACGCCCTCGGAAGTGTTCTTGGTGAGTGCGATCTCACCCGGCTCCGCGTTGAGCAACTGCGCCAGGGAGTGGCGCACCGTTCCGTAGACTTGCACCCAACGCTGCCAGTGCTCGGCGCCGGTTTGCTGGACATCGTCAAGCAAGCCGACCATGGCATCGCGGACGCGCTGAGAGATGGGCGACACCGCAGCGTGGTTCATGTAAATCGAAGACTTGGTAACCGGAAACTGCGATCGGTAATGCTGAATGTCAAGTGGCATATGAGCGTCCAGGAAACCTCAAGCGCTCGGACAGCCATTCAGTATACATGCCATAGCGGGCAAGCGGCTAGGGCCAGGGAACTGTCGCGTACGCCTGAGGTAGCGCGGGCGTCCCCCGCTGTCGCGCTTGTTCTTAGGTTGAGGCGGCCCTTGTGGCCGCCCTAGTTCGACCAAAACGGTTACCCATAAAAGAGGCGCCCAGAAGGGCCAATCGCGATGCAATTGAAATACGACTTCAAGTTAATAAACAGATAGTATGTGTATCACACTGTACGCACGAGACTTATAGAAATCACAAATGGCGAAAGGCACGAGCGGGAGCCGACTGCCGCCTCTCTGGAAACTGGTCAAGCCCGACAGTGACTTCATCCCAATTTCTTTTGGGCGGCAAAGCTCAGCGTCGCTGCCGCACTCCAAGGCGCGAATATTCAGGCAAGTCTGTGACGGTCGCTCTTTTGTTTTCAGTTGCGTGGGGGCTTAGAGGGCACTGCCACAGCTCGTGTATCCGATTTCATCACATGTTCTTTGAGCTTGGTCGAGAGTCAGGTCATTCCTGCGCAGCTTGTGCTCCGTTGAAGCCGAAGAACTGGAATCCAACTCGTTGGGTCGTGGATCACCGTCTGCGACGATGACGCATCGGTGAGGATCGGCGGCTGGCGGGGCAGCCATGGACGCCCGCCTACACGAGGGTGACGATTCGCGGGGCAGAGTAGGCAGGGGGCATCTTGCTGCTGTTTTTGGGCGAATTCGGGATAATAATTACGTCTGATAAGTTATGTTATGTTAACTAATGGGAGGAACCTGCGCTTTCACCTCCTTCAACTCCTCCTCAGCGGCTGGGCTTTCGCACCACCACGCAGTAGCTGTGGTTGGGCCAGTCGTCGAGGGCTTTGACGAACTGGAAGCCGGCAGAGGTAAGCTCCTCGATCAGGAGTTTTTGCGGCATGCCATGACCACCGCGGTTTTCCGGCACGCCTTCTGGTCTCGAGGACCCTGGCGGCGGTTCTTCGTCAATGACGGCTAACAATCCGCCAGGTTTGAGTGAGCGATAGAGGCTCTTGTCGATTTCGATCGGCTTAGTGAGGTGATGATAAACAAAGCGCAGGAAGATGGAGTCACAACACTCGGGAGGAAGATTCGTCTCGGTTTCCGTGCCCTTGACGGCGATGAGGTTCTTCTCCGTCCCCGCTAACTCCTCCAGGTTAGCGAGCATTTTGGCATCGACTTCAGTGGTATAGACTTTGCCGACGCGCTTGGCGGCGGCCAGAGTCATCTGGCCCTTACCGGCGCCGACGTCTGCCACCGTGCTGCTTGGCTGCCAGTTAAGCAGCACGGCCAGGCGATCAGCTTCCTCCTGGTGGGTCGCCTGGGCTCGGCAGAGGGAAAACGAGACCGCGAGGCAACCCAACAAAACGTTCCAAGAACGTCGGCGCATTTGGCGCTCTCCCTCACGACTGCATCGCTCCCCCGAGTACCTCACGCAGGCGGCGGGCCACAACGACGTCCTCATCTGGCTGGAGCATCCAGACGCCGACAGTGACAAAATTAGGACCTACGGATGGATTCAACTCAATTCGGGGAGTTCCCTTCCGCATTTTCTCCATTATTTGCTGGCCCGTCATGCCGATGCGATTCTGGTCGTAGGTAATTTGCAAGTGCGGCACCTGATTGGCAACAGGAGGAACGAAAATCTTGGTCTCCACAGTTGGAACATTCTCTACTTCAGCGGCGATTCTTTCCGCGCTCTTTTGGAATCCCGCAATCATGGCCGTTTCGTCCTGGCTCAAGAACCAATCCACAGCGGCGACCATGCCGACAATCTCTTCCTTGCCGACCTTCATGCCGCGGCCCACGGTGTTCCCATAAGGGTTATTGTTTTTTACCGCAAATTCGATCAGGTCCTTCCTTCCCAGCAACAATCCAGTGCATTGCGGACCGCGGATTCCCTTGCCTCCGGAAAAAGTCACAAGATCAAAACCCATTTGGGTGTAATTCCAAAGATTGGCAATGGGAGGCACATCGGCGGCCGCATCGTTGAAGCAAGGTACCCCGTGCTGGTGGGCCACTCGCACCCAATCTTCGCGGCTGATCTGCCCGCCCTCGGCGGCATTGAAAAAGTGGGCCATCACCGTGCGTTCATTGAACGCCGCCTCGTAATCAGCCAGAGTTTCCACGTCGACGAACTTAATCCCGCAATTCCGCAGGGCGTGGTCGTAGCCGTAGCGATGGGTTTTCTGAACGATGACTTCATTCTTCAGCCCGGACATTTCGACCGGCAAATTCACGATCGCTTGATCGTTCCCGAGGCTGATGCAAGCTGCCGTTCCCAGAGTCAAGGCGGAGGCTGCACCGGCCGTCACCAGAGCACCCCCACAATGCAGACGCCCCGCCAGGTACTCTCCCGCCGCCCGGTGAAGTTCTTCGATGTTAACGGGCTGCTGTGCGGCGAGGGTCATCGCTGCCTGCACTTCAGCGGGCAGAATCGAGGCCGAGAGAATTGTAAACGTCCCCGCCGCGTTGATGAAGGGAGTGACTCCCAGTTTGTTGTAGTAGTCCACTCCCTTTACCACCGGGCGCTTCTTGGAGCGAGCTTCGGCGACCCCGCTGCCATAGGCCACAGCCCCACCCACCATCAGCGTGCGGCTGGCCTTACGAAAGAACTTTCTTCGGTTAATGCCGTTAGACATGGGATGCTCCTTCAAGTCGAAAGTCAAGAGTCGAGAGTCGAAAGTGAAAAGCAGGTGTCGATTGTCAAGGAGTTAAGAGTTCCTCGACTGCAGACTTTCGACTTTCAACTCTTCCCTCCTCCTTTGAGTTAAAAGTCGAGAGTCGAAAGTCTCGACCTACTTCGTCTTTACCGCGATTGCGGAAATCTCGATGCGAGCGTTGCTCACAAGCGCCGCCACTTGCACCGTGGCGCGGGCCGGCCTCGGCTCAGGGAAAAAAGTCTTGTAGACCTTGTTCATGTCCCCGAATTCAGAAAGGTCCGCCATATAAACTGTTACCGACACCACATCTGCCATTTTCAACCCGGCGCCTTCCACGATCTTCTTGATGTTCTCGAGCGCAGCTTGGGTTTGGGGCCCAATGCCTCCCTCGACCAGCTTGCCGTTCTGCAATCCCTCCTGACCCGCGACGTAGAGGGTGTCGCCCACCAGGATGCCGTTGCTGAACGGCAACCCTTCTGCGGTGCCTGGCGGGTTGATGGCGCGCTTTGGGGAAGAGTTAGCGGGTTGGCCGGCAGCAATCAGCATGGCTGCGGCCAAGTGGGCCATCATCAACACTGCCAACTTCAGTAGTAGCTTGTTCATAGTTGTCAATTCTCCTGCTCAGTAGTTTAGGCTCAAGGCCAACATGTGCCACCGGAACACGAACCAAGTAAGGCCGAGGCATGCCAGCGCGATCAGCGTTTCCCCAAACTTGCCCCAGAGCCAGCGGTTTGGGTTGCGCCACGAGTTGACGCAGTTATAGAGGGTCACCACGGTCCCGAGCACGCCGATGACGCCCAGCAACTCCATGGCGCGCATCCAGGGATCGAAAGAATCGGACACGAGGCTGAGATGCTTCTCAGCCAAGCTCCCGTAAGCGATCCAGGCTAGCAGAAAAGCGAGATTGATCAGGCAGACGAGCCGAGTCCAAAGTCTCATCCTGCGCTCCGGCGGGCCTAGATCGAGCGTTCTCCCGTAATGCCAGCGGATGCCTGCCCCGACCGGCCACAGCAACAGGGCCAGGCCAAAGACAACAAAACTGCCATAAAAGACGCCACGGTTCACGTAAGTGTTCTTGTACCAGGGCACGGCTTGAAAGATGAAGAACGGAAAATCCGGCGCCAGCACGAGACGTCCGGATGGATCCCGCGTGAAGGCTACGCGATCGCTGCCATTCACATCCCGGAACAGCAGCGGACCTACCTCCCGCAGGTGCTTCGCCTGCCCGCTGTAACTCCTGAGCGCATTCACACTGATGGTGCCGTCGGAATTGGCGCTCACCTTCAATTGCTGGAAGGCTGAAATTAGGCTGAGGATCGTGGTCGCGGAGCGGCGGGTGCTCAGGTAGAATCCAGTCACCGCTTTGGCGTCCCGCGCCGCGCTCGCGAGCGTGGCCTCGGGCGGCGCCGGGTCCGGAAAATACCGATCCATAAACTTCTCGAACACGGCAGCGCGCGGGTTGATTTCGCCCTTGCCGGCGCCGTTGTAGGACATGAAGAGCCCCACCTGGACATCGGGGATGAGATAAAGGTAACTGTGGAAGTACACCGTGTCACCGCCGTGGGCGATAATGCGGTGGCCGTTGCGATTCTGCTCGTAAAAGCCCAGGGCCATGCCGTTCAAAGCCGGATGCGGTCCCATCTGGCGTGAGTGCATCAGCCGCGCCGTTTCAGGCCGCAGAATGGCCGAGCCGTTGAACCGGCCGTCCTGCAAGTGAGCGATCATGAAGTGCGAGAGGTCGTCGGCCGTGGTCGAAAGGGAACCGGCGGGCGCGTCCTCGATGATCTCGAAGGGCTGAGCCGGCTCCGAGGCGGCTCCGTAGCCGCTCGACATCAGAGCCTGGAGCGAGGCCGGGAGGGGCTGGGCGAAGGTGGAGTGGGCCATGCTGAGCGGTTTGAAGATCTGCTCGTCAACATACTGCTTGAAAGGCTGCCCGGAGACGCGCTCGACGACGTACCCGGCCAAGGCGGCTCCGTAGTTCGAGTAGGCGGGAATGAGCCCGGGCGGGTAGATGCGCCGCGGGATGTGGGAGCCGAGGTACTGTCCGAGGGGCTCAAGATGACGGGCATCCTGCTGGATCAGGTTCTTGTCGGTTTCCTCGAAACCCGGAGTGTGGGTCATCAGATTGCGCAGCGTGATGGCTTCCGGGTAGGTGGCCGGGATCTTGAAATCGAGGTAGGTGTTCACATCGCGGTCGAGGTCAAGCTTGCCTCGCTCCACCTGCTGCATCACTGCGGTCCAAGTGAAGAGCTTCGAGATGGAACCGGGCCGAAACAAGGTGCTCTCCGGAGTAACGGGCGTCTTCTTGGTTGCGTCGGAATAGCCATAGCCCTTGGCGAACAGGAGTTGGCCATCTTTGACCACCGCGATCACCGCTCCGGCGATGTCCTCGCGCTGGAGTTGCATGGGCACGAGGCCGTCGAGGAAGGCGCCGAGATCAGTGGCGGTCAACTCCTGGCGGCTGGGGTTCGGTGCTGCCGTCTTGGGCTGCAAAGAGGCTTGAGGCGCGGCAGAACTCGGCCTTGACCCCTGTGCTCCCGGCGCCGAGCTGAGCAGGAGCGCGACCGAAGATGCCAGCGCGATCCCGACGAGACAACTCATCGCCGTGCGCTTCAACATATTCCCTTCCTCCCCCTCCTGGCAGGATGTTGAGTCTAATTCCTGGGATAGTTGTCGGCCCGCGCCGGAGCGGAGCCGCCTGCTTCCGGCGTGGTAAAGTACTGCTTGGGCGCCTTCTCCCATTCCACCATACTTAAACCCGAGGGGTCGAATACGATTCGCCCGGCCCGGATGGTCATGCGGGCAACCAGCTTAACATTTCCATCCATCCTGGCAACTCCGTTGTCCACGTAGCCGAAGTGGCCGTGAAGCACTTCCAACACCGCAACGTCCGCTTCCCTTTCGATTGCCAGAGTTCCCAACTCCGGGCGGTGGATTTCTCGAGCCGGGTTCACGGTGGACCTTCGAATAAGGTCCTCGAGTGGCACTCCCATGGCGAGAAACTTGGACATTACCTCGGTCATGCTGAGCACGGTGAAATCCCCCAGGTGCAGATCCGTTGACATGGAATCCGGAATGAATCCCTGCTTTACGGCGGGTACAGCGTTACGGAACCAGAAGCTACCCGCTCCATGGCCAACGTCGAAAATTACTCCCCTCTGCCTCGCCTCGGTAAGGATGGGATTAAGCTTGCCGTCCGCAAGCAAAATGGGAAACTGCTGCGCGAACACGTGAGTGTGAATATCGCCCGGCCGCATTTTCTGGAGGATGAGGTCAGCGTAGGTCCGGTCCGGACGGGGCCAGAAATCGAACATCACCGGCACGTTGGCCAGATTGCCGCATTCTACGGCGCGGTCTACGGCGGCCCAGACCGGGTGCAGCGCGTCCGCGGGCTTCTCGGTCCAGTAGTGCGCCGTCTTCACTCCCACAATGATGTCTGGGAACTTTTTGATCGTGGCCGCGCAGAACTGCGGGTCCATCTGGTCAACGGATTGCTCCAAGCCGCCGGCCATGCCGTTGGCAACGATATTAAGGAAAGCCAGAACCCGCACCCTGGCATGGTCGATGACTTCCATCTTCTCCTGTAGGAAGGTCTCCGCGCCGGCGGTTCCTGCGTCCACAACCGTCGTCACTCCGGCTCCCAGCGCAATGTCCGCGGGGACGCCCAAGGGGGCGCCGAGAGAGCGCGCCTCCGGCGTGAACCAGTTAAGCGGAGCGCCGCCGTGGCCCACATGAAAGTGAATATCGATAAGCCCGGGCGTCACGTATAGTCCGGAAACATCAACCACTTTCCCCGCTGCGCTCGCCGGAATGCTTTCCGCCACTGCCGCGATTTTCCCGGCGGAAATGCCCACGTCAGCCACTCGATCGACACCATTGGCAGGGTCGATGACGTGGCCGCCCTTTAAGAGAAGATCGTAGTGAGCCGCTTGTGCCTGGGCGGAAATGTTCGACACAAGACCCATTGTGAAGGCCACGCTAAGCCCGAAATATAATGCCTTGACCCAACTTGACATATTACGACCCCTTCGATTTGGAAACAACTGCGCGTAAGCTTACCCCTGAGCGCACCCTAATTCAAGTGCAGTCAGAAAGTCACTGCGGCAAAGAGCTTCACCCTGCGGCGGGCCGGAGGAACTGCACAACCCGTGTAGCCGACTTCTTGTCACTTGCCGCGCCTAGCCGCTCCGGCCGGAAGCTTCGGTTCGTTCGCGCAATTTGTGCTGTTCTTGCTCCTTTTAGGGTCTGAATAGTGCTAATTGGCGCGCAAAACGTGCATAATTTGCAGTATTCAAAAAAGTGATGTGCTTTGTTTTCAGGTACTTCTTAGCTTCGTTCCCACTATTTTTCATTTTTTCCAGGTCCCTGCTTTCGCCACACGCCGGGACCGTTCCGCTTTCCCTTGCGTCTCGGAGCGCCTCGGACCACCGCGGGGCCCGCCTGCGACAATGTGTCCGCAATAAGACCACGATAATAGGCTATCATAGTTCGGTGAGGCTGTCAAGTGGAAAATGCAAAAAAGCGCGCGGACTGTCCCGAATACCTCAGTCTTCCCTGCCCCGACCACACCAGGAAGATTGACTGTGACGAAATGACGTTGGGCGGCGCACCCGTCGCCGGAAAATAATTGATGCAGCCGGGTGACGGGCAGTGGATCGTTTGAGCCGTGAAAGCGGGCTTGGGCGTTCGGGCTGTGCGAATCTCAGGAGTTCGCGAACTTGAGGCGCCAATATGGTGACTCAAGCCAGTGGGGTCCGTTGGATAACTTCCTCGGGATTCTGGTAGGAGCCGCAACGGAGCGCCTCGGTAACCAGCCGCTCGTGTTCCGGCTGTAGGCTAATGGGCATGGGCATTTCTCCTTCCACACGATCACCCTACTCCCGCTGTTGGCGGCAGTCAAGGTTCAGGCTAATTATCAACCTATCGTGCCGCAAGCGGCGTAGCGCGGAGGTAGCGCAGTTCAGCTTCCTCAGGGGTTCGTCCTCGTGAAAGCACATTACACTTTCGCACATATCCTGTGTTAGAAATTGATAAATATTTGATCACACGCTGGATTACGAGACGCAGAGGAGGACTGAAGCGCGTCCACACCTCTGCGCCACCCCGCTCAGGCGGTTGCGCAATTCGGATGGGAAAACACCCCTGGGCAACCCCGGGCGCCCTCGAAAGGGCACCTGACACCGTTTCTCCCGATGTGGATGCAGTCCGAGGCCCCTGCGAGCACCCCGCGCTAAAAATTCGCTTGGACCTTGACATTAGAGGCGGACGGCTGTAGATTTTGGGCAGCGGCAAAACTCAAAACGGAAATTCCGGTTTTAACAGGCAGAGGAAAGGCTATCTAGAATTGGTAGCACGCTCCGGCTCGTTGCGCGACTCGGAAACACGGCGAGCGCGTTGCTGCTGGCGCGAGAGGAGGGACGTATGCCCAATCCTGACGATCAGGAACGATCCAGAAAGAACAACTCAGAGCGGTTCACTGCGTTGTGGAATCGCGCCCACAGCGACGCCAACCCTCAGAGCTGGAGCCAATGGTGGTCAGCGGGAATCTCGCGCTTGAGTTCCGCCGGTTCAACGGCTAAGTCCGTGGCAGCTTCCGGCGTTAAGCACGCGGTCCTTCACACCACGGCTAAGTTCATTGTGTTTGGCGTGGGATGGCTTGTCGGAGGGCCTACGTGGATCGCCGCTATTGTGGCCTATGGAGTCGGCGAAAGTCTGGCCGCGCGTCTGGGGGAGAAGGCCATGGACCAGTTGGCCGACTACGGCGGCGGCGTAGCCGAGGACTGGATCAAGTTCATCGCGGAAGAAGGCACAGGCATGGCCGTGTCGGCGATGAGCGGCAAAACGCCACAGACAGAGACCGAGAAGCAGGAGAAGAATCTCCGGAAAAAAACCGACAAGATGTTCGCCACCATCGGCGGGTTGGATGTCCTCATGCGTCAAATGAACGACCTGAAAGACAAGCGTTTGGAGTACTGCGATGACGGCAACATCATAGCACGGCTGCAGGCCCGTATCGACGCGGAGATAGCGAGCGCGAAGAAGCGAGTATCCAAGCTTAAGCAGCAGTTAGGATCCCTCGAGAGTTCCATCCTGCGCCGCGAGAACGTCAATAACCAGAATCGACCAATTGTGGAGGCGGCGGTCAAACTAGTGGTGAAGTCCGGCGTGGCCCCGCATTGGAGCAACACCTATGCCGACAGTTTGGCTGCAATGTACCGCTGCAGCAAGCAGCACTGTTTCGGCCCGGGCACCGGCAGTCCGGATAACGACTTGACCTAGCCGGGCCCTCATGGGGACCCATGACGGGCAGCGCTTCCGGGACTCTTAAACCCGCCGCGGGGGGATGTCAGGTACCCTTTTCTTTCCCCGGGCAGGTGCCCGAGCCGGACCATTATCGGCAGTGGCTTGACCACGCGCAGGGCCGGGAAGAAATTGAGAATGCCCGCTGTGCCATCCAAAGAAGCAGGCCGTAGGGTTCCGAGCCATGGGTGACTCAGGCGTTTGCGCAATTCGGATGGGAAAACACCCTGCGCGACCCCGGCCGCCCTCGAAACGGTACCTGACAGCGTTCTACGTGATTAGGTGCACGAAACGATGCGGCTTATTATGCGGAACGCCCGCGAGGGAGCGCTCAAGTAACCCGAGACGATGATGGAGTTCCACGCCGCGTTCGAGGAGTTCCGGAACAAGGCGGAGAAGATCTTCGCCACGAAAAAGAAGGAAGGAGCGGCAAAGGAAAAATAACCATCGCCGAAAATTAAAGAAAATCACCCAATGGGTGATTTCCTTTTTCCCGCATTGGGTATCGTATCTATTTTTTGCGCTAAGGAATAAAATTGAATCAATGAAAGCAGCGGTCATAAACAAATTCGGGGGCGTGCCGCAATACCAGGATTTTCCTGATCCGACGCCAAGTGCCGGCGATATTGTGATTCAAGTGAAAGCTGTCGTTCTTGAGAATATGGTGCTACGGGAGTTTCGGGAAAGATTGCCGTCCAGATCGCGAAATTGCTTGGAGCGGGACGCGTTGTCGGTACCGGCAGGGATGACGAAGGATTACGTTCTATTATGAAACTTGGCGCTGATGCCGCCATCGACATGAAGCAGTCTGATGAAAAGATCACGCAAGCATTTATGAAAGAAGCCGGAAAGGGATATGACATCGTCCTCGATTTCCTCTGGGGACATCCGACCGAGTTGTTGCTCAAAACCTTAGTTCCCAAAGAAGTGGGGTTCGCGGCGCACAAGACGCGCTTTGTGCAAATCGGCGAAGCGGCGGGACCCACAATCTCGCTTTCCGCCGAAACCATCAGAACCTCGGGTTTGGAAATCACGGGCGCCGGAAATGTTCCTCCCGAAGCGGTACCCGAGGCCTTGAAGCAGATTTGGGAATGGATCGCAGCGGGGAAATTATCGATTGACATTGAAAAATTTCCGCTGAAGGATATCGCCGAAGGGTGGGATCGGAAAACCGAAGGAAAGAGGATCGTGATTATTCCCTAAGCGTCATTGCGCCTGCCATTATTTCTTAGTGCGCGGTATATAAATGAGATGATGAATATTACACGAAATCAAAACTTCATTCTCAGAAGTGGAAAGCCGCCAACGACCATGGCGAGGAGTAACAAGGTCGAGCCTTGCAACTGAGTGTGTTTTCCAAGAACGGGGCTGCCGTGCGGCTCAGCGATGAGCGCTGGGCGCACATCACCGAAGAACATTGCGAACTGGCAGGGCTGCGGCAGGAAGTGATGGAAGCCATCGCCCAGCCCGAGCGCGTGCTGGCGCGTGGCGCGGGTGGGTTGCTGGCTTTGCGCGAGACGGAGCACGGCAAATGGCTGGTTGCAGTCTACCGGGAATTCAAGAAGGATGATGGATTTGTGATCACGGCTTTTTTGACCCGTCGCAGGGCCGCGCTCGAAAGGAGAAGACAACTTTGGCCGTAACCGAGATTCAAGAATACTTAAAGCTGCTGCCGCGCGTGAAGCAGTCGCCCGAGGGGTCGGTGTGGCTGTCTTATGACCAGGAAGCCGACACGTTGTACGTGAACTACAAGAAGCCCAGCTTCGCCACTGACAGCGAACTTACTGACGACGATGTGATCGTGCGCTACGCCGGCGATGAGGTGGTGGGATTCACCGTGCTGCACGCCAGCCAACGCGTGTGAGACGCTCGTGAGGGTTACTTACGGCCGCGACACGGACGGCGTGACAATCCCGACGAAGGGGAACGCGTGATACGCGTCAACTTTGACAGCGAAGTGGACGCGCTTTGTATTCGTTTGCTGGAGGGCGCATACCAGTGCCGCACGCTGCGGCTGACTGACGAAGTGAGCTTGAACATCGGCCCCGGCGAAGAACTGGTGGGCATCGAGGTCCTGGACGCCAAGGACGTGCTGGGCAAGGGCTCGCTTCCGACCGTCGTCTTGGATAACGTTCTCGCCGTGCAGGGCGGAACTTAACCAAAATCGTGGCAATACCTACTGGCACCAACAGGACGGGAATCCGGCGGTCTGAGACCGCCGCTACAGCGGATAGCAAAACTGCATTCCGGCCTGCTGCGCGAGCCTTCCACATTGGTTGAACAATTCAGCCCGCCGTTTCCATGCCTCAGCGTCGGGTTGGGGCTTATCGCCCACTACAATATAGCGAAAGCCGTAGGGATGAACGTGGTCCAACGTCTTCTTCCAGCTCTCGAGGTCGTTGGGATAGCGTAAACACGGCCCGTCACGCGAGGCTTGTGCTAGCCCTGCCTGGAGGCGCCTATCTTGCGCAACTCGATCACCAACCGTAAGGCGTCGTTGACCGCTCTTTGGCTACGAAAGGCCTTGTGCACATCAGGGTCCAGGAGAACAAGATTGGTACCCGCATGGTAGCGCTTGGCGTACTTTCCACGCACGCCACCCTGGAGCAATTTGGCCTCGATTTGCAGCAGCAATTCGTGCTGTCCTGATTTCGGGTGTAGCGCCGGCTTCCAGCCGGCAAAGAGCCGCCAAGATGGCGGCGCTACATTCAGACTAGGACAGTACCCAGCGATTCGACAAGCAATGAGAGCGCCCCACCGTCAAATTCAGGTGGATTCTTACCGATCTCGCAAGTATTATACCCGCCGGCAACTCACCCAGCCTTAAGGAGACAACCTTAAGGAGAACAAATGAGGAGGCCCAATGCTTAAATCCCTGCGATGGTCCTGCGTGCAGGCGATCGTTTTACTGTTCGCCATGGTGCTCGGGTATGCGTCGGGCGCGCCACAGACCAGCGGACCCGCCAAGCCGCTTTACCGAAAGCCGCCGAAGGTTATAACTGACATCCTGGAATCGCCCGCGCCGCCCATGACGCTGGTGAGTCCCACTCGCGATCGCGTGCTGGTGATCGACAGCATGCGTCATCCGCCCATCTCCGACCTTGCGCAGCCCATGTTGCGGATCGCCGGCCTGCGTATCAATCCAGCGACCAATGGGCGTCACCATCCGCCCCGCGACATCGGTCTGAGGATCATCACGATTGCCGACGGCAAAGAGACCAGGCTCGCGACGCCGCCCAACGCCTGGCTGAGCATGCCTGTCTGGTCCCCGGACGGTAGGCGTTTTGCCTTCACCAACACTACCGCGAATACTATCCAGTTATGGATTGGCGACGCTGCCCGAGGGGAGTTGCGACGCATTGCAAACATAGCCATCAACTCGACCTATGGGGAGCCCGTGCAATGGATGGCCGGCAGCAGCGACTTGCTGGTGCAACTCGTGCCACCGCATCGCGGGGCGCCGCCGGCGGAATCCAGGGTGCCGACGGGGCCGACCATCCAGGAGAGCGCAGGAAAACCGGGGCCCGTGCGCACCTACGAGGACCTGCTTCAGACTGCCCACGACGAAGACCTGTTTGAGTATTACGTCCGCTCGCAACTTGCGCTGGTCGATGCGCGAAGCGGAAAGCTGCGAGAAATAGGCTCGTCGGCAATATTCGACCGGGTTGCCCCCTCGCCTGATGGAAGGCACATCCTGGTGGCGCGCATCGTTCGCCCGTACAGCTACCTTTTGCCTGCGGAGGATTTTGCCAAAGAAGTTGAAGTGTGGGATCGCAACGGCAACCTCGAATACAAGCTCGCTAAGCTGCCCACCACAGAACTGGTCCCCATCGAAGGAGTCCTGACCGGACCCCGTGACTACCAGTGGGCGGCGACGGAACCGGCTTCGCTGGTCTGGGCGGAAGCGCTCGACGGCGGCGACCCGAAGAACAAAGTCCCTTATCGCGATCGCTTGTTGCTTCTCCCCGCCCCATTCAGGGGCAAACCGGCTGAATGGGTGAAACTCGAACAGCGCTTCGTCACCCTTATCTTTGGCGAAAAGAACGGCCTGGCGCTAGTTCACGATTATGACCGTGACCGCCGTTGGGTCCGCACCTTTGAGATAGCACTGGAACATCCTGGAGAGCCGCCCAAGCTGATTTGGGAGCGCTCCATCCGAGACCGCTACAAGGACCCCGGTTTTCCGGTCATGCGTACCCTGCCCAACGGCCAGGAAGTGATCTTGCAGCACGAGAACACGATTTACCTGGACGGCGCGGGCGCTTCGCCGAAAGGCGACTTCCCTTTCCTCGATCGGTTTGACTTGACCACCCACGAATCCAGGCGCCTGTTTCAATCGGCCGATAAAACCTATGAGTCATTCGTGGCTCTTTTGAGCGACGACGCCTCGCGGTTCGTGACGCGTTTCGAAACGCCCGACGATCCGCCTAACTTGTTCATCCGCGACTCGGCACAGCCGGAAGCCAAGACGGCGTTAACGCATTTCCCTGATCCGGCGCCACAGTTGCGAGGTATCACCAAGCAGCTCGTCACCTACAAGCGCAATGATGGCGTAGGACTCTCGTTTACCCTTTACCTACCGCCCGGCTACACGCCCGGCCAGCGGCTCCCCACCATCGTTTGGGCGTATCCGCTGGAATACAACGATGCGGCGACCGCCGGACAAGTGTCCGGATCTCAGTACCGCTTCACGCTCATCGGCGGGATCTCGCACCTGTTCCTCTTGACGCAAGGCTACGCGATTCTCGATAATGCCACCATGCCTGTAATAGGCGACCCGGAGACGATGAACAACACTTACGTCGAGCAGATCGTGGCCAGCGCCAAAGCCGCGATCGATAAAGCCGCGGAGATGGGCGTGACCGATCCCAACCGCGTGGGCGTGGGCGGCCACAGCTACGGCGCGTTCATGACCGCCAACTTGCTGGCGCACTCCGATTTGTTCAAAGCCGGTGTGGCGCGCAGCGGCGCCTACAATCGTACGTTGACTCCGTTCGGGTTCCAAAGCGAACGCCGGACATTCTGGGAGGCGCCGGAAATGTACATGAAAGTCTCCCCCTTTGCCTTTGCCAACAAGATCAAGACTCCGATTCTGCTGATTCATGGCGAAGCGGACGACAACTCGGGCACCTTCCCCGTTCAAAGCGAGCGCATGTACCAAGCCATTAAGGGCAATGGCGGGACCGTGCGGTACGTGACGCTGCCCTACGAGGCCCACGGGTACGTGGGACTGGAATCTGTCGAGCACACGCTGTGGGAGATGATCACGTGGTACGATCGTTGGGTGAAGAATGCAGGGGCTGGGGGCTAGGGACTGGGGCCTAGGGCTGGGGACTGAAGGCAAAAGAGCAAATCAAATGGCAAACGGCAAATGGCAAATTTCAAATGGTTGTCCATTTGCCATTTGCGATTTGCCATTTGAATTTTGAATTTCTTTCCTAGTCCCTAGTAGTCCTGCCAGCCCCAGCCCCTAGTCCCCAGCCCCTAGGCTGGCGGCCGGAGTTTCAAGCGGCTCTTATTCGCTTCCAGGAAAGCCCTTAGGTCCTCTGCGGCGTCGAGCAGCTTGATCCATTGCTCGTAATAGAGGGTCACCGGAAAGCGGCCAAGTCCGTAAACGCTAACGCCTCCTTTTTCGCCGACTCGAAACTCCAGCTTGCCGGCTTGCTTCGTTCCCAATTTTCCCTCAAGCTCGGCAATTCGTGCCATCAAGTCTTCTTTGGTTGGTTCTGACATCGGACGCATCCTCCTGTCGTAGACCGGTTGTCGTTGGCTGCTCTCGACCATCAGCTTCGATTTTGCCAGCGCTTCTTGATGCCAGCACCGTCGCGCTGCAGGTCTGCGTACCCTCATGATAGCTGATTTTGTCGTAGCGAAACAGGTAAGTTCACCAGATCGATATTGGGTCGGTTTCGAGTCAGACCTGTCCCTATTACGCTAATCCGGTCCATGACGACTTGTGGCTCCGCCGGTCGTAGGGGCAACCCTTGTGGTTGCCCAAGGGCGGCCACAAGGGCCGCCCCTACAGCGCTAAACTCGCCGCTCCACCACTCCCAACAAGTCGGCGTTGACATCTCCTATCGGTAGCCCCTAAGATACCGCTCAAAGGAGGTAGTCACAATGCAACTGACAATCGACGCCAGGGAAGTACAGGGCGTTCGCATATTGAGTCTTAGCGGCAGAATCGTAGCCGGCCCTGAGTGCGACAGTGTGCGCAGCTTCATCAAGGAATTCCTGGCCAATCATTGGAATAACATCTTGCTCGACCTCGCAAATGTAACCCGCATTGACAGCACCGGCATCGGCATGCTGGTGGAGTCAGTGATAGTAACCGTCAAGGAGGGGGGGCAATTAAAGCTGGTGAGCCTTCCGAGGCTGATTCACAACATCCTCTCTACCCATCGCTTATTGCAAGCGTTTGACATCTACCCCACCGAAGAAGAAGCCTTGGCCAGTTTCACCAAACCAGCGGCCGTCGGCGGACCTTGACCGCGACGCGCGATGCACGCAGCAATCGCACGTTTGTGCCAGTTGCGTAGTTCTCTCCGCCGGACGGCCTGGAGAGAGACGGTGACCAGCGGACCAATTGCGGAGGGAGCGGGGTGAGAATCCGTTGCGTGCGGTTCCCGCTGGGGGCGGCGCCAGGCAGCTCGCCTGGCACTCACACCTTCTTCACCTTCATAGCAGGCTCGCCGAACGAAACGCAGAGTCCAATCGCTGCAACCACCCAGAGGTACCACGGAATCGAGTCGTGATAATGAAATTGTAGGACGACACAGACAACAAACAGGAGAGAGCCGAACATATTTCCTCCTTCAAGAGACTGTGTTGGTTACCCTGCCAGGCGCCCGCTGAAGGCTAACGTGACGAACCCCAGGATAAGAAACAGAATCCCCACCAGCATGGTCGTCAGCGCCTTCTGCCCAGCGGATTTCCATTCGCCGGTAACAAAGCCCCAAACATTGGATGTGATAATGATCGACGACATGAAAAGCGGCCAACCGAGAATGGGACCCAGGCCCGCCAGCTCAGCCGTCGAGGCGCCATAAAGGAGGGTGCTCCCGAACCAGAGCACACCCATCATCGCGCCCAGTAGCCAGTTAAGCGCAGTCCCGGGACGGAAGAAGAGCTTCGCGGTGTCATTCTTTTTCCAAAGGTAGGCGCAGTAGATGAGGTAGGGCACCAGGGCGGCGGTGACTAAGGGCGCCCAAATGACATTGGTTTGACTCCTGGGACTAACACCCAGTTGAGCGGCGCGAGCAATGAGCGGCGCGCCAAACGCCAGACCGAAGTTGATAAGCGGAGAACCGATGCCCGCCAAAATGCAGATAAACAAGCCCATCTTGAAACTCATTTTTTTTGTCGCGCCCTCGGGCTGTTCCTGGACTGAACCCTGCATCGCTTTCTCTTTATGTCTCCCCGCCACCGCACAGAACACAATTCCCACCAGCATCAAAGCGACGCCCAGAATGATAACCATGCCTTTGGTGGTGAGAATCATGTCAGAATGCAGAGCGACCAATGGGACAAGCGACCCCAGCGCGGTCGAAAGGCCGATGGCGATGGCAAAATTCAAGGCGATGCCAAGAGCCGCTATGCCCAGTCCGAAGAATATCTGGGCCAGACCAAAGCCCACCCCAAATCCAACCATAAGAAGAAGCTCCCGCACTCCGGCTTGCTGGTAAAATCCCGCCACGTCGGGCACGGTCACATAAACCATGAACCACGGAAACAGGAACATTCCCACCACCGCCCAAACTGACCAGATGTTCTCCCATTTCCAATACTTGGCGTACTTCATGGGGGCGGCGAAACTGCCGTTTAGAATTCCAGCTATCAATGTCAAGCACACTGCCAGCGGTACGTTTGACATGTGAATCCTCTTAATTCAGAAATCAGAAATTAGAAATCAGAACTCGTCACTACGCTTACATTCGGATTTGTCCAGACCCTACGATTTGGTACTTCACGGAAGTGAGTTCGGGCAAAGCAAATGGACCTCGGCAGTGGAGTTTTTGGGTGCTAATGCCCATTTCAGCACCCAAACCAAACTCTCCCCCATCCGTGAAGCGCGTCGAAGCGTTCCAATAGACTGCGGCCGAATCCACCCTGTCCAGAAACGCTTGAGCTCGCGCGGCGTCGCGGGTGATGATAGCATCGGAGTGGCGGGTCGAGTACCGGTTGATGTGTGCGATGGCCTGGTCCAAATCCGCCACCACCGCCACGGCCATCTTCAGGTCCGAATACTCGGTCAGCCAATCGTCATCAGAAGCGGCGCGCACCTTGTCTTCTCCCGCCAAGCGACGGCTCGCATCGTCACCCCGCACTTCCACTCCGGCCGCCCGCAGCAGACCGACAATCCTCGGCACGTATTGCGCGGCGATTTGTTGGTGGACCAGGAGCTTTTCCGCGGCATTGCACACGGAGGGACGCTGGGTCTTGGCGTTGATCACGATCTTGTCAGCAAGCTCGAAATCGGCGTCTTTATCAACGTAGATGTGGCAATTCCCTGCTCCGGTCTCGATGACTGGCACAATGGCCTGCTCGACCACGCGATTGATTAATTCCACTCCGCCTCGCGGCACCAAAACATCCACGTAGCCGCGTGCTCGCATGAGTTCCTGAGCCGAATCATGGGAACGGGAATCGAGCAACTCGATGGCCCCCTCCGGCAATCCCGGAGCGCGGTTCAGGAGTTGCACGAGCTGCTCGTTCGTGTGGCAAGCCTCGCGTCCTCCGCGCAGCACCACTGCGTTTCCGGCTTTGAGCGCCAGGACCGCCGCATCCACCGTTACGTTCGGGCGGGACTCATAAATGACGCCGACCACCCCCAGCGGCACGCGCACCTTCCGAATGCGCAAGCCGTTGGGACGAGTCCAATCCGCCAGAACCTCACCCACCGGGTCCGGCAAGGCAATGACCGCCTGGATTCCTTCCAACATTTCACCCAGGCGCTTCGGGTTAAGCAGCAGCCGATCGCGGCTGGAGGGGCGTAGGTCATTGGACTCGAGGTCCAAGCGGTTCGCCGCCAGAATGGCTTCCTTATTCCCTGCCAAAAGCTCCGCCATCGCTTGCAGGATCGAGTTCTTCTGTTGGGTGGATAAGCGAGCCAAACTGGGCGCTGCGCTTTGCGCCCGGCGCAGTTTGTCGAGAGTAGATTCCATGATGTCTCGGCTCACCGTACGCTCATGAGAGGTTCTCGCGCTTGGTGCGCAGCGGAGAAAAGTACGTCCCCACGCGGCGCTGCAAGGCAAGTGGAATAACCTGGGGATGGTTCCCGTTGGCGATCACCACCTGAATTCCTGCCGCCGTGGCGCGGAGGGCAGCTCGCAATTTGGAGCGCATCCCGCCCCGTCCAAGCTGGCTCTTCCCGCTGCAGGCCGCTTCCATGGCCGGTGTGACGCGACGGACCACCTGCGCCAAACGGAGTTTTCCGCCTTCGGTCCGGAAGAAGCCGTCCACGTCGGTGAGCAGCACCAGCCATTCCGCCCCCAGGGCGGAAGCCACCAGCGCGCTCAACTCGTCATTGTCACCGAACGCGCCTTCCAGTTCGCGAACCGAAACGCTGTCGTTCTCATTGACGATAGGCAGCACCTTCATGCGCAGCAACTGGTTCAGCGTCTTGCAAAGGTTTTGGTAACGGAGGGGGGAGGAGAAGTCATCACTAGAAAGAAGCAGTTGGGCCACCACCTTCTTTCCAAAGAGCAGCCTCTCGTAGGTGTGCATCAGACGGCTCTGGCCCACCGCCGCGGTCGCCTGCATCAGTCCCAGCTTCTTCGGGCGCCGCTTGATGCCCAGGGAGAACATTCCGCATGCGATGGCGCCCGAACTGACGATTACATACTCATGACGCGTCAAATCGAGTTGATCGATTAACGACCGCATCCAGGTGAAGTTTATCTGGCCATCCGGCGCTATTAAACTGGTCCCGATTTTGACAACCACTCGCACGAAAACACTCCACCCACTTTGTCGTTCTGAGCAATACGAGGAATCCCGGCAGCCGTAAGGTGCTCAAGCCACTGCCGGGATTTTTCGTTTCGCTCAGAGTGACAGGACGCGGCATTTTTCGAAGCGCCAGCCTCTTCGAACGCCAGTCATTCCCCGCGAAGGAGGGAATCCACTCCGCCCACTATTGTAAGAGCAGTGTCGAAAAGTTGGCTTCCCGCTCTCGCGGGAATGTCGGCGATTGTTGGCGTCCATATCGAGCAGATGACACCAGCACCCCGCAGCGTCGTTACTTCTCGCTCGAGGCTTGTTTCTTGCCCTCCCAGGTGCCGTTTTCGCTGTCGCTGCTCCACTTTCCGGAGAGCTCCCCCTTCTTGAGCTTTGCCGTCAACTGGTAGTTGCCTTGCGGCGTGTCGATGTGGATTTCAACGTCCTCTTTCTTTACGGTTCCTGCGCTGATCTGAGTTCCGCCCATGGGCGAGGACACCGATCCCGTCAGAGAATCCTTGGTCTGTTCGAGATAGAGGGTGAAGGGCATGTCACCCTGAGAGCCCCCGTGCGCCGTGCACTCCCAGGTTCCGGTCAGAGGGCCGGGCTTGGGTTTTTTCGCTTGGCTTTGCGCAAAACCTACCGCAACCACGAGGCTCAGACTTAGAACGATTGGAACTATTCTCTTAATCTTCATCTATTCACTCCTTATTCATCCCTTGTAATGGACTGTCGAAGTATTTTACAGCGACGGCGGGAGTTCCGTCCACAAGAACAGTCGAGAATGACCGTCGAGAGTCGACATTCGAGAACGTGACCCACCGAGTCCAAGCTCCACGAGCGTCACGGTAAAAGGCGCGAACTCATAATCGAAGTCCTTGCCGGTGGCCGTCACGGGGCTTGTGACCGGACAGATCCTGTCAGGGTCGTCGCGGCTATTCATGACTTCGGGAGTGCCGGCGGCGTCGCGATCTCTCAAAATGTAAGCTGTGCCGCCTTCGGCCGAAGCGGGGAAATCTACCAGATGAAAACTCAGTTGCCTTGCCTCGGCGGTGGAGTTGACGCCGTAGATGCGCAGCGTCTTGCTGTCTTCACTCAGGGTGACGCTCAGGTCCGGTTCCTGGAGATACCACGGGATGGAGGTGTCGCGTTCGATTCGCAGCGGGTAGGAGCCCGCTGCCCTGGTATAGAATTTCTGTGAATAGTATGTGGGTGCAAGGTAGAGCCAGCCTGGCCCCGGGAGTAAAACCCCCGAGCCAAAGCTGTCCACGAGGTTCGACCGGATAGCGATCTCGTCCAGCTCCGCGTAGCGGTGCAACAGGTTCTGGTAGCGCGAACAGCTCAGGGCGTTCCCCAGAGTCTGGAGCATGCCCCGCGTGAGTCCCATCTCTCCTGCCGTGGTGTTCCATTCGGTGACGGCCACCCGCACGTCCTTTCCCGCTCCGTAGCGCGCAATCTGGTCCTGAAGGAACTTCAATTCGGCGTCCTTGCCTGCCAGATCGCCGCAGTCGTACTGATGGGGACAGAGGTAATCGAGATAGCCGCCACCCTCACGCAAGGTATCGGCAGAAGGAAAGGAGGAAAGCACTTTGACGGCGGGATCAACTTTGCGCATGGCCTCGGCAAAGGCGCGCACGGAAGCGTCGTATTTGGGTCCCCCGATTTCGTTCCCAATTTGCCAGTACTTCACACCATAGGGCGCCGCATGGCCGTTTTGCGCCCGCATTCTTCCCCAATGGGTTTGCGAGCCACCATTAAAATACTCGACCTCGGCCGCCGCATCCGCCGGGGTCTTACCTGTCCAGCGCACGCAAACCAGAGGCTCGGCGCCCACATACTTACAAAGCTGAACGAACTCCTCGACCCCGATGAAGTTCGGCTCGAGGCCTCGCCACGGCATCGTTGTGTACGGCGCCCGCTTATCCCAGGGACCAATGCATTGATCCCACTCGAAAACTTCCACCGAGCTTCCGCCAAACCTGATGACCCCCGGCGTCATTGCCTTGAGCGCGGCCACCACATCGGGCCTCCAGATGCCGAGGACCGCGTCTTCATCGATCAAATAGATTCGGTCGAGCCACAGAGTCCCCGGGCCTTCAAACTCGATGTTCAGAGTGGCGTTTTGGACATCGCGTGCTGCCCGGAGCATCGTTCCCGCGCCTCGCCAGGTCTCTCCTGCGCGACCGAGCAGTGCAGGGCCGGCTACAACCGCGCCATCGCCGGAGAGCGACGCCCACACCGGCACGTTTCCCAGCCCTCGCATGTGCAGATGAAGCCGGTAACCCATCCCCTTCTTGAGATAGAAACCATCTTGCGAAATTCCCGCCCGCGCCCGTTCAACCGGCAACTCGATCTTCTGCGATCGCTTGCCATTGTAAGGATTATCCGTGTCCAGCGAATACTTCGCCACGTGCACAGCTCCGTTGGGGTACCAAGGCCGATGGGGCTTGTCGATTTCCCTCTTGTAGCTGGGCCACCATTCCGCTTCCTCTTCGAAGCTGGTGGATTCGACCTGCTGAGCAAGCATGGAAGGGAGAAGGCGGCACAAAGGCTCGATGAATTGGCCGCACTGCTTGAGATCGATCGGTAGCTTGCTGAGCTTCTCATGAAAAATGCGAACGTCCTTCTCGATGGGCCGCGAAACAGAATCGAGGCGAAAACCGTCGAACCAAACCCGGCCCGCGCTGTTTTCGAGGCCAACCAGAACGATGTCCACGTCCTCGGGAGTGGGGGCCTCAAAGAGAACCTCTTCTTCCCTCCAGGGTGATGTGCCGGACCTCGGGCTGCTTCTGCCCAAAACACCTTCGCGCGAATCGATCAGAATCTGGCCTCCCGCTCCGCCCCGGCCGACCGCACCAAGACCCTCCGTTTTGACCCAGACTCGGGCGCGCCAAAGCGTGCCGGCCGGAAGAACTGTCCACTGATTCAGCGAATACCTTGCCGCCGTGCGCGCTTCGATCAGGAGCGATTGCCTTCCCTCTTTCTTTTCCGACGTATCCGCGCGGACCTGCACTCCTTTCCTCTCCTGGGCAGGCGTGTTCACTTCCCAACCCGCTAGTAAATCGGCAGCCTCAAAGCCCGGATTATGAAGTTGCGGCGCACCGAGCGCCAATAGTAGAAAAAAACCTGGAAGCATGGATTTAATACTCCTGTGGGTCCCGAAGGGACCCAATATCATTAGCCGTAGGTGAAACCTACGGAAAGCGCAAACAACGAGAGTTAACCAACCCCGGAGGGGCTGAACGGAGTCCAATTCGACCCCTTCGGGGTCGGCAGATATCGAAGGGGAATGGCTATTCATCCGTAGGTTCCACCTACGGCTAATGACCTTAATGCCCTTCGGGCATTCACGGTCCAGGCTTCATCGTGGCGTTAGCTGGCCGGAACTCGCTAAGCGCTGCCGCGCGAGGAGCGAAAGAAAAGCGTCAACGCTGAACTCCCCAGCAGCGCCACACCCAGTACGCCAAAGGCGTAGAGGAAATTCCCCGTTCGTTGATTAAAATATCCTACGGCCAAGGGACCGAAGTATCCCCCTAAAGCTCCAATGGCATTGATCAATCCCATGGCGGATCCCGCGACCGCGCGAGGGAAGACCTCTCCCGGAATAGCCCAAAAAGGTCCCAGCGCTCCGTAAATTCCAGGACCTACCAGGCATATAACGACGAAAGAAACCAACGGGGCGCGCGAGCTTGCGGAAACGCTCGCCAGGAGAAACGCGCCCGCGAGCGCCAGCGGCACGGCCACGTGTGCGCGGCGCTCCAGGGTGCGATCGGAATGGCGGGAGATCAGCACCATGCCGACGCCACTGAGAACATACGGTATTGCAAAGAGGAACGCAACGCGCAGATCACCTGCATTGCTTACGCTCTTAAGGGCGCTGGGCAACCAAAACAAGTAGCCATACCCGCCGCTGCAGAGCAGGAAATATCCAAGAGCCATCAAGAGGACCTGCGGGCGAGCCAGCGTTCGCACAAACGGCTCGGGAGACACCGGCTCGAGTTCGGCCGATTCCCGCACCAGCGTGGATTCCAGATGATCTCGCTCTTCCGCCGAGATCCACCTTGCCTGGCGTGGACGGTCGTCGATGAGCCGCCACCAAGCAACCAGCCAGGCGAAAGGAAATGCGCCCTCGGTGATGAGGAGCACGCGCCAGTCCCAATGGGCCAGAATCCAACCCGAGAGCGGCGAGGCGAGGATCACCGAGATCGGCTGGCACAGCATCCAGTAACCGTTCGCCCGCGCCCGCTCGGCGCGGGGAAACCAGTGCGCCAGCAGCACCAGGGTTGCGGGCCACACGCCGCCCTCGCTCACCCCCAGAAGCAAACGCATCACCCAGAATTGATGCGCCGTGTGCACCAGGCCGCAGCCCACCGCGCAGATCCCCCATGCCACCAGGAGCACACTCACAAAACGCTTGGCGCTCCAGCGCTCCGCCGCGTAACCGCCCGGTATTTGCAACAGCAGATAACCCCAGAAGAATATCCCGGCGGCGCCCCCGGCCTGGGTGGGCGTCATGTGCAATTCCCGGCTCATCGAGGGCAGCGCCATCGAGATGTTGGTCCGGTCGATGTAAGCGATGGTGTACATCACCAGAGCCGTCGGAATTATTCGCAGCCAGCGCTGCTCGGGGAGAATGCGGAGATGGGCGGGAGTTTCTTGCGGCTTAAGCATACATCTCTGCAGTAACCGCGAACACGGCCAGCGCCGGCTGCCCCGGCTCTAATTTGCACTGCACGCTCTCTACTCTCCCGCGCTCCACCGGCAAGCTCCACAGCAGCACTTGATAGTGCTCGCGCACCACGTCCTTCACGTACTCGAGCGCAGGCTGCGCCTCGGTCGCTACCGACTCGATCCGTGTGGCGACGTGGATGCGGTTCGACTGTGCAACCTCGATCCCATTTCTGATCGGAACCTCTCGCTCCGCTCCGCCACCGTATCGCACTCGGTACGTCGCCACTCGCTCGCCGCGCTTCCCCACCACCGGGTAGCCCTCGGGAAATGTAACTTGTCCCAAAAAGTGCAGCTTCACGCAGTCCTGTTCGATCGGTATCGTCACCTCCGGCGCTTCCTGCGTCAGCACCAGCGGCCGCGCACAGCCATTCACCACGGGAACGCGAAACGGTATGCCCCCCAGAGTCAAGTCCGATCCCTGCCACAGCCGGAATGTTTCCCCCGTTTGCTTCCATTGGTCCTCCGCCATGGGGGCTCGGGGCCAAAACTTTGCCAGTGCCGCCTCGAGCGACGCCCAAGCTCTTAGGCCCTCCGCGCTTTCCACGAGCGCCTGGAGATCCGCCGCGTGGAAATTTGCGCCAGGCGAGGCAGGCGCCCACTCGAGCGGCAGCACGATGGGACGAGCCTGGGCCGGCTGAGCCAGGTAAGGCTTGCGCTCAAACAATCTCGCCAACTCGAGATACACATCCGGTCGTGCCTCCCGGCTCTCGGTAACCACTCCCTCCTCTAAGACGCCATCGAGAGTCGCAATCTCTTCCCGGGTGTACTGCCGCATATCGGCCCATTCCCAGAAGGAACAGCCGGAGAGTTTTCCCTCCGCCTCGAGCTCGATCAGCAGATGAACCATCTTTTGCATAACGACCTGCGATTGGCCCCATTCCCGCGCGCCCCACTCGCTCACCGTGAACGGCCGTCCGGGGCCGAAGTACTCCGCTTCCTTCCTGAATTGATCGATGTCGAAGGTGTACACGTGCTGATCGAAGAAATCCATTCCCGCTTGCTCGAAGATCGGCTTCGCGGCCTCTTTGTTCATGCTGTTGGCGAAAGAGATGGGGCGCGCCAGCACATCCAGCTTCCGGCAGCGCGCTTTCCCTTCCCGCAGGTATTCCACCGTCAGGTTGCACTCATTCCCCAGCAGCCAGGCAAATACCGACGGCGAGTTCCAGTCACGCCGAATCGTTCCCTCCATGATCTGATATCCCAGCTCGATCATCGCCCGCGGCATGGTGTGGAAGTCCATGTTCCAATAACCCGGCTCTTCACTCACCAGCAGCCCAAGCTCATCCGCCAATTCCACAATGTGGCGATGATGCGGGTAGTGCACCAGGCGCACAAAGTTTGCGCCCAGCCCCTTGATCGTAGCCATGTCTTGTGCCATCTGCTGCCGCGTCAGGGTGAAGCCCTGATCCTTCCACATATCGTGCCGGCACACCCCGTTCAGCACCAGCGGCTCCCCGTTCAACTCAAATCGATCGCCCTGAATTTTCACTTCCCGAAATCCGGTGCGGCAACTCCAGGCATCTTCCCCATGCTCGGTCTTCAAACTCACCCTCAACTCATAAAGGTCAGGCGCCGCCGGCGACCACAAGTCCGGCGAGCTCACCTCAAAATCCGCTACTTCTTCGCTTGCTCCCACGGGAATCTGCACCGTCTTCCCTGCCCGCGCCACCTCCGATTCCCGCTTCAGCAACGTCACCTCGAGTTCCCCGGAGGTAGCTTGCTCGGAGTTGAGAAATAGCCGCGCCCGGCATGCGGCTTTCGTGTAGCCAGCGCTCAGCTCGTAACTCAGTTGCACATTCTCAATGTAAGCTGCCGCGCGCATCTCCACGTACACATCCCGGATGATCCCCCCGTGCGCTTCCCAGCCTGGATTCACCCCCAGCGAGATCGCCTCGATGCCCGCCCCGCTCGGCTCCGGGCGCAGGTCCGCTATCGCCACCTCAATGCTGTTCTTTCCTTCCTTCGCCTGTTTGGTGAAATCGAACTCGTAGGGAATGTAAGGCCCCATCGTACCCAGTTCCACGCCGTTCACAGTCACGCGGCCATGGTAAGTGATCCCCTCGAAATGCAGAATCGCTCGCTGCCCGCTGGAGAATGCGGGCAACAAGAACTCACGCTTCAAGTGATAGTACCCGAGCGGTCGCTGCGAAGAAGGGACCGGAATCACATCAAAAAGCTTTCCATTAACGTGCCGCTCCCAGGTCCCACTGAGATCCACGCCCATACGTGGGGTCCTGGGGTCGGCGGGCGAGCGCCCGTATATCCCCGGCGATACGGCAGCCATAATCCTCGAAGCTACCAACCTCTTCCGATTTGCGGCTTGATTCATTTGGTTTGTCCTCATCTCCGAGCTCTCAGTGCCTCGAACGATTAGACACAGATCTCACTGAGACCCTCCGTGTTCTCCGTGTTGAGGCTTTGACGGCACAGAGGTCACGGAGTTGGAACCCCGCATAGCTGCGTCCTATTAGAATATTGCTAATCACCAATCGCGAATCACCAATGTCAAAAGAACTTGATATTAAGCGCAATGAACAGGATCAAGACGACGACGGCATAGAATACGGGCTTGCTATACCAAGGGCTCAAATCCTTTTCCTTTGCCGCCCCGGAGTAAACTAATCCCTTGAGTTTTTCGGGTGCAGGCGCTTCTGTCAGGAAGCTGAGACCCACCGTCACCACCAATCCTGCGGCGAGTCCCCACACGGCTGTCCAGATATTCGACGCCATAGGAGAGGTGAATTTCAAGACCCCAAGCCGGTAGAGCACGTACTCGAGTGTTGCCCCCGATAGCCCGGCGGCCATGCCATAGAACCCTGCGGTGGCCGAGGGGCGCTTCCAGAACATCCCAAGCAAAAACACAATGAAGAAAGGCGAAATGAATAAGATCCCGATAAGTTGCATGTAATCCATCAGGTTGTTGAAATAAAGGACGATGTACGACGACGCGCAGGCAATACAAGCGCCTGCCACGGTGGCCATTCTTCCTACCTTCAGGTAATGCTGGTCAGGCCGATTTTTCACAAAGTAGGTCTGGTAAATGTCGTAGGTGAACACCGTGTTGAAGGCGGTAATGTTGCCGGCCATCCCGGACATAAAACTCGCCAATAGCGCCGTCAGCCCCAGCCCCAACATCCCGGTGTGATAGTAGCGGCCCATGAGGGTTGGCAATGCCAGGTTGTAATCGTGCTTGACGATCGAAGGGGCCACAGCCAGGGCCAGCATCCCTTGCACCGTGACGATCGCCGGGAAAAGCATTTTAGGAATCGCGGCTACAAGCGGAGTCTTTCTCGACGAAGCCAAGTCCTTGGCGGCCAGGGCGCGTTGCACGAGCAGGAAGTCGGTGCACCAGTAGGCCGGGGCAGCGCACAGCCCGATGCCCACCACCATCACCCACCAAGGCACGCCCAAGGGATCGCCAGGGCCTGCCATCCCTTTCCAGGTGTGCAGATACTGCTCCGGCAGCCGCGCCACCAGTCCTTTCCACCCGCCCACCTCGTGCAGCCCAAGAAAAGTCAAGGGGAGGAAGCCTATGACAATAAGAAAGAACTGAAGGAACTCGTTATAAATGGAGGACGAGAGTCCTCCCCAAAAAACAAAGACCAGCACCACCCCGCTGGCCAACAGCACGCTGCCAGTGAAGGGCCAGCCGAGCATGCTGCGGAAAACCACCGCAAAAGCAAACATGTCAATTCCGGACATGAGCACTGTGACGATGGCGAAACTGAAAGCATTGAGGATGTGGGCGCGATGGTCATAGCGCATGCGCAAATACTCGGGGACGCTTCGCAAGCCATTCGAATAGTAGTAGCGGACCATGAACAAGCCCAGAAAGACCATGGCCGGGATGGCTCCGATCCAATACCAGTTATTAGTCCGCATGCCATACTTCGCGCCGTTGGCGGTGTGGCCCATCACCTCCAGCGCCCCCAGATTCGCCGACATAAAGGCAATGCCCGTGATCCAGTGAGAGAAGGAGCGCTTCGACAAGAGGAAATCCGCAGAGGTCTTCATCTTGTCCTTGAGCCAATAGCCCACGCCCAGCACGGCGAGGAAGTAGGTAATGATGATTGCAAAATCAAGCCAACCAAGTTTCATTAGCATACGAAGTCCTAGTGTCCTCGGCGCCCCCTCACTGCTGCTTCGGACGCCGGAAGTGCCAGTCTGGTTCAAACAGCATCATGCGTCCGGTCGCGAGGTACGGGTGCCGTTTGGCCTCCTCGAGGTTCAATTCGGCGCCCAGTCCCGGAGCCGTGGGAACTTCCAGATATCCGTCGACCAGCTTGGGCGTCCAGGTAAGCAGATCCTTTTCCCACGGCTCATTGAACTGATCAAAATACTCCTGCATGTAGAAGTTGGGCGTGCATACGTCGATCTGGATATTGGCCAGTGTGCAGACCGGCCCTTGTGCGCTGTGGGGAAGAATCACGCCGTAGTGCGCGTCCACCATGTCCGCGATCTTGCGAGTCGCGAGGATGCCCCCCATGTGCAGCGGTTCGACCGTAACAACCGTGATGGCATCATCGCGCAACAACCCAGCAAACTGTTGCTTTGAAGTAAGACTTTCCCCCGTTCCCACAGGCACCTCCAGATGCCTCGCCACCTCGATCATGGCGTGGATATTTCCATGTGGAACAGGGTCCTCAAACCAAGCAGGGGCTGCCGCTTCCAGTCGCTTCCCCACCCGGATGGCGGTTTCCACGCTGAAGCGCGAATGAGCTTCGACGGCCAAGTCAACCGCCGGTCCCACCGCCTCCCGCACGGCGTTAACAATATCAATCGCCAAATCGAGATCGGTTGGCTGGGGTTTTCTCCACTCAGCCCCGAAGGGATCGAACTTCATCGCTGTGTAACCCGACTGAACCACCTGCTTGGCCGCTTTAGCAAAGTCCTCCGGCGTTCGTGGACAGCGATACCAACCGTTGGCGTAAGCGCGAATCTTATCACGACAACGCCCGCCCAGTAGATTGTAAATAGGCTGACCCAAGGCTTTGCCGATGATATCCCAACAAGCGATCTCAATCGCCGAGACAGCGCACATGTGTATTTGCGCCCCGTCGGCGTAGATGTCGCGCCTCAGGCGCTGGTGCAGCATCTCGATCTGAAAAACCTCCAAGCCCAAGATCAGGGGCTTCAGCTCGTGGATGGCAGCTTCCACGCTGCGTGGCAGATGGCCCAGCGTTCCTTCCCCGAGGCCCTTCAGGCCCTCGTCGGTTTCCACCTGCACAAACAGCCAGTTCTTCCAGGGATTGCCGACCAGGTAGGTTTTGATGTCCTTAATTCTCATAACCGACGAATCCGTCCTTTCGCGTGTAGCGCGTTCATGGCCTCTTGGGGATGTGATTGAGACCGTAATGCCGCTTGGACACCCTTGCAGTTTAGCGTGCTTTGCCGAAAGCCGCATACATAAAAAGCATCGATGCAGGGGCGGCCCTTGTGGCCGCCCAAGGGTTGCCCCTACAAAATTCTGATTAGGTGCGGTAGAGTGTCCAGGACGTAGGGAATGAAACTGTGAACTCAATTCAGGGAGACGGATATGAACGAATTTGCCGGAAAAGTGGTTGTCATCACCGGTGGCGGCTCCGGCATCGGTCAGGGCACGGCCTTGGTCTTCGCGCGCGAGAAGTCGTCCGTGGCAGTCATCGATTGGAACGACTCGCAGGCGCAAGAAACGCTCAACCTCATTCAGCAGGCGGGAGGCCAAGGCCTATTCATTAAAGCGGACGTTAGCAACAACGCCGAGGTGCAGCACGCGGTGAAGCAGATTGAGGAACGATTCGGAAGGATCGATGTATTGTTTGCGAATGCCGCCGTGCAGATCAACAAGCCCCTTTCCCAGACCACCGAGGAGGACTGGGACCAGACGCTTGATGTGAACTTGAAGGGGACGTTCCTGTGTTGCAAGCATGTCATTCCGGTGATGCAGAAACAAAAGCAGGGCTGCATCGTGATCAGTTCATCAGGACACGCTTTTCAAACTTATCCGAATTACACGGCTTATGCTGCCACCAAGGGAGGCCTCATAGCGTTCGTGCGCGCTGCAGCCCTGGACTGCGCTCCGCACGGAATCCGCGTCAACTGCGTTGTCCCAGGTGCCACCGACACCCCGCTCTTGCGCTACCACCTGAGCAAATGCCCGGAGGATGAGCAGCGCATCCTCTCGAAGATCCCGCTGAGGCGTTTCGCCACGCCTGAGGACATTGCGAAAGCAGTTCGTTTCCTGGCTTCCAGTGACGCTTCTTACATCACCGGCACCTGGATACTGGTGGATGGCGGCCTGCTCGCCCAGGGGTGAACCATGAGCCGTCGTTTTGATGTACCGGAGGGGCGGGAGAAAACTCCCGCGGGTCCCGAAGGGACCCAATGTCATTAGCCGTAGGTGAAACCTACGGATAGCTCAAACAACGATAACTAACCCCGAAGGGGTTGAACGGTGGCATATTCGACCCCTTCGGGGTCGGCAGGTATCGAAGGGGGATGGCTATTCATCCGTAGGTTCCACCTACGGCTAATGACCTTGATGCCCTTCGGGCATTCACTGCCCACGCTTCGTGCTTAAGTTGGCGCCGATGGGACAGCACCCCCACCTTGGCGCAGGAATGTGGAAGGAGTTGCACCCATGAAATCGTTATTTTATGCGGTTGTGATTTTCTCTTGCCCAGTGTGTCTCAGCGCGCAGACTTCCGTCGACACCCTGCCGCACTTGGGCGACTATGAATCGCATCGCGCCTCCAGTTACGATCGCAGTGGCGGCAACGCGGACTACCGCAGCCTGAAGCCAGGCGAGACCCTCGAAATCTTCAATGAAGACGGTCCGGGGGAAATCCGGCACATTTGGACAACCCTCCCGCCTTGGTCCGAAGCCTATCACCTGAAGAAGGTCGTGCTTCGCATGTATTGGGACGACGAAACGCAACCCAGCGTCGAAGCTCCCATCGGCGACTTCTTCGGTTTGGGGCTTGGAACTTACACTATTTTTCAGTCTGCATTATTAGTGGTCGCCCCCGACCAGGCTTTGAATTCCTATTTTCCCATGCCTTTTCGCAAACATGGGCGCATCACGGTAACCAACCAGGGCTCAAAAGAAATCACCGATTATTATTGGAACATCGACTGGGTCAAGCCGGCCTCTCTCGATTCGGGCGTTGCTTACTTCCACGCCCAATACCGCCAATGCGCTCCGTGTCACGGATGGTACAATGGGAATTTCTACGGCAACGACTTCTCGGAAGCTCGAAAGGACCCTCGCTGGTTCAACATATCCGGCGAAAGTAACTACGTCTTTCTCGAGGCCGCGGGGGACGGGCAACTCGCCGGCGTCACCCTCTCGGTGTTTGAGAATCAATGGGGCGGATGGAACGAAGGCGACGAGATGATTTGGGTGGATGGCGAAGCCGAGCCCCGCATCCACGGCACCGGGGGCGAGGATTACTTCAACGGAGCCTGGGGATTTTCCAAGCTCTATTCCTTGCCGCTGGTCGGCCTCACAGAGTTCCACGGCTGGGAGCCAGGCGCGCGTTTTTCGCTCTACCGCTGGCACCTCGAGGCTCCGATCCGCTTCCGAAAATCGATCAAAGTGACAATCGAAGACGGCCAAGCTAATTTGCGCTCGGATAACTTCTACTCCGTCGCTTATTGGTACCAGAAAGAACCGCACGCTCCCTTTCCGCCTCTGCCCCCCGTTGAGGAACGCATTCCCAAGTTCAAGCCCACGGGTGGACCGGGACAGGATCCGAATATGAAGTGAACGCGTTGCAGAGGCGGCTCCGTTAGCCGACGGATGGCCGCCCTGAGGCAAACCATCCGCCTCCTTTGCCGGCCGTCCTCTCCCTTGGGGAGAGGGTGGCCCGCTGCCGGCGCTTTCACCAGCCGGAGCGGGCCGGGTGAGGGGTTCGTTGGGAGGGGCTCGGAGCCTGGACTGAAGCAATTGAACAGGGCCCCTCAATTTGCGAATCCGGGTTAATGGCGTCCTGAGTGCGACCTATAGAAATGTCCACAGGCACGTGTTGAGCCGTGGCCGGAGAGAAGCCGCTGGGTTTTCTCACATATCCTTGAGGAGGTGTAATCATGTGGAGTCAAGAAGAGTTCAAAGGACGGGTAGCTGTGGTAACGGGAGGCAGCGAAGGGATTGGAGAGGACTTCTGCCGCGCCCTCTGCGAGGTGGGCTGCGAGGTGTATTTTTGTTCGCGCCATGCCGCACGGGGGCAGGCTGTGGCCCAATCCCGTGGACCGCTTGCCCACTACTTCCAAACGGACCTGAGCTCGCCGCAACAAATCACCGCCTTTGCCGCGCATGTTCGCGAACGCGCCGGCAGCGTCGATTATCTCATCAACAACGCAGCCAACGACGACCGCATCGCCTTCCGCGATATCACCGTGGAAGAATGTGACCACATGTGGCAGCTAAATTTGCGCTCCTTTCTGCTCACCTCGCGGGCATTCTTGGAGTTGCTTATTGTTGGAAAGGGCAAGAGCATCCTGAACATTGGAACGTGTAACTGGATGGTGGGTGAGGAGCCCTTCACGGTTTACAACGCTACCAAGAGCGGCATCCTGGGCTTCACGCGCTCTCTGGCGCG
>Ga0326728_10003506_pt1 | contig 48515 bp, 39 predicted proteins | sample MB3enrmetagenome_FD_207602 | JGI IMG/M metagenome (GOLD analysis project Ga0326728, IMG submission 207602) | Lab enriched peat soil microbial communities from McLean, Ithaca, NY, United States - MB31MN | ecosystem: Environmental > Terrestrial > Soil > Wetlands > Peat | place: USA: New York... | reverse complement strand
CATCGTCCGCTCCATCGCGGCCTGCGTGTAAGAGATCATGCTGCCCATGGTCTCTCACCCTCGCCGCCTGCAAAGCGGACAGATCACTTGCTAATCCAACCGGACATATCATGTGCTAACGACACTAACGCGGACGAATATTGACTCGGCGGCGGCACAGGGGTACCCTATGCTCAATGGTAGTTGCTTGCCTCGGGTGCGAGCATCGCGGCGGGTTTCATCTCCAAACAGCAGAAAGTAATTTTGTGCCCTATGGTTGTGGCCGGGCAATTCCGGCCGCGGTGCCTGATAACCGACAAATGAGCCAGACGGATCCACAAGAGGTGAATGCCAAAGCTGAATGAAGAAAAGCATCGAGATTACCCCTCGCATTGAAACCCTGTTCGGCACCAGGGATGAAAACCTGCACGTGCTGGAAGATGGCCTGAACATCAGTATCGACTTGCGTTCCAACGCCATTGAAATGGAAGGCGCGGCGGGCGATGTGGCCCGCGCTCAGCAGGTCTTTGCCGATTACGAACATCTGCAACGCTCCGGGTACAGCTTCAACAATGGCGACCTGAACAGCATGCTGCGCGTGCTGATGGCCGATCCAAAAGCCACTCTGCGTGGTCTGGCCGAAGCGGGGAAGCAGCGTTCCCTGGGACGCCGCATAGTGCAGCCCAAGAGCCTGAACCAGCGGCGCTATCTGGAAGCCATTGAGAAGCACGACATGGTGTTTGGCATCGGACCAGCCGGCACGGGCAAAACTTATCTCGCGGTTGCCATGGCAATCTCGGCGCTGCTGACCAAGCGCGTGAACCGGATCATTTTGGCGCGTCCTGCTGTCGAGGCGGGTGAGCGGCTGGGTTTTCTGCCGGGAACGCTGCAAGAAAAAATCGATCCTTATCTGCGGCCCTTGTATGACGCACTCTACGACATGCTCGATCCGGAGAAGGTCGATCGTTTCCTGGAGAAGAACGTGATCGAGATCGCTCCGATCGCGTTTATGCGTGGACGCACGCTGAACGATTCGTTCGTCATCCTGGATGAAGCGCAGAACACGACTTCCGAACAAATGAAGATGTTCGTGACCCGGCTGGGGTTCAACTCCAAGGCGGTCATTACTGGCGACATTACCCAAATTGATCTGCCGAACGCCCGCCGCAGCGGCTTGCTGGAAGCGATCGACATTCTGAAGAACGTCGAGGGGCTGAATTTCGTTTACTTCGATGAGGGCGATGTGGTGCGGCACCATCTGGTGCAGAGGATCATCCGGGCCTACGACGAGCACAAGACGAAGTTAGCGGAACAGCAGATGTCATTGCTGGAGCCGAAAGCTGGCGTGAACGGAAAAATCAATGGTGGCCAGGACACGTCGCGTGAGAACCAGGTAGCTCACGAGGGACTGCAAGCCGAAGAATAAAAGGCGGAGAATTAACAGGAGGGTTTCGCAAAGACCCTCCTGTTCGATTTTCGCGCGTGGAGTGATGACCGACGTGCCGAGGAAGCCTGCGTTTCGGACAGCAGAGCGGCAAAGCATGATTGTTTTTCGCAGACCAGTGGCCGGCGTGAGTGAGAGGGCGCTGGCACAGTTCACGGTGCGCGCGCAGCGAGCCATTGGACTGCGGGGGGAAGTAAATATCCTGGTCGCTGGCGATGAGGAATTGCAAGCGCTGAATTCTCGTTTTCGAGGCAAGCATCAGCCGACTGATGTGTTATCGTTTCGGGCCATGGCAGAAGCGGGAGGTATCGCCGGCGACTTGGCAATTTCCGCTGATCTGGCGGCATTTCATGCCAAGCGCTTGGGCCATGTAACCGCGGAAGAGTTGAAGATTCTGGTTGTGCATGGACTGCTTCACCTGGCGGGCTACGATCACGACCAGGACCAGGGCGAAATGGCCCGGCGGGAATTTCTTCTTCGGAAAAGATTGGGCCTGCCAGCAGGATTGATTGAAAGGCATCAAGTCCAGAGTGCAGCCAGGCCGGGAGCCTCAGCTGCCAGAGGCAAATCGGTCGCGCTAAAAGGGCGGAGGAGGACTCGGGCTGCGCCCGGAACCGCCGGACAAAAGACCAGATGAACTTCGCCATTGCAGTGGCGCTTCTCATATTGCTGGGAGTGCTGACGCTGGTTTCCTATGTAGACCGTCTTTACTCCGAAATCGGCAAATTTCTTTCGCGCGAATTTCAGGACAACATCGACATCTTTGAGCAGGTGGTGGAGCCGCGACTGGGCGTAAGCCGGATGCGGGCCGCAGCTTCCATGGCGGTGCTGACGCAACTAACTACGGCGTCCATCGCCATGCTAGTGGGCTTCGCGGTGTTTCGCGAGAACGTCTGGGGCCTATATGAAATTTTGCAGGCAACGTTGAGCCTGGTGCTGATTGTCATTCTGTGCAACCGGTTTCTTCCCTTCGTTTTCTTCGCGCGAACTAAGGGCCGGTGGCTTGTCCGCTGGATTTTGTTGCTGCGCATCCTGATTTACCTGGTCCTGCCGGCGACGCTGGTGATCGGCTTTCTGCAATCGGTTACTTCACTCACCCGTGGTCACCCCGACGAGCAGCCAGAGAGCCAGTCCGAAGCAGTCGATGCCTTGATCGAGGCTGGGCAGGAGGAAGGCATTCTCGACGAAAGCAATCGCGACTTGATCCAGTCGGCGGTGGAGTTTGGCGAGAAGACGGTGCGCGAGACCATGAAGCCGCGACCGGAAATCGTTGCCGTGCCTGCCAACACTACCGTCGAGCAGTTCGTTGAACTGCTGCGCAAGAAGCCGTTTTCGCGAGTTCCGGTGTATGAAGGGACCATCCATAACATAAAAGGAATCGTGTATGCGCAGGACGTGCTGCAAGTGCCGGATTCCGAAGCTGCGGCGCGGACGGTCGACACCCTCATGCGCAAAGACGTGTACTTCGTCCCGGAAAGCAAGCTGGGCAGCGATTTGTTGCGGGAGATGCAAAAGAACAACATCCGCATGGCGATCGTGGTGGACGAGTATGGCGGAGTAGCGGGACTGGTAACCATCGAGGACCTGGTGGAAGAAATCGTGGGCGAGATCAGCGACGAGCACGACAAGTCAGAGATCGTGCGCGAAAGCGACCGGTCGTACGTCGTGCCGGGGAATATGGATGTGGATCGGCTGGATGAGTTGCTGGGCATACGTCCGGAAGGAAAGCAGTCAGCTACCATTGCCGGCTTGGTCAGCGAGATCGCCGGGCGCATTCCGCGCAGAGGCGAAGTGGTCGAGGAAGACGGCTTGCGCTTCGAAGTGCTGGACTCGACCGAACGAAGAGTGGAGCGGGTGAGAGTTTCGGTGGTGAAGCCACAGCAGATGAAGCTGATGTAGAAGCAACTGCTAGCTACTAGCTTTGTGGCGAGGAGCCACATCCTACGCCTCCTTCAGATGAAGAACGATCTTGACTGCTAGTCGCTAGGAGCCAGAAGCTAGTAGCCTATCTCCATGGCATTTCATTCTGGATTCGTTTGCATTCTCGGCCGGCCGAATGTCGGCAAGTCCACATTGCTGAATGCGCTGGTGGGCGAGAAACTGGCCATCATCAGTCCCAAACCGCAAACTACGCGCAACCGGATTCTGGGGATCATCGAAGTTCCAGCGAAAAATCAGCGACCGGGAGCCCAAGTTGTGCTCATCGACACGCCCGGCGTCCACAAGCCGGACAGCTCGCTAGGTCGCAAGATGATGGTCGAGGTCCGCGAGGCAATGGAGGGTTGCGACCTGGTGCTGCTGATGACGGATGTGACCCAGAAGCTTGACCGGAAAGACGAATTTGCCCTGCAAATGGCGCGGGACGCCGGAACGCCTGTGTTTCTTCTGCTGAACAAGATCGATCTAATTCCTCAGAAGGATCAGCTATTGCCCATGATCGACCAACTTCGCCAGCTTCAGGACTTCCGCGAAGTGATTCCGCTTTCCGCCCGCAAAGGCCAGGGTTTGGATATCTTGTTGAGTGCCGTGGTGCGGAATTTGCCGAAAGGGCCGCGATATTTCCCCGAAGGACAACTCACCGACCAGCCAGTGCGCTTCATGGTGTCGGAGATCATTCGCGAGCAGGTACTGCTGGAGACGCGCCAGGAGCTTCCATACGCGACGGCGGTGGTGGTTGAGCAGTTTGAGGAGAAAAAGACTCTCACTAGGATCGCGGCGATACTCTATTGCGAACGGGATGCGCAAAAACGGATTCTGATCGGCAAACAGGGACAAATGCTGAAGAAGATTGGCACCGCCGCCCGGGTGCAAATTGAGAGAATGGTCGGCACCAAGGTGTTTCTGGAGTTGTTCGTCAAAGTGATGCCAGGCTGGCGGGAGTCGAAGACGTTCGTCGAAGAGACCGATTGGCGGCGTCAGTTGGAGCAAATGACGGGCATGGGTACCGCAACTAGGGGAGAGAATGCCCTTGGCCGCGACCTTGCTTCTGCCGCAAAAGCGGTGGACTTCGATGAAGAGCTCTAGTTGCCGGGACGCACCGGCTCATTCCTTGACCGCGATGCCCAGAGCCTTCATCTTGCGGTAAAGATGGCTGCGCTCCAGACCTAAGATCTCAGCAGTGCGGCTCACGTTGCCGTGGTTTTCGTCGAGCTTTTTGAGGATGTAGTCTCGCTCGTAGGCCGCGCGCGCCTGGTGCAGAGTGGAAAATTCGCTGCCGGCACGGCGGCCGCCATCGCGATGGACCAGCGGCGGAAGGTGTTTCCGGTCAAAGCGCAGAGTGGTGGGGTTCATGATGACGATGCGCTCGATCACATTGCGCAACTCGCGGACATTTCCCGGCCAGGAATAGCGCATGAGCGTGTCCACGGCGTCATCGCTGATCTCGCGTGGCCGGCCGCCGTAGGCGGCGGAAAACTCCTTCAGAAAATGGCGGGCCAGCAGAGGCAAATCTTCTTTGTGTTCCCGCAACGCTGGAACCGAGAAGGGAATTACGTTCAGGCGGTAGAACAGGTCCTCACGAAAATTTCCCCGGGAGATTTCTTCTTCCAGGTCTTTGTTGGTGGAGGCGATCACCCGCACATCTACCGTGATCGGTTCATCGCTGCCAACCGGGACGAAGCGCTGCTCATCCAGCGTACGTAGAACCTTGGCCTGGGTCTTCAAACTCATGTCGCCGATCTCATCCAGAAAAAGCGTGCCACCATCAGATTTCTGGAAAGTGCCGTCTTTGTGCGCCGTGGCGCCCGGAAATGATCCCTTGACGTGGCCAAACAACTCGCTCTCGATCAGATCTTCAGGGATGGCGGCACAGTTTACTTCCACGAACATCTCGTCCTTGCGCAGGCTTTGGGCGTGAATGGCGTGTGCGACCAGTTCTTTCCCTGTCCCGGATTCGCCATAGATGAGCACCCGCCCGCTGGTAGGCGCCATGATCTGGATCTGCTGGCGTAGAGCTTTCATGGGAACGCTATTACCGACGATCGCGCTTCTCGGAACCAGTTGTCGTTTCAACTCGCGATTTTCGTCCCGCAAGCGCTTGGCATCGAGAGCGTTCTTGATGACGACCAGAGTGCGTTCAATGGAGAGCGGCTTCTCCAGGAAATCGAAGGCTCCCAGCTTGGTAGCGCGGACGGCAGTTTCAATGGTGCCGTGGCCGGAGATCATGACAACCTCGGGGGCGTCATCCAGGCTGCGAATCTTCTCCAGGGTTTCCAGTCCGTCAATTCCGGGCAGCCAGATGTCGAGCAGGACGACATCGGCCGCATGCTTTTGCAGGCTTTCGAGGCAGGCCTCGCCACTGTCGGCGATGGTGGCCGAAAAGCCTTCGTCTTCCAGCACGCCCTGCAGCGACTGGCAAATACTGGCTTCATCATCCACGATCAAAACGTTATGCATGTTGGTTAACCGGCGTGCTCTCGACCAGTTCTGGCACCACCGGCAGTTCGATCACAAACCTGGCGCCTACCGGTTGGTTCTCCTCTACGCGAATCGTGCCGTGATGGTCCTCCACGATCCGGCTGACAATGGCCAGCCCGAGTCCGGTGCCGCGCCGCTTGGTGGAGAAATAGGGAAGAAAAAGGCGCTCTTTGATCTCCCGGGTAACACCGTGGCCGGTGTCGGCCACGGTGATTTCCACGGCGTCGCGGCTGGGCAGCAAGGATGTAGAAATGGAAATCTCGCGAAAGAGTGCGCCCTGCATGGCTTCCGCGGCATTATCCACAAGATTGGCGAGCGCGCGTTTAATGGCTTCAGGATCGACCATCACATCCGGCAGCTCGGACGCCAGGCTGGTACGCACGCTGATGTTCTCCAGGCGGCCATTGAACATGGAAAGCGTGCTGTCCACAATCGCATTGATATTGCTGGGTTGAGGGCTGGCCGCAGGAAAACTTGCTAAAGTGGAGAACTCGTCCACCAAAGTGCGAACCGTTTCCACCGCTCCGCTGATGGTCTCCGCGCAACTTTGAAAAACGCGCAACGAGGCGTCATCGGGAAAATTGCCGCGCTGCAAGTGCCGCCGGATCCGTTCGGCGGAGAGCCCAATGGGTGTCAGAGGGTTCTTGATCTCGTGAGCAACGCGGCGCGCGACTTCTCTCCAGGCAGCCTGTTTTTGCGCCTTCAGCAGCTCGGAAAGATCGTCGAAAACCAGAACATAGCCCAGCCGTTGGCCCTGATGCTGGAGCGTGGCAACTGTCACTGCCACCACCAGGGTGGTGCGTTGCACTGTCATCTCCATCGGCGTCGTAGTGGTGCCCATGCGGTCAGCCCGGCGCAACTGCGGCTCCAGGTCCGCCAGAAACTCAGGGGGAAACAGTTGCGAGAGCGGAGCGCCGATTAGGACATCTGGGGTGCCGGTCTCCTCGCTGCCTGCGGGATGAAACAACCGCAGCAGCGCGCGGTTTGCGTGAGTGACGCGGCGCTCGGCGTTCAGCGAAAGGACACCGTTGGGAATGCTCTCGAGAATGGTCTCGATTTGCTTGCGGCGCTGATCCAATGCCACGTTCGCCGCTGTCAGGTCATGGCTGGAAGCTTCAATCTGGCGGCGGCTGGATTCCAGTTCCTCGGCCATGCGATTGAAAGACTGCACCAGGTCGCCGATCTCATCGGCAGCGCGCACCTCGACGCGGTGCCCAAGATGCCCGCGGGAAATTTCCTGAGTGGCTTCCGCCAGCGCCACTACGGGCCGGGTCACGAGTTTTGAGAGGAAGAGTGCGAACCACGTCGCCGCAAACAGCACCACCACAGTGAGCAGCAGGAGCATTTCCATATACACGCGCCGGACCAGCCGCCGTTCGTGGGCCAGCTCCAGGTAGCGGTGCTGGCGGCCTTCCACTTGCGCGACGGTCTCGGAAAATTTGCCGGGCAACGGCATCGCAACCAGAATCCGGCCATGCTCGTTCAGTGTGGCGCTGCCCAGGATGTAATCTGTCCGGTCCCAGGTGAACCGCACGGGCCCATTGCCGGTCCAACTCTCCAGTGGTAACTTAGGACGCAGTTCCGACCATGCCGCCGGAGTGCCAAAGCTCGCCAGGACGGTTTCTCCGGTGAGCGCGACAGCAAAACCGCCCTGCAAAGTGGTCTGGTGCTTGCGCAGTTCATTCTCTATAGCCAAAGCGCTACCGCTGGCGAGAGCGGTTCGAGTTTCCGGAGAGGCAGCGATGGAAGCGGCCTCTGCACAGGCGTTTTGCCAGGCATACTGCGTCAACAGCGAGGTCATCAGCGCAGTGTCCAGCCGCACTTCTTCCACTGGGCTGGAGAACCATCGGTCGATGGAACGATTCATCAGGACGTAGGCGAAAAGAAACATCCCGATCACCGGCAAGAAGGAAAGCAGCAGGCTGGCGACGACCAGCCGAGTGCGAAACTTGGAACCCAGCACGCCTAGCCTTCGTTCAGCGAACAGCTTCAGAAGGTTCCTCGCCAAAACGAAGGTGAGGGACAAGAACAACACGAAGATCAATACCGAGAGTGCGGCGAACAGCAGTAGTTGCTGGTTGGTATTCGGCTGAAAGGGAAGATCGAACGAGGTCAGGGCCAGCAAGATTCCGAACACCAGTGCCAGACCCAGAGCAACCGGAATGATGATTTTTTTCCGGGTGGAAAACTGCAAGTCTGGACGTATTGGGTTGTTGGTGGACACTGGAGTCCTCGCCTGCCCTTCACCCTGGAACGGCAGGGTAACGTCCACATTATAAGCGGATGAGGCGCGGCTGCAGTCGAGCAGGAACTGGGTGCTTGGCGAGCTGCCCGTCTCCCGCTGAGGTAACGAAAGATCATGATCGTCCGTCGGCGGAGCCCTCGGGAACAGCCCATTAGCGGGCATTGGGCCGTTGAAAATACACGATGGCCGCGCGGCCGCCCAGTACAAGTACCAAAGTTACTGGTACGGTAACGCGACTGCGTTGACAATTTATGTCAACGCGAACTACGCTGCAAATCTCCCCTAAGAACCAGTGAGCGTTTCGCGGGCGCCAACACGGCGCAGTGGTGTTTGTCTGTCAGCAGGATAGGAGATCGGAGTATGTCTCAACGGCTGGGTGATCTTCTCGTCAAGGAGAAGGTCATTACTTCAGAACAGCTGGAGCAGGCAACAAAAGTCCAGAAAGAGACGAACTGCCGTTTGGGGACCGCGCTCGTCAAGCTCGGCTTCCTCACCGACGAGGATGTCACCAATTTCCTTTCCCGGCAGTATGGCGTCCCGGCAATCAACCTCTCGTATTTCGAAATCGATCCTTCCGTAGTTCAACTGATTCCCTGCGAAACTGCCAAGCGCTACAAGATTCTGCCTCTGAGCCGGGTAGGCGCGTCGCTCACGATTGCCATGGTGGACCCGACCAATGTTTTCGCCATGGACGACATCAAGTTCATGACCGGCTTCAACATTGAGCCGGTGGTAGCGTCGGAAAGCTCGATCCTTGAGGGAATTGACCGGGCTTACGCCACGACCAAAGAAGAAGACCTTGAAACCGTGATGCAGTCGATGAACGAGGTTGAGGAGTCGGACGTCGAACTGCAATCGGAACAGGAGGAAATGAGGCTGGCGGACCTGGAGAAGGCCGCCGACGAAGCCCCGATTGTCAAGTTGGTGAACATGGTGCTCAGCGAGGCAGTCAAGCGCGGGGCCAGCGACATCCACATGGAACCCTACGAAAAAGAGTTTCGTGTGCGCTACCGCATTGACGGTATTCTGCAGGGCATCATGACACCGCCACTCAAGCTGAAGGATGCCATCACGTCGCGCCTCAAGGTCATGGCAAAACTGGACATCAGCGAAAAGCGGCTGCCGCAGGACGGCCGCATCATGCTGAAGATGAACATTGCGGGACGCAAGAAACAGCTCGACTTCCGCGTGAGCACGTTGCCGACGTTGTGGGGCGAAAAGGTCGTGCTGCGGTTGCTGGACAAAGAAAACCTGCGCCTCGATATGACCAAGCTGGGGTTCGAGCCGGAATCCCTGGTCAAATTCGAGAAAGCCATTCTGAAACCTTACGGCATGGTGCTGGTCACCGGACCAACGGGATCGGGCAAAACCAATACGCTGTATTCTTCGATCTCCCGCCTGAACCAGCCTGACACCAACATCATGACTGCGGAGGATCCGGTCGAGTTTCAGTTGGCTGGCGTGAACCAGGTGCAGATGAAGGAACAGATCGGATTGAACTTTGCCGCCGCCCTGCGCGCTTTCCTCCGGCAAGACCCCAACATCATCCTGGTGGGCGAAATCCGCGACTTTGAGACGGCCGAGATTGCCATTAAGGCCGCTCTGACCGGGCACTTGGTGCTCTCCACCCTGCACACTAACGGTGCCCCGGAAACCATTACACGGCTCATGAACATGGGTATCGAGCCCTTCCTGGTTGCAACCTCCGTGCACCTGATCTGTGCCCAGCGACTGGTGCGCCGGATCTGCAAGGAATGCGCCGAGACCGTGGACGTTCCCCAACAGGCGCTGATCGAGGAAGGATACACAGCGGAAGAAGCCAAGACGGTGAAGATCCAGAAAGGAAAAGGCTGTGGAGTGTGCAATAACACCGGCTACAAGGGGCGCGCCGGCCTGTATGAGGTGATGGAAGTGGATGACGAAATCAAGGAATTAGTGCTGGTAGGCGCTTCTGCGGTCGAATTGAAGAAAAAAGCCATCGAGCAAGGGATGATCACCTTGCGACGCAGCGGCCTTATCAAGGTGGCTGCGGGCGTCACAACGCTCGAAGAGGTGGCGCGCGAGACGATTCACTAGAGAGTAAACGGAGAAAGGGAGAGGCATGTCGCTTTCGTTGAGCAATCTGTTGAAGAGAATGCTGGAGATGGGTGGCAGTGACCTGCATATCACCACGAACTCACCACCACAAGTGCGGGTGCATGGCCATTTAATGCCGCTCGATTTGCCGCAATTGACACCGGCGGAGACCAAGCAGCTGGCGTACAGCGTGATGACCGACTCGCAGAAGCACCGCTTCGAAGAGAATCTGGAACTGGACTTTTCGTTTGGACTGAAAGGACTGGCCCGCTTTCGCGCCAACACCTTCAACCAGCGAGGCGCCACGGCTGCGGTGTTCCGCTTAATTCCTTTCGAGATCAAATCATTTCAGGAATTGGGGCTGCCGCCGGTGGTAAGCAAAATGTGCGACAAGCCGCGCGGGCTGGTGCTCGTAACTGGACCGACCGGATCGGGTAAGTCCACCACGCTGGCTGCCATGATCGACAAGGTTAACACCGAGCGCCATGACCACATTCTCACCATTGAAGACCCGCTCGAGTTTGTGCACATGAACAAGAATTGCGTGGTCAACCAACGCGAATTGCACGCTGACACCAAGAGCTTCGCGGACGCCTTGCGCGCGGCTTTGCGCGAGGACCCCGACGTGGTGCTGATCGGCGAAATGCGCGATCTGGAAACTATCGAGTCAGCGCTGCGCATCGCGGAGACCGGCCACCTGACATTCGCCACTCTGCACACCAATTCGGCGTCCTCGACGATTAACCGCATCATCGACGTTTTCCCGGCGCACCAGCAGCCGCAAATCCGGGCCCAATTGTCGCTGGTGCTGGAAGGCATCATGTGCCAGACCCTGCTGCCGAATGCGGATGGCAGGGGACGGACGATGTGCATGGAAGTGATGGTGCCGAATCCCGCCATTCGCAATCTGATTCGCGAGGACAAGATCCACCAGATCTACTCTGCCATGCAGGCCGGGCAGGACAAGTTCGGAATGCAGACCTTCAACCAGTCCTTGGCGACGGCCTACGCACAAAGAAAGATTACGCTGGAAACCGCTTTGGCGTGCTCCAGCAATCAGGATGAATTGCAGGAAATGATCAATCGTGGCACCAGCTTGCTGACCCGCGCCCAGCCCGGATCGATGGCTAAGGGAGCGGCGCACAGCAAACATTAGAGGAACGCATGAGAAACCCGGGCGGCAGAACCGTCCGGGCGGCGGTTCCCGATGAGCCCAGCGGTTGGGAAATCGGGACACAATCTGGGGAAGCAAAAAGAGGTCAACCATGCCAGTATTTACATTTTCGGGAAAGAACGAGGCCGGTGAGAAGGTTACGGGGGAGCGGTCGGCAGCGAACAAGCAAACGCTGGCTGCCCAACTACGCAAGGAGCGCATCACGACGGGGTCGATCCGGGAAAAGGGCAAAGAATTCTCCCTGCCTACCTTCGGCTCAGGCAAAGTCAAGACCAAAGAAGTGGCGGTCTTCTTCCGGCAGTTCTCGGTGATGATCGACGCCGGTCTGCCACTGGTGCAGTGTCTGGAAATCCTGGCCGCGAACCAGGAGAACCAAACCTTTCAAAAGACTCTCAACAACGTGCGCAGCACGGTGGAAGGCGGTTCCTCGCTGGCCAACGCCATGCGGCAATACCCCAAAATCTTCGACGACTTGACGACCAACATGATCGAAGCAGGTGAAACCGGCGGTATTCTCGACATCATCCTGCAACGGCTTTCGCAATACGTCGAAAAAGCGGTGAAACTGCGCTCGGCGGTGAAGTCGGCATTGATTTACCCCGTCTCGGTGGTCAGCTTGGCGTTCCTGATCGTCGGGGCGCTGCTGAAGTGGGTGGTGCCGATCTTCGCCAACCTGTTTGCCGGGTTGAACGTTGCCCTGCCGCTCCCTACCCGCGTGGTGATGGGATTGAGCGCATTTGTGGGCCAGTTCTGGTGGTTTTTCATCTTGGCCGTTATCGGACTGATCTTCAGCATTAAGCAGATTCGCGCGAACCCTCGCGCCCGCTATTACATGGACTATGCAATGCTGAAAATGCCCGTCCTGGGTATGCTGCTGCGCAAGATCGCCGTGGCCCGCTTCACCCGCACCTTGGGAACGCTGATCACTTCCGGCGTGCCGATTCTGGAGGGCCTGAGCATCACGGCGCGGACCGCTGGCAACTCGGTGCTGGAAGAAGCGCTGATGAAGGTGCGGAAAGCGATTGAGGAAGGCCGCACGATCGTGGATCCGCTAAGGGAATCGGGCGTGTTCCCCAACATGGTTACGCAGATGATCGGCGTAGGCGAAGCCACGGGTGCGATGGACTCCATGCTTCAGAAAATCGCCGACTTCTACGAAGATGAAGTGGATGCAGCAACCAAAGACATGCTGGCGTTGCTGGAACCGCTCATTATTAGCTTGTTAGGCGTCATGATTGGCGGCATTGTGGTTGCACTGTACATGCCGTTGTTCGCCATGATCGCCAAGATGGCGGGATAAGGCAGTAGCTGCTAGCTGGAATGCGGACTGGCTGACTTCGGTTGTTACCGCAGGCTGCCAAATGAAGGGACAGAAATGCAGGCGGCTTTCGATGAACGGACATGGCTGATCTGGCTGGTCAAAGTGCGGGTCATCATTCTCACCGTCCTGCTGGGAATTGAACTGGCCGTGGCGCGGCTCACCCCCGCGTCTTTTCCTTTGCGCCTGTTCATCGATGTCATCCTGCTATGGTACGCCGTCTCCTTGTTTCACATGTGGCTCCTGTCGGTCTGGCAGGAAACACGAATTCAAGCCCTGCTGCAAATATTGATTGACCTGGCGCTGGTGACGTTGGTGGTGTACGTCACTGGCGGCATCGATAGTTCACTGAATTTTCTCTACCCCCTGGTCATCACAGTAGCCTGTATTCTGCTGCCGCGGTCCTGGGCTTATCTGTCGGCCGCGCTGGCCTTCATTCTGTATGGAGCGGTTCTCAATCTCACCTACTTTGAGGTGGTTCCTTCCTACTCCACCACCCACCCAGACGTGAAGGCGCTGCAGGCGATCATCCTGGTCAACCTGTTCGGCTACCTGGCAGTGTCCTATCTGGCCGGGTTATTGGTGGCCAAGCTTCGTCAGGTGGGCGTCACTCTCAAGCACACCAGCGGCGAGTTGGAAAACCTGCAGGCGCTGCATGAGAACATCATCCAATCCATTACCGGAGGCCTGATCACTACGGGTCCCGACGGCCACATTACCCTGGTCAACACCGCCGCACAGAAGCTGCTTGAGACTCCGGAGGAACAACTACTCGGCCGACCTGTGGAGCAACTGTTTCTGGATCCTCTGCCCCAGCTAGGGCGTGGGCGCGCTCATGCCGAAGTGCGATTTGCCACCGCCAGAGGGTACCGAAAGACCTTCCGGGTATTTTCCTCCGAGCTGGCGGTGGGACAACAGGAAACAGTGGGACAGGTGTACACGTTTGATGATCTGACAGAAATCCGCCGCCTGGAGCGCGAAGTCCGTATGCAGGATCGTCTGGCAGCGGTGGGACGACTGGCCGCGGCTATTGCCCACGAAATCCGCAACCCGCTGACCTCGATTGCGGGCGCAGCCAATCTTCTCGGCGAGATTCCGGACCTGGAAGAAGAACAGCGGCAACTACTGCGAATCGTGACTCGCGAATCAGAGCGGCTGAACAAGATCATCACCGACTTTCTGGCCTATTCACGCGGCGGCCAGTATGTCTTTGCTCGCACCGATGTCGTGGCGTTGCTGGATGACACACTCACGCTGCTGCAACATCGCTTGCTGGCGCAAGGCTCGAAGATCAGAATCGAACGGCGCGACGCGGCGCCGCATGCGTTCACCATGGCAGACGGAGACAAGCTCAAACAGGTTTTCTGGAACTTCTGTGAAAACGCAGTGCGGGCAATGGGAGAGCAGGGAACTCTGACCGTTTCCGTCACGCCTGCCGGAAAGGATTGGCAGATCAGCTTTGCCGACACCGGTCCCGGCATGCCGCCGCAATTGGTGGAAAAAGTTTTCGAGCCGTTTCAATCGGAGTTTGAAGGCGGCACCGGTCTGGGCTTGGCGATTGTTTACCAGATTGTGCAGGCGCACCAGGGAAAGGTATGGGTGCGCTCAAAACCAGGACAAGGAAGCCAGTTCGTCATGCGCTTGCGGCGCATGGCGGAGGAAGGCAGCAGCGCGGACCACTCCCGCGAGGTCAGGCAGACAACTCCAGTCGAGGCGGCAAGCGTTGCTGCCGCGGTAGCGCCCGGTGGAGGCAGACATGGGTAACATCCTGGTTTGCGATGACGAGCGCTCCATCTGCGAAATGCTGGACATCGCTCTGCGCCGTGATGGCCACAGGGTGGAAACAGTCACGTCCGGAGATTTGGCGATGCAGAAGCTCGACTCCGCCATCTTTGACGTGGTCGTGACCGACATTCGGATGCCCAAGACAAACGGCATCGAGGTGTTGCGGCATGCGCACCAGGTCTCCCCGGAGACCGCAGTAATTCTGATTACTGCAGTAGAGGACTATGAGGCTGCTGTACAGGCCGTGAAAGCCGGTGGCGCCGCAGATTACATTCGCAAGTCTCCTGGTTTGGTGGACGAGATCAAATTGGCCATCAACCGGGCTCTGGAAAAGATAACGCTGAGCCGGCAGAATTTCGCTTTCAAGCGCGACGCCGCCACGCGAAATTCTCTCGACAATATCGTGGGCGTCAGCGAAGCGATGGAAAAGCTGAAGCAGACCATCCGCACCGTGGCCTCAACCCAAAGCACAGTGTTGGTGTACGGCGAGAGCGGTACGGGCAAGGAACTGGTCGCACGCGCCGTGCACGTTTGCTCGCCACGCGCTGCGGAGCCGTTCGTTTCCATCAACTGTGGGGCCTTTCCGGAAACTCTGCTGGAAAGCGAGCTCTTTGGCTATGTCAAAGGCGCTTTCACCGGGGCGGCGCAGAATAAGCGCGGGTTGTTTGAAGTGGCCGATCATGGCACCGTGTTCCTGGACGAAATCGGCGAAATGAGTTTGCCGATGCAGGTCAAGCTGCTGCGCGTGCTGCAAGAGCGCTGCGTGCGTCCGGTGGGCGCGACGGAGGAAATCGCCATCGATGTCAGGGTGATCGCCGCTACTCATCGCGACCTTGACGAGCAGGTCGCAGAGCACACCTTCCGGGAAGATTTGTACTATCGCCTGAGCGTAATCCCGATTCTGGTGCCTCCGCTGCGCGCTCGCTGCGAAGACATCCCGCTGCTGGTGAACCACTTTGTCAAGAAATATGCGCCGGCGGCGGGGAAAACCTTCCTCCACGTCAACCGGGAGTCGCTCGAAGCTCTGAATGCCTACAGTTGGCCCGGCAACGTGCGGCAGTTGGAGAACACCATCGAGCGCGCGGTTGCCCTCGAATCAGGCGAAGAATTGCACGTCGAAGTCCCGGTGGAGAAGGCGAAAGCCAAGGCTGCAGCCGCCGCCGTCAATGGGATGTCGTCAACATCGGGAATACTCGCTGACGGTGTGGGAATGGAAAAATACGTGGCCGACATTGAGGTCAACCTGATCAAGTCAGCCTTGACCCAGTCCCACGGGGTGCAGACCGCGGCTGCTGATCTGCTCAAGATCTCCTACCGCTCGTTCCGGCATTTGATGAAGAAGTACGAGTTGTAGTCGTCGGTCCTTGGTCCTTGGTCGTTAGTCGTTGGTCGTTCGTCTTCACTCGGAGCATCCTGCAAAAACCAGGGGCCGACGACGGACAACCGGCCACAAATCGCACTTCATCATCAAGCGTTGGGCCGCAAGCGTCAGAGCTGGATTTTCACGGCGGGTCAAGGGCACTCGCCAAAAAGATCCTCAAGAGCCGACTAACGACCAACGACCGACGACCAACGACGAAGGACGAACGACCAACGACTAACGACCGTCTTTCTTCAACTGCTGCTTCCATCCCAGCACTCTAGCCCGGTTGCCTTCTGCTTCCGCCTCCGGGATCATGCCTTTTTTCTGATAGAGCACTGAGAGACTCGTGTGGGCTAGCACGTCGTCCGGATCGATTTCCGAGATACGTTTCGCCACGGCAATTGCTTCATCCAGCCGGTCCAGATCCTGCAGGGCGCGCGCCATGCCGTGCATGGCTTCGGTGAAAGTGGAATCGGCCTCTAGCGATTGCTGGTACTCGGCAAGAGCCCGCTCGTGCTGCCCCTCCGCGACGAGGTCTAGGGCAGCGTAGTAGTGATTCTCCGCTTTCTGGCGGGTTTTGTCATCGGGCATAGAACACAGTCGTTGTGCAGAATCATGGATTCTAGCATGTAGATGGACACCGCCAGCCCCGACACTCGCTGAGAGTCGTTTTTGCAATCGGGCATCAGCTATGATGACTGCATGGGCCACATGCTGAGGTTCCTGTGGAATGCCACTCGTGGGCATCATCTTACGCCGTGGCGCAGTCCGTACCTGCTCTGGCGGATTGAGACTTATTGCGGGGTGAAAATGACGCAGATCGGATTTCTGGAATTTTGGGAGTTCATGTTCCGGGAGCGGCGCAACCTTCACCGCTTTCTGAAGTGGACTGTCGAGATGGAGAACTACGGCCATCCGCGGCCGCGCAAACTGTGAACGCTACGGCCCGTTTCCCGCAGCGGCTGCGCCTTCCATCACAACTGTGACCTCCGTGCCCTTACTGGCTCCGGCAATCTGTGCTGCCGACGCGCGGTTGGCCGCAATCTCGAGGTAGCCCATGCTCCCCAGGATGCCAAACAACTCATTGCCCGTGCCCTCTACGTAGCTGATACAGATTCTGTTGACCTCACCTTGCCCAACCGCAATCTTGAACGGCGGGCACGGAGTCTCAAACAAAGCGGGAAGATCTTCCGGCGTGATGTTGGTGACCAGATTGCCGAAGCGGTCGGCCTTCAGCACGATTCCGCGCACCGTGTTTGCATCAACCGGTTTCGGTTTAGGCAGGTTGAAGCGGACAAAATCCGGGACCTCCTCTCCGAACTTGCCAGGATCGACGCCTTTAGCCAGCCAGGCGCCGATCGGCGAAAAAATATCCCGGCCATGAAAGGTCTGGCTCACAGGTTGCAAGAAGTAGTGCTCAGCGGCCACGTGATAGACTCGCAGCCGTTCTTCACGGGCGTAAACCAGCGAGAGCACACCATTATCCGGGGCCACGAAGTAGTGCCGGTCGCCGGCCACAATAATCGGCCGTCGCGCTGAACCCACTCCCGGATCAACCACCACAATGTGCACGGTTCCAGCGGGAAACTGCGAGTACGACTGGGCGATGGCCAGGGCCCCGTCCAAAACGTCGAAGGCCTGCACAGCGTGAGAGATATCCACGATCTCAGCATGCGGGCAGATGTTGAGGATCACGCCTTTCATGGTCCCCACAAAATGGTCGGTGAGTCCGAAATCGCTGGTCAGAGTAATGATTGGTCGGTTGGCCACAGTTTTCTCAGCACCTGTTCCGCTTCTTGTGAATGTCCCGAAAGTAACGCGGAGGAAACAGTCGCGTCAAGGTACGAGGGTAATTGCACGACAGTTCGGTTTCAGAAGAATGCCGAGGCGAGGTCGCGCTCAAGGTCGGCTCTGTTTCACGATGACCTCAGTTTCCGCTACGCGCGCTCAATCGCGACCGTCTTGATCACCACATCTTTGTTCGGCTTGTCTTGGCGGTTGCGCGGAACCTTCACGATTTTTTCCGCGACGTCGTAACCTTCCACAACTTCTCCGAAGATCGTGTGCTTTCCAGTCAGCCACTCGGTTGCTGCCACAGTGATGAAAAACTGCGATCCATTCGTGTTTGGACCGGAGTTGGCCATGGCGAGCTTGCCGGGCTTGTCGAAATTGTGCGGAGAGCCTTTGGTCTCGTCTTCGAACTGATAGCCAGGCCCGCCAAAGCCCGTGCCTGCCGGGTCGCCGCCCTGAATCATGAAATCGGGAATCACGCGGTGGAGGATGGTTCCATCGTACAGCCGTTCTTTGCTCTTCTTGCGCGTGACTGGATGAGTCCACTCGCGTTTGCCTTCAGCAAGTTCCACGAAGTTGGCTACAGTCTTGGGCGCTTCTTTCTCGAACAGGCGGCAGACGATCTTGCCTTCCGAGGTCTCAAAAACAGCGTAAGTGCCGGGTTGTCGGCTCATAAGAATCCTCTCTGAGGGACAACCCGAGGGCTGTCCGGCCGGGCGCAACCCGGCAGCTTAGCTTAGGTGTAGCAACTCCGAATCCGCTCTAGCGGAACCCACTCCGCACAATGTTACTTGGCCGCCGGCGCTGCTGCGCCTTCAATCGTAATGTGATTGATCTTCACCGGACTCACCGGCCGATCATTCGGGCCTACCGCCATGCGGGCAATCTTCTTGACCAGTGCCACGCTGGCATCGTCGCACTGCCCAAAAATTGTGTAGCCGCCGTTCAAGCTCGGGTAGGGAACTTCGGTGATGAAGAACTGCGAACCGTTCGTGTCGGGGCCAGCGTTGGCATAGGCCAGTCGCCCGGGCCGGTCAAATTTCAAATCCTTGGAAGTTTCATTCTTGAATTTGTATCCAGGGTCGCCCGTACCAGTACCCAGCGGATCGCCGCCCTGAATCATGAAGTTCGGAATCACACGATGGAAAATAGTCCCGTCATAAAGCGGGACGCCGTGCTTCTTCGCGCCGGAGGCTGGGTTGGTCCAGTCCTTGCTGCCGTCGGACAAACCGATGAAGTTGGCCACGCCGATCGGAGCTTTGTCAGGAAAAAGGGTGCAGGTCATTTTGCCAGCGGTGGTGTCGATGGTTGCCTTAGGCTGCGCGCCAGCCGCGGCAAAACCAGTCTGGGAAATCGCGAGGGCAAACAGAATAACGGTGCAAACAACAAACGCTTTGCGCATGTATGACTCCTTTAGGATTTGGCTTATAAGCACATTTCATCGCAACAAAAGAAAGTTCGCGGGCGAACCTCTTGGTCGCTCTGGAACAATGTGTGAAACTGGATTGTACGCCATCGGCGGACTACTTGCCCACCTTTGACTGGCGCTCTTGGGCCTGCATCTGGTGGCTGACTCGTTCCACTTCTTTCAGCACACGCAAGGGGTCACCGCCGAGAATTTCCGAGAAATATTCAGCCTCACAGCAGAGGGTCTTACACCCAAGAAAGGCGTCCAACCCGTGATCGTTCGTTGCTAGGAAACCGCATGTGCAGATTTTATGTTAGATGGGCCCAGCTCACTTTGTGGAGTCGAACTGCAGAAGTTCGGAGCTTTGGAACGCGGTCGATTCCAGCGTGCCACCGTATCCCCAGTTCTCATCCTGCGAGTTGCTCGGAAACAGTTGCTGCTCACGCCAGTCGGCATAGCGTCCGGAAACGGCTACGTGAAACACCCACTGCCGCCGTTCTTCTTCTGGCTCGATCAGTCCCTGTTCTTTCAGGGGCATCATGTATTCTTCCATCCACTGAATCTGCGGGCGGGTCATTCCGCGGCGCTGAATGTCAACGGTTATGCCAGCTAGATGCGACGAAGCGTATTCGCCGGACTCGGGGGCAGCATTGCGGTTGTGGCGACGCAGTTTTTTCTGCACCTTGACGGTGCGAACCGCCGAATTCACTTGAATCTGATCGTGAAATTGGCCGTAGTACGCTTGGCTCAGGTCTTCCAGGAAATCGCGCGTCCACGGACGACAATAGCGGCGGTCAGCTACCAGTCCGGGAGCGATGCGCAAGGCGCGGGTTTCTGGGAGTGGCACTAGCTCCTGATTGGCGATGAGTTCGCGCAACTGATCATCGTCTTGAATGCGTGGCAGGTCGAGACGGTTAATTTCCTCGTTCTGGCGCAATAACGATTCTCGGGACGGGCGAAACACCGGGTTCCATCGCACGTGGCGCGTCGGCCTGTGGACGCGGCGGGAACGATGCCGCGGCACCGATTCGTGCAGAGCGAAGGCTTGGGTACACACCGCTGCGACCAGGAGCAAACTCAGACGAATTCGCCGCGCCGTCTTCTTCGTTATTAACAACGCTTCCTCGTCTCTGTCGAAAAGCAAAGGCACATTCTACTTCAAACCATCGGCTAAACGCACCTTGAGTGCCAGCGCATGTTACCAAGGTTTTGCGGGAGCGCAGGCTGACTCCCCTGGTTAGAAAGCAATTAAAGTGCCTTCTGTGCAATCCGGTCGGTGTCCGTAAGTGGCTCAGCCCACAGACGCGATTCAGGAAGGCTGCATGATCGAGTCGCCGGGCCTCGACGGAATGGGGCAACAATGACAAAAGCGGTCACTTCTGCGATAGATCGCGTTGGTTGGAACCCGCACTGCCAACGCTTCGTTCGCCCAGACAGCGAGGTCCGCTTTCGCCGAATACTCTATCGCCGGAACAGGTCGCCGATTGCCTGCTTCATAACATCGCCGCCCACCTCGGAGATCGACTTGGTGAGCGGGATGACCTTTGGGCACGCTTCCACGCAGTTTTGCGCGTATCCGCACTCCTGAATTCCGCCATCGCCCATTAGCGCCGCCAGCCGTTCCCGTTTCAGCGCGGCACCGGTCGGATGAGTATTGAACAAGCGTACCTGCGAGATAGTGGCCGCGCCAACAAAGCCGGTGCCATCGTTAAATTGCGGGCAGACTTCCATGCAGCAGCAGCACGAGATGCAACGCGACAACGGATAGGCAGCTTCCTGCTCCTCCGCCGTCATGCGCGGGCCAGCGCCGAGATCATACGTGCCGTCGATAGGGACCCACGCCTTCACAGCTTTCAGATTCTCAAAGATCACGCTGCGGTCCGTTGCCAGATCCCGCACAACGGGAAACTTGGAAAACGGTTCCAGGCGGATGGGTTGCTCGAGCTGGTCGACAAGCGCCGAGCAGGCCATGCGAGCGCGGCCGTTGATCAACATGGCGCACGAGCCGCAAACTTCCTCGAGGCAATTCGAGTCATAGGTAATGGGGGTGGTTGGTTTGCCCTCGCGAGTGACCGGGTTAAGCGCAATGTCCATCAGCGCAGAAATCACGTTCATGTTCGTCCGGTATGGCACCACAAATTCTTCCCAATGAGGTTTGTCATTGGGCGTGGCTTGGCGCTTGATCTTCAGGGTGACGGTTTTGTTATTGGCCATTAGCTCTTAGCCTTTAGCTGTCTTAGCTTCTACTGCCTCGCGCGTTCTTGGCGACCCTTCATACTTTTCCCGAAACGAGAAACCATCATAAAAAATAACCGGGAAGGGCACGAGTTCCACTCGTGCCGATTTAGGCTGAGAGAGAAGATGCGGCTTCTAGCCGCTGAGGTCTGCTTTGAAGCCTGGACGACTATTTTCTCCGCCTGGAACCTATTTCTTAACTTTCTCGACCTGGCAACACCGCCGGCTGTTCGTGGTCGAAACATACGCCAGATTATTCCTCAAGACCCTTTATCACTATCGTCGCGAAGGCCGCTACACTTTGCACGCCTTCGTCCTTATGCCCGATCACGTCCATCTCTTGCTCACTCCCGCCCATGATGTAACGATCGAGCGAGCCGTCCAGTTAATCAAGGGCGGATACTCGCATGCGCTCGGCACTCTTATCGGGAGAAAGTCCGAAGTGTGGCAGCGCGGATTCACCGATCATCGGATTCGTGACCATCAAGACTTCGCGCACCATCGGGATTACATTCATCAGAATCCGGTTGCCGGCAAAATTGCGATTGATCCTCGCGAATTTCATTATTGCTCCGCTTTTCCTGGGTTCAAGCTCGATCCCTGGCCCTCAGCGGCTAAAGCCGATCTCCTGGAATACGCCTTAATCGGCACGAGTGGAACTCGTGCCCTTCCCGGTTCAGCATGACGATCTGGCCCAGCTGAGAACAATCAGTACTTCCTCGCTCTTGGTGTAATCAACGACACATCCACTGGCTCAAATTCAAATTTCGGATCTTCCGTTTCTCCAGCAAAAAGCGCCTTGGTGGTTTTCAGCCAATTCTTGTCGTCGCGCTCGGGGAAGTCGGGCTTGTAGTGCGCGCCCCGCGACTCATCCCGCAGAAACGCACCCTGCGTGATGACTCGCGAGAGAATCAGCATGTTGTACAACTGGCGAGTAAACGCCACGCTGGTGTTGGCCCATTGAGTGCGGTCGCTCAAGCTGATGTTCTTGTACCGCTCCAACAGCTTGCACAGCGCCGCATCGGTTTCCCGCAGCGCCTTGTTGTTGCGGATGACCGTGCAGTTCATGGTCATCAGTTCGCCCAGTTCCAGCCAGAGTTTGAACGGGTTCTCCGAGCCGCTCGACGTCATCACCTTGGCGTTCTCCGCTTCCTGGTGCTTGCGTTCCGCCTCGAAGTGGCCGTTGCTGGGGGCTGCCGCAACGTTGCGCGCATAGTTAAGCGCGGCTGGGCCGGCAACAAAACCGCCAAAGATGCACGACACCAGCGAATTCGCACCCAGCCGGTTTGCGCCGTGATACTGATACTCACACTCGCCGGCTGAGTAGATCCCCGCAATGTTCGTCGCCTGGTTGTAATCGATCCACAGTCCGCCCATGGTGTAGTGCATGCCGGGGAAGATTTTCATGGGCACGTCGCGCGGATCATCGCCCACGAACTTCTCGTAGATTTCGAGAATTCCTTCCAGCTTGCGATCGAGAATCTTGCGGTCGATGTGGGTCAGGTCGAGATAGACCATCGGCTTGCCGTCGATGCCGAGGTTGTGTTCGTAGATCACCTTGAAGATGGCGCGGGTAGCGATGTCGCGCGGCACCAGGTTGCCGTACTTGGGATACCACTCCTCCAGAAAATACCAACGCTCTTTTTCCGGAATGGATTTCGGATCGCGCTTGTCGCCCGCGGTCCTGGGTACCCACACCCGGCCGCCTTCGCCGCGCGCCGATTCCGACATCAACCGCAGTTTGTCTTCACCCGGAATGCAAGTGGGGTGAACCTGAATGAACTCGCCGTTGGCATAGTAGCAACCCTGCTGGTACAAAGCAGACTGGGCTGAGCCGGTACAGACTACCGAGTTCGTTGATTTGCCGAAGATCGCGCCAACGCCGCCGGTGCAGATGATAATGGCGTCGGCAGGGAAGGTGCGCACTTCCATGGAGCGCAAGTCCATGGCGCAGATGCCGCGGCAAACCTTTTGGGAATCGAGAACTGCCGACAAAAATTCCCAGTGCTCGAACTTCTTGACTTTTCCTTCCGCCTCGAAGCGGCGAACCTGTTCATCGAGTGCGTAAAGCAGTTGTTGCCCGGTGGTTGCACCGGCGAACGCGGTGCGGTTGTACAATGTACCGCCAAAGCGGCGGAAATCGAGCAAGCCTTCCGCCGTGCGGTTGAACGGCACACCCATGCGGTCGAGGAGATCGATGATTCCTGGCGCAGCCTCGCACATTGCCTTGACGGGAGGCTGGTTCGCCAGGAAGTCGCCACCGTAAACCGAGTCGTCGAAGTGCTTCCAGGTGGAATCGCCTTCGCCCTTTAAGTTCTTAGCAGCATTGATGCCGCCCTGCGCGCAAACCGAGTGCGAACGCTTCACCGGAACGATGGAGAACAGGTCAACCTCGCCTCCCATTTCCGCGATTTTGATGACGGCCGACAGCCCTGCTAACCCGCCGCCTACCACGATGATTTTCGGATTTGACGCCATGATTGAGACCCGCCGGCCTTTTTTAACAAGCCGTATGAACTATTCTGCAACTCCTCTTTCGACAATGCTTGCGCCCGCCGGATCGGTCGGTTGCTGCGGGAAACGCGCCCGGAAGGTATAAAGGCTAACTACGCCAACCCCGCTCATCACGAAGAAGAAAACCAGGCATACCGCCAGGAACCGCTGGCGCGCTTTTTCTCCGGTGACGATGCCCCACTTTGCGGCGAACAACCAGATGCCATATGCAAAATGCCACGACGCGCACAGCAGGCCGACTGCGTAGAAGGCCATCAACCAGGGCGACATCAGCTCCGCTTGCACCTTGCCGAACGAAGCTCCGGCGTATTCGTGCAGGTCGACACCAGTGAAGCGCATGGTCCAGGTGTGCCAAAGGATGTAAATGAAAGCGATTCCGCCGGTCCAGCGTTGCAGGGTGTACATCCAGTTGCCGATCCACGGATAGCTGATGACGTTGCCCTCGCCGCGATACCAGATGTAGAGACCGAGCAGCGCATGGAAGAGAATGGGGAGCCAAACGCCGAACAACTCCAGCAGCGGTACCAGCGGCAAACTGGCCAGGAACCGCACTTGGCGGGCATACGCTGCCGGCCCGCCGATGGCGGCAGAATTGGAGATCAGGATGTGCTCGAACAGAAACACCCCGACCGGCACAATGCCCAGCAAAGAGTGCAGGCGGCGCAGCAGGAACCAACTTCCTTGCCCGGCCCGCAGCGGGGCAACGCCGCCCTTCATCGAGACCGGAACTGCGGGATTGGCGCTGGCAGCCACAGAACACTCCTTGTAAGTTCGAAGATGACAAAAGGACTCCACATTATCTTGTTCCGACGGAAGGGAAGTCAAGGTCGCCGCCTTCCCGCGACCGGTACCAGGATAGGAACCGCCGGAATGCCGCACCCCGATGGCTGTACTGCGCCTTTTCCTGCGGAGTGAGTTCGGCGAACGTTTTTTCGATCTGCGGAAAGAAGAAAAGTGGATCGTAGCCAAAACCATTCGCTCCTCGCGGCTGATCCAGAATCAAACCTTCCGCTTCGCCACGGAAGACTTGCAGAGTGCGCCCGGCCTGCGCGGCTGCGATCACGCACACGAACCGCGCAGTCCTGTTCTCCGGTGGAATTTGTTTTAGCTCATGCACCAGGCGCGCATTGTTGGCTTCATCGCCGGAGTTCCCGCTGACGAGATGAGGTTGGTTTGCTGCATATCGGGCAGAGTGTACACCTGGGGCGCCATGCAGAGCATCGACTTCCAGACCAGAATCGTCAGCCAGCACGATCTCCGCCGGAACGTGCCGGCTGTACGCTTCCGCTTTCTTTTTGGCGTTCTCTTCGAAGGTCGCGCCATCCTCGGCTACTACGGGCAGGGAAGCGAAGTTTGGAACTGGCCGCACCTCAATTTCAAAAGCGGCTGCCGCACCCGCAAAATCGCGAAGCTTGCCCTGATTCGAAGTAGCGATGAGAACCGGTTCCCCTGTCATAACTTCCGCGGCGCCCTTCGCCGTCGGCGTTTAAACAGGAAAAATCCTGCCAGCAATCCGAACGTCACGCCAGAGATCAGTTCGCCGGCTTTTCTGTCCCGAGTCTTGACAAAGCTAACCCGGACTTGATGTGTGCCGGCTGCCACGGGGACGATCATTTGTCCGGTGTTGTCCTCCGTTTCAGCGTCGACGAGAGCGCCATTCACCGTTGCTTGCCACGCCGGGTAGTTGAAGAGCCGCAACAAGAGCCTGGTCGGCCTGCGGCTTTCCACCATAAAGAGCTTAGATTCCGCATCCCATTGTAAGACGCGAACCTGCAGGGATGCTCCATCCTCAGCAGTCACGAGAGCCGCGTCGGGCTTCACGTCGTAAGCATCTGCAAAGGCCGGAGTGTACTCATCCGTTCCTTCGTAGCCTACGCCACTTCGTTGTGCGCTCATCATCCTGGCAATATCCTCCGGCTTTTCCCACCACGGGGCTTGCACGTCGTGCCACACGAAAAGCAGTGTCGCCAGCAACGCCGCCCATACCGAAGCGCGCACCGACCACCGCCGCCAAGCCATCAGTACTAAAAAGACGAGTGGCAGATTTAGACACAAGAGCCAGCGCCAGGGAAGTTGCAGGAAGCGCAATTCTGGCAAATGCCGCCACAGAAAGGCGGTCCCAGAAAACATCAACCACGACGCGGCTCCGGCCCAAGCCACCGTGGTCCACCAGAAGCGAGGACTGCGGATGCGCCACCGGCTTGATAGCAGCGCCGCGAGTGCGACCACCGCAATCTCCACCGTCGCTATCACCGAAATCAGCAGATTGAAGCGACTATGGTCCGGATCGGCGACCGTTGTGAACAGAAAATTATCCTGTGGTCGCAGCCCCGGAGCCAGCACTTGCCCGATGTTCACCCACTCCTGTTCATAGACAGCAGGGATCAGATAGAAGGCTGCCAGGGCCGCTCCGAGCAGAACCGCCCCCGCCGAAAAGATGAGGACGCGAGGAAACCGCTGAGTGATTGCAATGACCATTGACAGCAGCGCCAGTGAATAGCAGAGCATGACGGCCGCGGGCGCATTGGTGAGCCAAGCGGCAGCGACGATCAAACCCAAAGGCAGTATCACACGCCGCCCGTCTTCCCGCGCTTGTAACACATACATCAGGAGGAGCGGCAACAGAGCGCCAGCCAATAGTTCGGCGTACGCGCTCCGCCAGTACACCAGAACGATGAAGTACGGATTCGCGGTGTACAGGGCTGCTGCGAACATGGCATCCCTGCGGCTGAACCATCGCCGCGTCAGCGCGAACATGGCGCAACCGGAAAGTGTGAGAGCGATCCACAGATAAGCCGCAGGCACTGCGACCCACGGCAGCAAGGTTCCCAGGGCCGCTCCCAGCATCCAGGATGCAGGCGGATAGAATATGAATCGCGGTTCCCCGTATCCGTATTGCGCGGCTGCCGCCCAACAGGGGTTGAGATCGCCATGTCCCCATCGGCCCGCGACTTCCATCCATGAATTGAGGTGAAACTCGAAGTCGTGGCCGGAAGCAATCCCAAGCCATAAGAAAGGCGCGATCACCGCGCCAGCTACCAAGATAACCACCAACACCGGCCCCGGAAACCAGGAGTTGTCGGCCTGCAGGCCCCGCACCTCCCTGAGTTTGGGAGCTGCAACCTCTTCCGGTAATGACACCGATGCTGCCAGAAAACAGGTCCTCTTACTACTTGTGGAAAATCTATCAGGATTGTGGCTCAAGAGGCGAAAATGAGCAATGCCGCAAATCTGAGCTTTGCCGGAAAAAGCCGCGAACGACGTCGCCATGTTTTTACGGGAAATTAACCTGACTGCAACCTTTCCTGTGACCCTCCGCAGTACACTGCCGTCATTCGAGGTGGAACCAACCCGCGCGAAGGGGGCCTGCACGGATACGACGTGTGGGCCCCTTCTATATTTGACAAGATGAATCTGGCGGCTTGATGAGTTAGGCGGAACTCATCCATCCTCTTTGGAACTCGCAGCGGACACGATAAATTTGGCAAGAAACAGGCACTGCCCGAGTGAACGGCGCAGACCCTGCGTTTACACGCAATGAACAGCGGGCTGAGCCACCGGCTTCAGCCCGCTGTTCCTGGCAATTTCTTGGGTTCTACCGCCTACTTCTTGAAGCCGTTTCCGTACTGACCACGAAAGATGCGCGTTTGCCACGTATAGCACTTGCTGGACGGGGTCCCACAGTTGCTCTTTCCGGTCTGGCTGGTGTTGTAATACTCGCCCACGCCATAGAACGTCAGATTGTCGCCTGGGTCGATCACTGTGGAAGCATACTCGCCCCAATGCAGGGTGTTCTCCTGGTCGCCATTTCCCTGAATGATCAAAGTTGGCGTGTCCAGGGTTGGAGAACCCCAGGGCAGCACATCGAAATTGATGGCGGGGTGGTACTGCTTCTGGCAGCCAGAGCAATGCGCCCCGGAGGTAGTGAAAGTGATTTCCAGGTTGCCGTTCATGTCCAGCGCCGCGCTGGGCATGAAGTAGAACAGGGTCGCATTCGGATCTTGCAAGTCCGGAGGCCCGGAGCTGCTGCCGCTGTTCACCAACACTGTCGCCGACCCGTTGGCCACCTGCAGAATGTAATAGCGGATGCCAGTCCGCTGGTTACTGGTGCTTTCCATTACTACGTGCGCCGCCGTCAGAAACGCGCCGTTTGGCCCGTTTCCGGACGAAGACAGGTTGTTGTACGTCAGCCGGTTTGCCATGCGGTCTCCCAAAGAGTCGAGGCACGGCGCGCCCCAATCTCCGCACGACCGGCTCCCGTACGGCCCTATGTGCTTGAGGTTTGTGCTGGGAACTGGCACACACATGGTGTTGTACTCCGTACCCGAGCCTGAGGTGTCGTAACAGCCGGGGGTATACGGGTTCACAGTGAGGAATGTGGGCCCTTGCAAGCCGGTTGATCCCCAGGTGAATAGCGCCAGTTGATTGGACGTACAGGGCGTAGTTTGGCTGGTGCAAATTCCCTGGCCGTTGTTTCCTTGTTGAGCATTGCTGGGGTTGACGACAGAAAGAAAATATTCCGGCTCGCCGCTCGGCGGCCCGGTGGGACTGTCGATGTCCCCAACATCGACCGAGTGGATCAGACTGGGCAAGCTGGGAACCATGTACGTGTAGCACGTCATCGGGTTGGCGGTTTGGCCTCGCACCATGTCTGCACGGTCCAACTGGCAAGCCTCAAAGCCCGCCCACAAGTAGTCCCTGGTCGGATCGGTCAAATCAAAAGTGACATAGAAGCCATTGGACCAGGTCCCGATTCGCGGCCAGTCTGGGAAGTAGTAGTAATACGCTCCCTTACTGCACTGGTTCGAACTGGGCAGGCATGGGATCGCGGCACCCATCTTGAACTCGTAGGCATACCAGACGGTTTTCTTGTTGGAAAGATCGCTGGCTGAACTTAGCGCGACACACCACGCATAATTGGGGATCGCACCAACGTAGTAGGTTACCCGCCGGTTGATCACGAACTCATTGTCCAGACGGTCGAAGATGACCTGCACGTTCCCGGAATTCCCGCGGCACTCGGCTTGTGTTGTGCTGGACCAAAGGTTAGTTACGTTGCGCGGATCTCCGGTCGTGCCGTTTGCTATGCTGTAGAGAGCTTTGCCGGTCACCTTGTCAAACGCCTGAATGTTGTGCGTATTGACCCACTCAAGAACCTGAGCGTTTTGTCCGCTTATCGTAGGACCAACAGCGATGTTGTCGTCCAAGTTGAGCACTTGATCGTAGAACTGGTAACTCGTGCCGATGTTCTGTTGAGCGTCCATCCCTTCGATTTGATTTCCGCTCCAGGCTGCACTGCAAGACGAGCCCTTACACAGCTGAAAGTTCGCAGCCGTGTTCTCAGCAGTTTGCGTCGCAGTGTATGGGCCGGCGATCACTCCCGGCTGGCAGTCTCCCGATTGGCAGCTCTGGCCCATCGCACAAACACTGGTTACCAGGCAAATGACCAGTAGGCAGTTTTTAACACTCACGCGTGCCTCCATCCTCACCCAAGAATGTGCCCTTAACTCCTGCCTCATAAGGAGCAAGGAGTAAAGAGAAGCTGGACTACTCTGTTCCTCATCGGCGTCTTCGACGGCTTTGCGCTACCCAGAGGCAGGACCAAGGCCGGAACAATACTAACCGCCCGTGGCGGAAATGAGCATGGCACATTAGTGCCTAATAGTAATCCGATACCAACTCGTTGGGGATAGGTTGTAAAGCTACCAATGATGAAAGTAATCTCTTTGGCCTATCCCACAGAAAACACATCGTTTACTCGCGAAAGCGAAATCGCCCCGGGGTGCCGGAGCGATCCTCTCAACGCACCTGGCGTACCCTGATGCGCGCGACCGAATACCGTCGGCTACACCAGACCGTCACTGCCCCAGCCAGGCAAGCCCTCGCGATTTGATTGTCAAGCGTGTGTTCGAGATCATATGGAGTATGCCGCCTGCAGTGCCTCTGGCCGTGTCTGTCTGGGTAGGATTCAAGCCCCGGTCGGTAAGGCATTTGGCACAGTTCGATTTTTTCAGCTTGCTTGATGTTGCGGTCTTAGGTATTTTCAGAACACTACCGCCTGGAGAAAAGCAGCCTGTGGTTGGGACGGCAAGCGCCGCCATCTGCCAGAGAGCACTTGTTCGGAACATAAACTAGCGAGACAATGAGCGGTTCCTAGCTAAGGAGAGCGTAGTGGCAGAACGGAAATATCGTCAGCCCGGTTACCAAGACAGCGGAGAGACCCGCGAGAAGGCGTCTTCCGAAAAACCCGTCCGAAGGGACACCTTCGGTCCGCGTCCGTTGCAGATGCCCGGCACGCACACGGTGTCGCGCTGCGCACAATGTGGCACGCTGCTGCCTGCTGGCATTGAACCCTCGGGCCGGTGCCCGAAATGCAGTTGCGAACTGCACTCTTGCCGGCAGTGTACCTACTTCGACACCTCCAGCCGATTTGAGTGCATGCAGCCCATCCCGGAGCGCATTCCGCGGAAGGATGAGCGCAACCAGTGCTCGTTCTACTCGATACGAGTGCGGGTTGAGAAGGAAACCTCTACGCCGGCTGCTGTCAAGCCGCAGGACGCCCGCCAGGCCTTCGAAAACCTGTTCAAGAAATAGAGCTGTTGCCAATTTCTAGGGTTTCTGCGTTGGCCGCAGCAGCACCTCGCTGGCGAACGACTGCGGCGCTTGGGTCACGAGCATGGCCACCACGTGCGCTACATCCGCCGGTTGCAGCATCTTGGAGGGGTCTTTTCCGGTGTGCGGGCTTAGCTCCGTATCTACCGACCCCGGGCAGACCACAGAAACCCGGATGCCGTAACCCCGCAATTCCTCGGCCACGGAATAGCTGAGCCCGTTCAGCGCCCACTTGGAAGCCGCGTACGCTGCGCCGTTCGGCAGAGCATTCTTTCCCGCCAGCGAAGAGATATTGATGATATGGCCCCTGCGGGCACGAATCATCATGTCGGCAAAACTGCGAATGCAGTAATAGACCCCGCGCAAATTGGTGTTGAGCACACGTTCCCACTCGTCCGGCGGCATCTGATGCAGCGGAGCAGCAAACGCGCCCACGCCGGCGTTGTTGACCAGGACATCGGTCCGCCCGAAACTCTTCCGCACATAGGCTGCCAGCGTTTCGACTGAACTCAGTTCGGCGACATCGCACTCGGCCACTGCGGCGCGTCCGCCTTTGGACGTGATTCCATTCGCGGCATTTTCCAGATTCTTTCGGTTTCGTCCACAGAGGATGGTCGTGGCTCCCAGAGTGGCTAACTGCGCGGCGATGGCCTCGCCTATACCCCGGCCGGCTCCGGTGACGACTGCAACCTGGCCTGTCAGTGGCCCGTTTTCGACTGTCATGCCTCTTCCTCCACGCTTGATTTGCCTGCTTTTCCCGGTTGGGGGTCCCGGCCCGTTAGCATCTTAACAAGAAGATAACGGGGTCGAGGCTGAAACGGGCTTGCCTTCGGCGATATACATACTTATAATCCGGCTGACCGGAACAGTTACTTGCCGGGTTAGTGCACAGGCAATCCCGAAATCCGATCCTGTCGTATGGATTGGTTGGTATACATCGCGCAGCACTGGTGCAAGCTTGGGTGCGCCGAGTGCAGATTTTGTTGCATTTCTGCAGATATAATTTCCTAAGAACTCAAGGAGCCTTTTGAACATGAAAACATCTTTAGTGGCGATTGTTCTGGCGGTTGCTGGACTCGCCTACGGCCTGCAGGCGGCAGCGCCGCAATCGCAGCCCGCGGCCGCTCCGCAAGGCACGCAGAGCGCTGCGCCGGCTCAGCCGCAACCCCAGAAACAGATCAAAGATCCGGCCGAGTACAACGCGTATATCAGCGCTGTAAAGCAGCAGGATGCAAACGCGAAAATCAGCGGCCTGGAAGCCTTCGTCACGCAATACCCCAACAGCGTGATGAAAGAAGACGCGCTTGAACTCCTGATGGGTGCCTATCAGCAGGCTGGCAATCAAGCCAAAGTGTTTGATACCGCCAATCGGTTACTCGCAGTCAACCCCAACAATGTTCGTGGCCTGGTGCTGCTGGCCTATAACGAGCGGGCCTTGCAAAAATGGTCCGATGCCAAAGACCACGCTATCCGGGGCTTGCAAGCCTTGCCGGCCATGCCAAAGCCGGATGGCACGTCGGATGCAGATTTTCAAAAGCAGAAGGACCAAATGGCCGCCCTTCTCAACAGTCTGGCCGGATTTTCGGCTCTGCAGTTGAAGGACAACGCCGCGGCGCAGAAGTACCTACGCCCCGCCACGGAGGCCGACCCGAACAACCTCGAAAACGTGTATCCCTACGCGTTAGCCTGTCTAACGGCCACGCCTGAGGATGATGTCAATGGCCTGTTCTTCATTGCCCGTGCAGCCAATCTTGTCAAGGACGCGGCTAATAAAACGCAGATGACCAAGTTCGGGCGCAGTAAATACGTGAAATATCACGGATCGGACGAGGGATGGAACGATCTTCTCACCATGACGGCCACCACGGCGCTGCCACCCACAGGCTTCACGATCAAGCCGTATGTTCCGCCCACCCCCGCTGAACAGGCGCACGATCTGGTAAAGGATAAGACTCCAGCCGAACTCAAGAAGCTCAGCTTTGCCGAGTGGCAACTGGTGCTTTCCAAGGGTGCGCCCGAGGATCAAGACAAAGTGTGGAGCGCTATCAAGGGTGTACCTCTACAGATGGAAGCCATCGTGGTGAAGGCCTCCCCCACACAACTGGACATTGCTGCCAGCCAAGACGATATCGACGCTAAGCGGCCAGACATCTCGCTGACCATGGATGGCACGATTCCTCCTAAACTCATGCCCGCTGAGGGAGCCGCGTTCGACTTCCAGGGGACGCCGATTTCCTACACGGCGGATCCCTTCCTTATGACAATGGAGAAAGGTGCGCCGCTGACCAAAGCGCCGCCGAAGAAACCGCCGGTTCATAAGCGGCCAGGCTAAAGCAGATTTGTTGATGCAGTAAACGAAGGGTAGTCGAACTGAGTGCCGCAACGCTCCGGCTAAAGCAGGAGTGTGCAAGGTTGACTAAAGGTTAGCCGCCGGAAGTTGTGTCTCCGAATCAAGACCTTGCTCGGCGCTACCCAGATGTTCTTCCGCCACGATGTCATCTGGTTGTCCCGTGCCTGGCATCGGCTGATGGCGAGCTCGAAATCGTTCCAGACGGGCTCCATGATGCCGTAGCGACTGTTGCTAGGCCATATACGTTAACTTCGGCTATCGTTCATCAATTCACCTTACCCCCCAAGCGCACTCTTGGAGGCGATTTGCCAACGCAGGTACGAAAGTAATGCAGCCGCAAGAGATTTTCGTGTTTGCACAGCCGGAAACGCCTCTAAGTTAGCAGGCGGACGTAAATGGAAGTGAACAGCATCCACTACCGCGCTTGCGATTCTGATTGCGCTGGCTGCGGATTCGTAATGTGCAGTCATCAACACCAGACCGTGGCCGCTGCCGCGGCTTGCATCTCAATGGCAGGCGGCTACGTGGTTGTCGTTGAGAACGGAGTAATTCGTGCCTTGACGGCTGCAGAGGAACAGGAATTCCAGGTTGCATTGCACGGAACCAAAGTTGAGTCCAAGGCTGCGCCTGGCCCCGCGCCCAGCGTTCCGGTTTGGTGGTGGTCGGGCACCTTCCGATTTCCAGCCTGAGGGTTTCCCAACAGCAAGCGCTTTCGCGCCTGTAGTCGCGGGCGCGGATATTCGCTGGGTTGATGGACTCGGCAATAACTGCGCATCACTCCGCATCACCCGCGCACCAAGTGGCTAGATTGGTGAGAGAAAGAGAGGAAGTCATTAAAAAGATCTGGCTGCCCCCCAGGGATTCGAACCCCGATATGCTGATCCAGAGTCAGCTGTCCTGCCGTTGAACGAGGGGGCAGTAAATTCGATTTTATGGGCGCGCCGCCTTGCGGTCAACCTGAAGGAGCGACTACCTACGGTCGAGAGAACATGATGGCAGAAATCCAGCGCCGGCCAGCGTCAGTCGTCTTAAGATCCTACGCTGCGCGCTTCGTTTTCTCTCTTGCTGGCTCTGGCATTGGCCAGCGGTGAATTTTCTTCGCGCCGGCCAACTCTTCGTACACCGTACTGACTCGGCGGGCAATTTCCGGCCAGAGAAACTGTTCTTTTGCTTTCTGCAGCGCCTTTTCTCCGGCCGACTTTCGAATTCCCTCATCGGAGATCAAAAGCGCAAGCATGCGGGCAAGATCGCCCACATCGCCCGGCCGGAAGGTGAAGCCGACGTCCTCAATCAGTTCACGGTTTTCCGGAAGATCGCTGGTCAGCGTGCAAATCCCGGCGCCCATCGCGTCGAGCAAAGCCAAAGACATGCCTTCCAAGTCCGAGGGCAGGACAAACAGTGCCGCGTTAGTAAGCAGCTCATTCAGAGCATCGCCGGAGACCCAGTTGAGAAACACAATCTTGCCGTTGGCGTGGTGGCGCAGTTGCTCGGCGTAGGCATCAGTGTGGCTCGATCCTCCGGCGAGGACCAGCTTCATCGGTGTGAGCAGTTGCGCGTAGGCCTCAATCAGCAAATGGCAGTTCTTTTCCGGCGAAAACCGCCCCAGAAAGAGAATGTACTGGCTAGGCTGAAGTCCCCATGCAACCAACTGCGACGCAGCAACGCGGTTTCGTAGTGTGGTGCCGTTGGGAACATAGACAGCTTCTGTTCCGTGGAGGTTGCGATAACGCTCCTGAAGAGTCTTCGACACCACCATGGTTTGGTTAGGAAAGCGCGCAGATGCCCATTCGCCCGCTCGAAGTACGGCTTCGGCAAACCGCCCCCATTTTTTCCGCTGCCAATCGAGTCCCTGAACGGTGACGACGGTCTTCTTTCCGGCCAGGCGCGGCAGAAAAGAAAACAGAGCCGGTCCCAGGGCATGGAAGTGCACGATATCGCCAGCGCTGAACATGGCGTGGATCGTACTCAGGAACGTGTGCACCACTGTGTCCAGATGTTTGGTGCGGACGGTCGGCAACCGAACCAGGCGCATTCCCTTATACCTCGCGACGTCAGGCGTAAAGTAGTTGCGGCAGTAAACGGTGACGTCATAGCCCATCTCAGCCAGGCGCGCACCGACCTCTTCATAGTAGCTTTCGATGCCGCTGTACTTGGAAACCACGCCACGCGCGCCAATGAAGGCAACGCGAGGCTCCTTCTTTTCTTGGACGAATAATCTGGGTGCATGCTTGTTGCCCACGACTCTTTCATAGAGCCCGGCCATCGCCCGATAATGCTGCTCCGGGGCGTGCTCTGTCTCGACCAGCCGCCGTCCGGCAGCGCCCATGGCCTCCGCCAGCCTCGGACGGTCGGCCAAGTGCGCAATCGTCTCTGCCATCTGCTCCTCATTGCCCGGCTCGAACAAGAGTCCGTTTTCTCCGTGGTGGACGAGTTCGCGCCGTGAGCCGAGATCAGAGGCTATGACCGCGCGTCCCCAGGCAAACGACTCCAGAATGCTCTTGCCAAAGGTCTCGTATGCCAGCGACGGCATGACGGTGAAGCGGGAAGCGGCAATCACGCGATCCAGTTCTCGGCCGAAAAGCTGGCCGAGAAATTGAACGTTGACGAGTTTGAGGTCAAACGCTAAAGTCTCCAGTTCTCGCCGCAGTGGCCCGTCTCCTGCGATCTGCAATTGCACACCGCGAACGTGCTGCATAGCCCGCACCAGGCCGGCGACTCCTTTTTCTGGGGACAACCTTCCGAAATACAGGATGGGCCCACCATGCGGAGACGGAAATGCCTGCTCCGGCAGCCGGTGAAAGTGCCGAATCACGGTGATCCTCGATTCCGCGAAGCCGTGCTGAACCAGCTTTTCCTTCACAAATTGGCTGGGCGCAACGAATTGATCCACGCATTTCTGGTACGTGCCTAGCCAGCGGTGAACGTAGGCTTCGGCTGCCAGCACTGCGGCCTGGCTTCGTCCGCCGGCATAGCATCTTTGCGTCACTACATTACTGAAACGACCGCCGCGGCAAGCTTCGCAGGCGCATCCGTGGGCGACCAGGTTGTAGCTGGGGCAAATCAGCTTGAAATCGTTCAAGTGATAGATGACTGGAACGCCCTGCGCCTTCAGTTCCCATAGAACTGATGGCGACAAGTGATGGTAGATGTTGCGTACGTGGGCGAGGTCCGGCCGAAAGGCTGCAATCATACCGCGGAGGCATTGCCGAGCCTGAGTGGAGTAGACAGCGTGCCCCGCCAACCGCAGGCGGGTCATTCGGCCCATAGGGGTTGCTTTGAAATTGACAGGCGGAACAAGATACTTCTCGTAACGCGTCGCTTCTCCTCGCGGGTCGGCCATAGAAAAAAGTTCGGCCAGGTGCCCGTGAGACCGCATTAAATCCATCAGCTCGAACAGGTAAACTTCGGTGCCGCTGAAACGGAAGTTATATTTGTTGCAATAGAGGATCTTCACAGCGTTCTTTCTCCTCGCCCTGGCCGAGTCGCGCCAGGAAGGCGTCACAAAATGCGGCCAGATTTGTTTTCCGATCGAAGTTCTCGACTACTTGTTGTCGCGCGGCCTGACAGAGCGGGCCGAGGCCGGAGTATGCGTCACGGATCATCTCCACGCGGTCGACAAAGTCAGACATCGACCCGGCGCGATACAAAAACCCGTTCTTACCGTCGCTCACCAGTTCCGGAATTCCGGTGATGTCGGGCGCGAGGACTGGTTTTGCCACTGACATGGCTTCCATCAAAACCAGCGGCAGGCCCTCGCTTCGGCTGGTGAGAACGACCAAGTCCGCGTGGCGGTACAAGGCGCCCAGGTCTTGGTGCGGCACATGACCGAGCAGGTGAACATCGTCGTCGAGGCTTAATTCATGGATGAGTCGGCGCAGACGCTCCCGCTCGGGGCCATCTCCTGCAATGGCGCAGCAGAACTGGCCGCCGCGATGTTTCAGAAGGCTGCAGGCGCGAACCAGGAAATCGTGACCCTTGACAGGATGTAGTCGGCCCACCGCCAGCATGTTCAAACGGGAGCGTGGCTGGCATGATGAAAGCGGCTCCGCAAGGGGTGTGGTGCAATCAACGCCGAGTCGGTGCACCAGAATGTTGCCAGGGCTGACCTGGAGATAACGATTCAGAACATACTTGCGATTGAACTCTGAGATGGTCACGCAAAAAAGGCAACGCGCCAACTTCAGGTCGAGATAGGCTCCGTGCAGCAGCAGATCGGAGCCGTGCAACGTCACGCTGAAGCCAATTCCCAGAAGCCGGGCCGCAACCATTGCGACCCACGACGCAAAATATCCGTGGTGAACATGAATGTGTTCGATGCCACGGCCGCCGAGCCGCAGGGCAAGGTATGCCCCCAGCCAGGTGTGTGCCAGGGTTTTTAGTCTTTGCGAGGTCGGCTCATCGCCGGACAACACCCGTTGCCACAAATCCTGCAAATCCGGGAATCGCCGGACTAGGAGCCACATCGCTTTGGCGGAAAGCACTGCATCCAGAGGTTGCAAATACTGGACGTCGTCGGGATGATCGTCTCGCTGGGCGCCCATTGCGACCGGGTGCAATACGCTGCACACGACTACTTCAACCCCGCGCCGCCTGAACTCGCCAATCTCGTCCGCGACGTATGGCTCGACTGGAGAGGGGAAGCGGTTGGAAAGATAGGCGATCTTCAAGGGGAAAGGCGCGCTTGAGAGTTTGACGAGAAGTTTTACTTCGTAATCAAGCGAGGTAAGAACAGAATTGCTGTGAATGCTGCTGCTGGAAGAATGATTTTGTGGCACGAAAGATGGAGAATGTCGGCCGTTCCCCGGTGGATGGCATAGTAGGCACAGCAGGCCAGCAGTTCAGCCAAGCCGTAGCCGATGAGTCCCCAGCGCGGCAACAGCAACCAGGTTCCCGCGCCCAAGAGCACAACGTGAGCTGCGTAACAGCGCATGACAATCCACTGTTTTTCCAGCACAAACAGCGCCGATGCCTGCAGGTTGTAGACGGAATTCACCAGGACGCCGGCGGCCACGAAGGGATAAACCGCCAAGCTGGGCGTCCACTTCGCGCCGAGCGCGAAGCGGAACAGGAATGGACCAGCCAGGGCAAAGACGCTCAGCAGGGGCCCCAATGTAATCACCTGGAGGAATAGAGCATTTTCCAGCGCCGCGCGGAATCTCTCGCGCTGTTCCTGCAAGCGGGCAAGCGCTGCAATGGCGATGCGTCCTGCGGCCAGGCGAAATGCTCCCAGTGATTCCGCAATGCGGATGGCCACCGCGACAAATGCCACCGCTTCGGTTCCGGCAAATCTGCCGACCAGCAAGGGATTCACGAGCGTGCGCAGTTGCCAGGTCCGCAATGACAACGTCATGGCCAGCCCGAACGAACACATTGGCCGCCATTGCCCCCGATGAAGCCGCAGCCTGAGTTGCAGGCCGGCGGCGCTGGCAGTCGCAATCAGAATGGCAGCCTGCCATACCAGTTGCCCAGCTACCGGTGCCCACACCCCCGCTTTCACCCACGCCAGCGCGATGGCAGCCAGCAGGCCCAGGCTCTGCCCGGTCAACTCAATGGCGGCAATTCTGCGGAAATTCAATTCGCGCTCCAACTTGGCCATGGGGACGCCCGTTAGTCCACTCACGGGGATGGTCGCGAGCAGCACAAGGTAGGGCATTGCGAATTCACGTGTCCCGTACCAGCGGACTAACAAGGGCGTGATCAATGCAGCTATGCCAGTCAGTGCGAACGACACAATCAGAATGATCGCGGTGGCAGTTTCGTACATCGCTTGATTCGGCGGCGATTCATGGCGCACCAGAAATGTATCCGCCCCGGCGCGCGATAGCGTCGCCAGGAAGGCGACCAGGCTGATCGCAGTTACGAACAATCCGTAGACATGCGGACCGAGCCACCAGGTCATGACCAACATATTTCCCACGCTGACCAGGACTCCCAAGCCATACCTTGCCGCCAGGTACGCACCGCCGCGCAGAGTATTTGCAGAGAGGGCAGCCTCATCACAGAGCGCTGGCGGCTGGTTCCACCCAAGAACCGGAAACGCTGAAGACGTCATCTCACTGGTTTCAAGTTGAATCAGCTATTCGTGGCAAGGGCCAGCCGCCGGTTTTGCGCGGCTAGCATCCCAGCGACGGTAAACAACAGGCCATTGACAAACTGATAATTCATGACCACGACTGCGCCGTTGACGAGGTACACCCCGAGAAAAAGCGGCCAGATGGAGCGAAATTGTTCATCAAGAAACGTGTTGCCCTCCGGAAATACGGCTCGGACCGGTTTCCGTCCGATGCGAAACAGATCGACGATCATCCAGACGTAGAGCGCGAGACCGGCCAGACCGTAGCGAACTAGAACTTCAAGATAGGTGTTGTGGAAGTAGAACTCTTTCTGATGAAAGTCGCTGATCCTTCTGGAAAGCTCGGCCTGCATGCCGGCCGTGTCCCAGCCCAGTAGAGGCTTTTCCAGAAACATATCCCGGCCCGCGCCGTACACCGCCATTCGAAAATCGACCGGGCTGCGTTCTTCCAACCGGTCGCTGAAGGCGTCGTTGTGCTCGTCGGCAAGTGCAAGAAACATCAGCAATGCAGCGGCACCCGCCAAAGTCAGCGCGACACAGGTTCGCCGCAATCGCCGGCTCGGGGAGAACAACATGAGAAACAGAATGGTCCCCGCGAACGACAGCCACACTGCCCGCGTCTTGGTCGCTAGAATAGCCAGCGGCAGCGCCGTCACCAATGCCACCGCCATCAACCCGCGCAACCGCTTGCGGCGAAGTGAATCCAGCGCAATCAGCCCGAGCAAGTTCAGGGCGACCCCATTGGCAACAGCTTGCAGAAACGGGCCGCGGGCGCGGTCGGCGTGGATTCCTAAACCCTCGTCCAGGATGAAGTGCGGAAGCACGAGGCTCTTCGCTCCCGCCATGAAACAAATCGCGATGAAGCTCAGATAAGCCAGAACGGCTAAGGCGAACCATTCGAACTTGCGTAAGGATGCCGAATCTTCAAAAACCATGCCTGCCAACTGGTAAAGCACAAAGGGGACAAACCATTTTGCTGCGAACAAACTCCAGGTTTCCGCGTCATTTGGCTGAGTGAGCGCTCCGGCAAGTGCCAACACTACCAGCGCCAGCATGGGCAAGTTAACCCGGTGCTCTACTGCAAGTGGCACCTGCAAGGCACAGACCCGCAGGAACACAACGAAGATCAGCAAGCCCAAGGCGATGCGGTCAATCGAGTGGAAGTTGAAGTCGGGAGAGTGAAACAGCATGAGCCCGAGAGTCGCCGGAAGAACCACGTCAGGTGCCGCGATCATAGCCTGCAGCGGGCGCAACAGCGCTCCCATTGACCGGGCAACAAAATCGCTTTTTTGGAACGCAAGCGTCGTGTCCGTGGCTGCCACGCTAGCTCCCGCTTCCTTGCAAAACCGCGGCGACAGTTTTGAAGAGAATCCTAAAGTCGCCCGTCAAACTCCAGTGCTCGATGTACTCGCGATCGAGCATCAGGTTGCGCTCGAATGACGGGTCTTGCCGCGCCGTCACTTGCCACAATCCGGTCAGCCCCGGAATCGCTTGCAGCCGCTTCAAGTCCTGAATCCGGTAGCGAGCAAAGTCGTCCAGCGGATGAGGCCGCGGTCCGACCAGACTCATTTCGCCGCGTAACACATTCCACAACTGAGGCAGTTCATCGAGACTGTAGCGGCGGAGAAAGCGCCCCACGCAAGTAATCCGAGGATCGTTCTGGATTTTGAAAAACGCCCCCTGACGCTCGTTCCGCCGCAGAAGCTCAAGCTTCTTCTTATCCGCGTCAGCCACCATGGTGCGAAACTTGTAACAGCCGAACTGCCGTCCCTTGAAACCCACGCGGGGCGCTTTGTACAAAACAGGCCCGGGCGAATCCAGCCGAATCGCAAGTGCGATGGCGGCCGACAGAGGCCCTGAGAGGATCAGGCCAACCGCGGAACCCACGATGTCGAGAATTCGCTTCAGCGCAAAACCAAAAGGTGGAATCCGCTCCTGCCGTAGCGTCAGCACCGGTATGTCCCCGACTTGTTCCATGATCGGCGGACCAGGGTCGATCCCAAAAAGCTCCGGTACGAGCTTGATGTCAGTTCCGCATCTGCGGGCCTCCCAGATTGCCTTCAGCGCGGTGTCGCGCTGAACCCCGGCAAGAATGATTTCATCCACAAATTCGGTCTGTGCAAGAAACGGGATATCCTGCACTCTCCCGCGAATCTTTCCGCCGACCGGCAGATGATCATCGAGAATGCCCACTACCGCTCGCTTTTCCAGGGGCGAGTGCTCCAAGTGATCGGCAAGCTTTTGTCCCAGATAACCGGCTCCAACGATGAGGACATTCTTCACAGCGCGCGTTTTTCCCTGGCAAGCGCCGAGCCACCGGCGACCCGCTCTGCGCGCCAGCAGAAGCAAGTAGGTGACTGAGGCGAAAACCGCAAAGAGGGTGATCTGCCAACAGCCAGCCTCCCCGCTGAGAAGGTCGGCCATCAGCGCCGACCATACGACACATTTTCCGAGAACCAAGCGTTCGTTCTTCGGCGACTGAATCGTTGCCAACTGATACAGCCGTTCCGAGTAGCCCAGCAGGGTAAGTAGGATTCCGTACTGCAACGCGGATTGGAAAAAAGAATTTCCGAGCAAACCGGGATGCGCTGGCAGAAACTTGGATCCACAGGCAACGGCTTGCAGCCAGTTCATGGCCCACGCGGCGCAGAAAATCGCGGCGAAATCCGCCAGCACATCTGCTGCTAGCCGCGAACGCTGCCCGCGCACCGAAGGTTGGGGTAGCAGGGCACGTTGAACTGCACCCAGGACGGAAACGGCGGGCGAGGGAGGAGCAACGGCGTGCCAACTCCGCGGCATTCCGTCGATTCCGACCGCGGACACCGCCTTGCGCCGTTCGGTCGGCGCGCACCCTGTTTTTCCGAAAGGCGGGCTAAGAGGCCGTGACGCCGCGGCGGGCAAAAAAGACTTAATTGTTGCCGGGGAAGACACTTCAGATCAGTTCCAACTCATACCCGTCGATTTGGATAGCAACAGAACGCTGGATCGATTCGATGGACACTACCAGATGCTTTGCGTCGTTTTGCGCCAAGATGCCTTCGAGTCCGTCAAGACAACCGCCGCGCACGCGCACGCGCCGCCCTACATTGAGAAACGGCGCCAAGGCGCAGGGCACTTGTTGAGATAGGAGTCTCCTCAAGTCCTCAACCTGGCGGGGCGGCACAGGGGCTATCTGGCTGCCGGAAGCGACAAATCCGATCACCCCTTGCGTTTGCACCACCATTCTTCTCACGCTTGTGGACGGTTCCAGACGTGCGAATGTGTATCCGGAGAACAAGGGGGTATCGATCGCCTTCTTGCGATCGCTCCAGCGGTGCGTCTCTCTCAGTAAGGGGATGAAAGTTTCAAAGCCCTTGCGTTCAAGAGCGTCAGTTACTTTCTTTTCGCAGCGGTAACGCGTCTGGATCGCGTACCATTCGCAGCCGTTCGGCTGGTTGCGCTGCGGAACTGCCAGAGCGATCGGCAAAGCTCCGCTAATTGAGTCACGCCCAGTTTTCGCCACATTTTCCACAACCTTCACTACTTCTCTGAGAAACAGACCCTGGCAGCGCTCCCGCTACACTCTTCTGTAAATCGCATCGGGAATGGGGAACTTCCGATTGCACAAGATAGTTCCCAGCAGATTGACCCCCGCTGCCGACAGCAACTCTTTCGCTCTCTGCGCAGCTACTCGTCGGGTAATCTCCGCCTCCAATGTCAACACCATCCCATCGCAAGCCCGCCCGAGTATTGCGGCGCGAGGATGCATGTTCACCGCCGCTCCCTGAATCACGCTGAATTCAAACTCCTGACGGAGGGTTTCCAACTGACGGCAAAGAGCGTCGCCGGAATCCCGTGCGGAATCCCGGAGCACCTCCTGCGGCACGAGCCACAGATTTGACGAGATCTGCCCGGAAGATCGGCGGAAACCGGCCCGGCGAACCTGTGAACTGCTGTCGTGAATCAGGGTCGTTTCGCCCCCGCCCACCAGGCACACGTCCGACGGCACTTCCTCCGCCAACGCAGTGGCAACCCGTGTACACAGTTCCGAGATGTTGGTATCTTCGTCGACTGCACAAAAAACGACTTGCCGGGTGGGCTTCGGCCACCCGGAAAGAAAAATCTGCCGAACCAGTCCACGAATCTGCTCCTCGGCATAAGTTTCAAGATCCAGGGCCGTGGAAACCGAAGAAGCCTTCTCACCTGCCCTGTTCCAAGCGCTAGGAGAATCTCTCTGCCGCTCGAAGATGCTGTTCCACGAGCCGCTAGCGCCACTCCACCGGCCGAAACTTCTCCAGGCTGAGATTACGGCTTGTATGCTGCCCACACTCATTCGCAATGCATCCTTGGAGGCCTTCCGCTCTTTGACCGCGTCTTCTTCATGCCAGTGGCCTACGCGTTTTTTCTCGGAAGCGACGCCAGCACCGGCGTGCCCAAATAAGCGAGAACCTCGTCGGGCGTCCGGAATGCCGGATTCAGACGATCATTGGCGAAGGCCGCTCCGAGGCTTACAACAACTCCAGCCAGGAGTCCGACTGCGGCAAAACCGAAGGGCGAAAGCTGAGGGAGGGCTGGCGCTGTGGGCTGCTCCGCAATGGTTACGTTCAGGATTCCGCCCTGATCAAGCGCGTCGCCGATCCGTGCTTCCTCCCGCTTGTTGACGTACAGCAAGTACTGTTGTTCCGCCTCTTTCAAGTCACTGATTAGCCGATCCTGCTGAATCGCTTGTTCCCCCAGGCGGCTGGCCACTTCCTGGTAGCGATTGCGCAGCGCTTCCTCACCCACGGTGTGAGCCTTCAGCGTGTTCAGTTCCACCTGTTCTTTCAGCAACTCCGCTTTTGCCCATTCGCGGTTGGCGTTCTGATCGGTCGTTTGATCACGAAGCGGCTCCTCTTGCTCCCGAGCGATAGACGCCTTCGTCTCCGCGATTTCCTGTTCCACATTTCGCACCGACCGATGGGTTGGCTCATACTTGGCCAGTAGCTCGGCCCGGTTCAATTCAAGCTCCAGCAATCGGGACTTCATCTTTCCCATCAAATCGGCGTTATCGGAATGACGGACCACAGTTACGGTCCGCTCCGGCAGCCCGCTCAAACGCGATTCCAGAGTTCGAATTCGCTCCGAAGTGGCAGAGATCGCAACCTCCGATTGCCGTGCGTCCGCGTCAGCATCGCTCAGATTGCGAAGGGCGGCGTCTCTTTCTGACGCCGCCGATACCACGCCTTGATCGAGGCTGAACTCGACCAGGCGCATCTCGGCTTCCTGAAGCGCACGGCGCGACTGCACAACCTGCCCGTCAAAAAAGTGGGACTCGCCCAGCGGACGGTGCACTTGAGTGTGCCGCGCCAGGTAGGCGTTAGCCAGAGCGCGAAGGACCCTCGAGGTTTCGGCTGCGTCTGCAGACTGGTAGCTCACATCGATCAAGTTGGTCTTCTTCAGCGTTTCCACCGTCAGCCGTTTCCTCAACCGGTGCGCCGCGCGTGCGGTTCGCTCCTCGTCATTGTCCCAGGGATGGAGCCAAAAGCCCGATTGCAACGATAATCCGAGATCGCACACGACGACCCTGAGGATTTCGTCGTCGCGCAACAATTCCACTTCTGAATTCAACTCTTCTTCTGTGACCGCCTCCCGTACAAATTGAGGCTGGCTCGGCGTAGGAGCGACAATCGGATCTTCCCGTCCCCGTTGCACGAGGATCTTCATTTCCGACTTATAGGGAGGGGCAATCAGTCCGTAAGCGACGATGGCGAGAAACACCGCTGCAAAGGAGAACATCGCCAGCCGACGCTGCCGGAATAGCACCGACAGAAGATCGCGCATCGTGGGAGTGGCTTCCCGCGCTGGCCGTGTCACCAGCCTGAGTTCTTCTGCCATAATTCTCGTTCCGCGGCTCTCCGAATCGTTTGGCAAGACACCGCCGCCCATTTCTGATTTTCTTGCTGCACCGATTCAGAATTGTGTCGGATTCAAATACAGGCTCAAGCCCGAAACGGGCATGTAAGGCTTGATCTTCGAAATCATGTTTTGGGGTGCGAACAGCATATCGCCCGGCCGCAGGTGAATGTCCTCCCGCAGGTCTTTTTCTCTCAGCATGGACTTTACATCCAACAGATGGGTTTCAATTAAATCGCCCAAGCTTCGCCGAAACAGCACCACCTGGGAATGCTTGGCGCTGCGCGTGAATCCGCCGGCGATGGCGACCGCTTCCGTTACGGTTGTGTCGCTGCGCAGCTCGTACTTGCCGGGACGAACCACCTCTCCCGCAGCAATGAAATAGGGCTTCTCGAACTCCCTGAGCAGGACCGTGACTTCCGGTTCGTGCAGGATGCCAATGTAAGCGCGCCGGACGGTTTCTTCCAGCTCACTGACCGTCGTTCCCTCGGCGTACACGGCCTTCGCGCTCCGGAGCGAAACAAAACCATCCGGCTGAACTGTAACCGTTTCGTCGAGTTCCGGAGAAAAGGGAAACTCGATTTCCACTGCATCACTCTTCTGCAACCGGTAAAGCGGACGGCGTTCCCCCGTCAGGGCTGGACTCCGTTTGCCGTCCGCTTCACTGGGTTCTGGGGCTTGTTGCCCCGTCTGTTCGACCGCGGCTGCTGCCCCTTGGCTCTGAGCAACAGCTTCCACCAACTCCGGGTGCACCATGCAACCGGCACCAACTACTACAATCAGCGTCACCGCCAATCTGGTGACCGTTGTATGCCCGTACCTTGTATTGCGCCTTCCGGCCACCGCGCTTCACCTCAACAGTGTCGACCATACCGCGGCTGGGTTGGGCTCACAAGACATGGAAAGTATCGTCCACGAAAGTAGGCAATGGTAGGGAGCAAAGCTGGCAATTTGCCTAAAGTTGTCGGTTGTTTCTTGCAAGAGGATGCCGAGGCGCTTTCAGAAGAAGCACAACATCTCGTCCATTTGTCGTTCCGAAGTGGAACCCCGGCGCAGTGGGAGCCAACTTTCGCGCTTTTCCACAGCGTTTTGGGTGACACATCACAGAAGCAGAGCACGATTTCTCTGGATCCTTAATTTTTGCAGGGAGTATGAAAACAGCTTCGGAGGCGCTGGCCAAACCAATCGGTGTTTTGATCGCGGACTCCGGTTCCATGAGCCGTCAACTTCTGGTCTCGGCCTTCCGCCGGCACTCGGGGTTTCGCCTGTTCTCTTGTGAGACAGATGCAGAACAGATTCTCGCCGTCGTGGCAGAAAATCACGTTGATGTAATGCTCATCGGCAGCTCAAACACGAATCCCAGCGAGGCTATGGCGGTTATCCGCCGTGCGCACCTGAGCCAGCCGAACATCGCCCTGGTGCTGGTACTGGAGAATCCGGACCGCGATACGGTCATCAACACATTCCGCAGCGGGGCCCAGGGACTGTTCTGCCAATCGAAGCATCCCTTCCAGTTGCTATGCAAGTGCGTCCAGGTGGTTCATGAGGGCCAAACTTGGATTAGCGGCGAGCATCTGCGGTTTCTGATCGACGCCGTCACGCAGGTGCCGGCGTTACGAGCAGTAAATTCGCATGGCCTGCACCTTCTGACCCCGCGCGAGGAACAGGTCGTGGCCCTCGCGGCCGAAGGCCTGGCGAACCGCGAAATCGCGCAGGAGTTGCGCCTCAGTGAGCACACAGTGAAGAAATACCTGTTCCGGATCTTCGATAAAGTCGGCGTTTCCAATCGAGTCGAACTGGTTCTTTTCGCGGTGAACCATGCCGAGCGGCGCCAAGCGGAGTGGGTGCCAGCTGTGTCGCGCTAGCGACCACCGGACATCGCCAACAAACTTGATCAAGTGCACGCGACGGGGCACACCGTCGTCTCAAAGATTCTTGCTGGTCTCCTCCGCCACCTGCAAATGGGCTACGTGAGCATCTCCCTCCGGTGCATCACCGCGCTCGTAGGGCCGAAACAGAATGGCGTAGAACAGGCCAATAACGAACACGACTGCCCAAACCACAATCATTCCGTAGTTGCTATACCACGGGTCCTGGGGAGAACGCGGCCAGGCCATGTTGATGATGGCCGAGACCCCGTAGGCGAGGGCCACCACGTTGACCGGCCACGCCCAAATGCCCAGGCGAAACGCTCCGCGCGGCTTCCAGCCCTTGGCGCGCGCGATCAAAGCTGCCAGGACAATCATCTGGAAGGCGATGTAGATACCGGCGGCGCTGGACACGACGATGGTCTCAACCATTCGCTTGAGGAACAGCCCTGTAATCGCAACCAAGGCCGGCACAACTCCGGCAAACAGCAAGGCGTTGACCGGAACTCGTGTGTGCGGCGAAAGCGTGCTGAGATAAGTGCTGCCAAAGATCATGTGGTCGCGGCCGTAGCTGAACAGCAGACGGCTGGTGGCTGCCTCCAGACTGATAAGACAGGAAAAGAAGGAAACCAGCACCACCGCGATGACCGCCCGCAGTCCGACCGGGCCTACCGCGGTGTTCAGGATGGTCACCACCGGGTCGGTATCCTTCCCCGTGAACACGGCGTTCAGATCCGGCACCGCCAGCACAAACGCCAGGCAAACCAGCATCGCTGCGAAGCCGCCAATGTAGATGGTCATCCGCATCGCCTTGGGGATGGAGCGGCTGGCGTCCGGAGTTTCCTCGGCGACGTCGCCACAGGCTTCAAAGCCGTAGTAGCACCACAGTGCGCCCATGCTCGAAGCTAGGAACGCAGGCAAGTAGTGTCCGTTGCCTAGACCAAAGGTTTGAAACAGGACGGCAAAACTCTGGTGGCGCGCCACGATCAGCAGATAGCCCCCCACGACGATTGCGCCCACCAGTTCACAAATGAACCCGAACATGGCCACTCGCGCCAGCAGCTTGGTGCCGCTGACGTTCAGAGCAGTCGTCCCGGCGATCATCAGAATCGCAACCACAACTTCCCCGACTTGACCCACCTTGAAGCCAAAAAGCTGCGCCAGGTAAGGAGCTCCTCCCACGGCGACCCCAGCAATCGTGCTGCACAAGGCCCACAAATAGACCCAGCCAGCCATCCAAGCCCAGCGCCGGCCAATCAGGCGGCGCGCCCAGGGATAGAGACCGCCAGCAATTGGAAATTGGGAGACGATCTCCCCGAACACCATGGCCACCAACAGCTGTCCTAGCCCCACTAACAAGTAATTCCAGAACATAGGCGGGCCGCCAATAGCGAAAGCAAAGGCGAACAAGGTGTACACGCCCACAACCGGCGACAAGTAGGTAAAGCCGAGCGAAAAGTTCGCCCACAAACTCATCTTGCGATCAAAGTTTGAACTGTAGCCCAAAGCTTCCAGTTGGGCAGAATCCCGATCCGTGTTCGTGTCTGGCTTCACAATGATCCTTTCCTTACCTGAGGGGCAGGGAATTGTTTAAGACGAGTCGTCCGAACCCGAAGACCCGGGCTACAGCGTTTTCGCACATATGTAACCCGCTCCTCTTTGCGTTCTTTGCGAGAACTTCGTGCCCTTAGCGGTTAGCCTTTTCTTGCTGGGACTGCGAAAACCTGTAACCGCAAAGTACGCGAAGAAACACGCAAAGACCGCAAGGGACTGCGCCTTCCGCGAAAAAGGTCTACTGCGACCTAGTTCTCTTTGCGTTCTTTGCGAGAACTTCGTGCCCTTAGCGGTTAGCCTTTTCTTGCCGGCACTGCGAAAACCTGTAACCGCAAAGTACGCGAAGAAACACGCAAAGACCGCAAGGGACTGCGCCTTCCGCGAAAAAGGTCTACTGCGACCTAGTTCTCTTTGCGTTCTTTGCGAGAACTTCGTGCCC
>Ga0326728_10003504_pt1 | contig 48534 bp, 44 predicted proteins | sample MB3enrmetagenome_FD_207602 | JGI IMG/M metagenome (GOLD analysis project Ga0326728, IMG submission 207602) | Lab enriched peat soil microbial communities from McLean, Ithaca, NY, United States - MB31MN | ecosystem: Environmental > Terrestrial > Soil > Wetlands > Peat | place: USA: New York... | reverse complement strand
AATTCGCAAGGCCGGAGGCGTTTTGATGAAACAAAACGCCGAGGCGTGGCTGAAGGCAAGCCCTATGGGCTTGACCGGAAGCAAAAGCGACTTTTGCAGCCGAATCGGGAGACTTTAGACAGGCTCTAAGGAGCAGTGAACACTTTAAAGGAGGAAATATGAACTACAGAAAAGCAACAACACCGGCGCTGCTGGCAGCGCTGTTTGCGGCAGCGGCGGCAATGCCGCTCAGGGCCGACGACGCGCCGCAACCGGCGCAAAACAAAGCCCCGGCTCAGGCCCAGACGGACGATTATGCCGTGCTGGAATCCACGGTCAGCGTGAGGATGAAAGCGGCGCCGCTCAGTTCGCTGTGCGAGATGCTGTCCGCCAACACGCGGCTTAATTTTGTTCTGGATTCCTCGCTATCGCCGGAGATGAGGATCACGATGTTCCTGCGCGGAGTAAAAGTAAAGGACATCTTTTATATACTGCGCCGCCTGAACGGCATCGCGGTGGAAAAGACCGGCGACAAGACCTATGCGCTCAAAAAAATAGAGCGCGAGCTTACCGTCACCGAAGTCGGCTCCGACGGCGGCGAGACCACCCGCGTCATAAAAACCGGAGCGCTGGAAGTTCCCGCGGGTTATCGCGGCGCGACGATAAATCTCAAAACCGAAAAAATAGGTTCGCTGCGCCCCGGCGACCGCATCGACGTGCTGGTCACCTTCGACGCGATGATGAACGACAAGTCGATGCAAAAAGTCACCGCCACGATACTGCAAAACGTGCTGGTGCTCGACGTGCTGCGCGGTCCGGCCCCGGAAGCCGTCGGCGCGGTTAAGCTGGCGCTAAATTCGGTGGAAGCGGAATACAACGCGCTTGCCGCTTACCAGGGCGACGAGGATATCGCACGCCGCGCGCCCGACGATACCGAGATGCATCCGATGGAAATGGCCAGCCTGAGCAAGCTGGATAAATAAAGCACCGGGACCAAAGGGAGAATTTATGAACATCAAACTGAAATGCCTTGTAATGGCGCTTACCGTTGCCGCGCCGCTGGCCTTCGCCTCGGCGGGCGGGAAACAGGCCACGGAAAAACCGGCGAAGGACCCGATGGAAATCAAAATCTCGGTGAGCCTGAAGGACGCGCCCGTCGCGGCGCTGCTTGACGCGATATCCGCACAGGCCAGGATATCTTTCATACTTGCCGAGGGCGCCGTCGAAACGCAAGTCAACGCGCAGTTCCGCGACGCCACCGTCAGAGAAGTACTCAAAACATTGTCCCGCAATTACGGCATAGGCATAGAGCGGGTGGGCGACAGCAACGTATATCTGGCGCTAAAGGCCGGGAAAGGAAGCATGGCCGAGGCAAGCCGCAGTCCGGTGGCGGCGGGATACCGCTCTGTGATACTGAGCCTGCCGGCCAAACGGCTTATGTTTGTAAAAACCGGCGACCGCGCCGACATACTGTCCACCTATGAATCGAACAGCAGGAAAACCGGAATGCAAAAGGTGACCGTCACGCTGCTGGAAAACGTGATAGTGCTGGGAGTAAACCGCGGCGATGCGCCGGACTCGAAGGGAACCCTGGAGATAGAAGTCAATCCGAATGAGGCGCAGTACGCCGTGCTGGCCGAACATCAGGGCGAGCTGGACGTCATAACCCGCGCGCCCGGCGACACGGAAATGCACAAGACCGTACAGGCCGCGTTCCGCAAGCTCATCGTCGGCTCCGACGAAGAGGCGCAGAAAGACGAGCCGGAGCATCCGGCGGCGGACGACAACAGGAACGCCGCCGAGGAACATTATGAAAAAGGACTGAGAGCTTCCCGGAACGGAGACATGGACAAGGCCCGCCAGGAATGGGGCATGGCCGCCAAATTCGACCCGGAAAACCGGGAGGTCAAATCCGCGCTTGCACAACTGGACGTGCAGAAATCATCCGCGACGGCGGAGCATGTTTCGGGCAACTGACCTGTAAATCAAAAAAAGGCGGGGCCGAGTCCGGCCCCGCTTTTTTTGCTTGCCGCAAAATATTCACGATTTAAATAAACGACGCAAATATTTTCATGAACCCCGCGCAGGTCTTTGTAAATGCACGTCAATGTTTGTAAAATTCACTTATAATGAAACCCAGAAACGACGGCACAGACAAGATAGTCCCGGCGGTGCAGACCATACTCGCCGAGCTCGGCGAAACCCCGGACCGGGAGGGACTGATAAAGACGCCTGCCCGCGTCTCCAAGGCTTTGCGCGAAATGACAGCCGGCTATTCGGTGGACCTGGACGCGATGTTCAACAACGCATTCTTCAAGGTCGAAACCAGCGACATGGTTTCCGTGACCGGCATCAATTTTTATTCGATGTGCGAACACCACATGCTTCCGTTTTTCGGCAAGGTGCATGTCGGCTACATACCGCACAGCAAGATAGTGGGACTTTCAAAAATCCCGAAACTGGTGCACGCCTTTTCCGCGCGCCTGCAGGTTCAGGAGCGGCTGACCCGCCAGATAGCCGACACGCTGCTGGAAAGGCTCAACCCGTACGGAGTGGCGGTTGTGGTCGAAGCGCGGCACATGTGCATGGAAATGCGCGGCGCGCGCAGCATGGAAAGCAATTGCGTCACCAGCGCAATGCTGGGCGTCTTCCGCAAGGATTTGGCCGCGCGCGACGAATTCCTGCGCCTCATACGCAAAACCGGGGACTTGTAACCTGCGCCCGGTTTGGGTACAATTCAGTAATAGAGGGTCTGAAGGCGGGCGTGGTTCAATGGTAGAACGGGAGCTTCCCAAGCTCTAAACGTGGGTTCGATTCCCATCGCCCGCTCCAAATTTTCTCAAATCCAATGGACGCCGAAAAAAGCTGCAACGCAGCAACTCCGAAAAAGAAATCGCGGCTCGCGTGGGGGATACTGATAGCCCTGGACGCCGGGCTGCTTTGCTTTTTTGCTTTCCTCTTATACAGCGCGGCCCAGGCCAGGCTTAAAAGCGGCCCGGTCTATTTGGAAAAACCGTCCGTAACGGCCGGACTTCCGCCAGCACCGCCGGAGCAACCGCCCCAACCCGCAATGGAACAGTCCACGGAGACACTGACAGCCGCACCGGCTGTCCAGCAGTCCACGGCTCCGGCAATACCCGAAATAGCCGCGGAACCGCAACTGATACAGTCCACGGGAGCAGTTGCGCAAGAACCGCCCGCAGCATCGACAAAACAGCCGACGGCAAAAACGGTCGTTGCCGCAAAAAGCTTCCGCGTGAAACTGCGTTACCGCGACAGCAAGGCAAAAGCCGTCGCCGTCCGGGGCTCTTTTTCCGCCGATCCTGTCCGCATGTCCAGAAAAGGCGCGGAATGGGCAGCGGAATTATTCTTAAAAACCGGAATATACCGGTATGTTTTGGAAGTTGACGGAAAACAGCTGCAGGATCCGTTACAGCCATTAAGACTGAATGGCAAGAGCCTGCTGGTTGTAAAGAACTAAGTTGATTTTATGGAAAGCTATTTGTAAACTGTATCATAATGCTATCAGTGAGTTGTTTTCTGAAAGGAATTCGTAAATTCCTGCCCGCATTGATGCTGGCGGTTTCTTTCTGCGCCGCCGCGCAAGCACAGGTTGCCCGCTCCAATTACACAATGACCCTGCTGCCGGACGGCAAAATACTTATAGCAGGCGGCGACACTGCGGGAGCGACTTCAAATTGCGCATCCGGCAGTTCGGCTGAACTTTACAATCCGAGCACTCAACTGTATACCAGTACGGTTTGCTTTGAAAACAGCAGCAACGCCGATGTAACAATATCAAGCCACACAGCCGTACTTCTTCCCAACGGTACGGTAATGATAGCAGGCGGACTGGTGGGGGGAACGCCGTCCACCGATATTTTCATTTATAACCCGAACACCAGGACGCTGACGCTGGACAGCACTTCTCTTACCTATGCGCGTTCGGGCCATACCGCCACATTGATGAAAAACGGCAATGTCCTGATAGCTGGAGGAATGAATTCCAGCGGTAAAGCCGTCGGAGATACGACTGACGACCCCGGTGAAAGCAGTTTTGAGATTTACGTTCCGTCAAGCAACAGTTCCAGCAGCTCCATATCCGCTACCGGCGATCTCGTAACAGCACGATGGGGACACACAGCCACACAGATGCCCGGCGGCAAAGTATTCATCACCGGCGGATATAATCCAAGTTCGGTTATAGTAAGTACCTATAACTACCTTAACCTTTCGGAACTGTACGACCCGTCGACAAACACCGCCATCCCGGCCGCCCCGCTGGCGCGCGCGCGGGCATTCCACACGGCAACCGCGATGAACGACGGCTCAGTGCTTATAGTCGGAGGATATAACCAGAGCAATACCGACACCAACGGCAACTACACCAACAATTTCGGATTCATCGACACGGTGGAGCGCTACACCGGCGGACAGACAATGGAAACAGCGGCCGCCATGCCGGGTGTAGCCATAATGCAGCATGCGGCCCTGCTGGATACCCAGGGCGAAGTCCTGATATACGGCGGCCTTGGAATACTGACTACTCAGTATTTCGATACTTCCTATACAATACTGACAAGTACCATATCTCTGGCTTTATATGCTAACGCGGTAAGCTCCGGAACAATTGACAAATCTTCCTCCATCCTGCTTAACGTCGACAAAACACTGGGAGTGCCGGTAACGGGAATTATAAAAAACGGCTATATGATGTTCTCCGGGCCCCCACCCGCAGCCAACACCCACTGGATAAACAACAACGACGCCTATTTGGATTTTTACACCGCCTATTCCTCGGAAACCTACGTCAATCTGCAAAACGCCGTAATATATCAGGGAATACAAACTCTCCAAACCAATCTTCTGAGCAACGACGCTTCCAATATGGGAACGGTGACGTTCGAACCGCAATCGGAAACCGTAACTGTGGATGCATCGGTGTCATGCACCTCAGATACCACTATTGCGTCTGGAACATCCGGAAGTGCAACCATGGCATGCACACTTGCCAGCCCCAAATTTTTCGTAGCCGGGACCGACTATGTGGCCCAGGGCAGCTATGCAAAGGCATACTCGGGGAAAATCACGGGAGGCACTTTAACCTGGACGATACTCAATACCCTGACAAACACTACAAGCAACCTGACAGTGAATTTTTCCGTGTCCACGATCAACAACTTTTCAAGCCTCTCGGAGTCGGACGCGGTACAACAAGACGCTCTTGGGAATTTTTTCTTCGCACCAGCCACTGTATCTATCTCCAAGGCACCGGCATCCATAGTCAACTCCACATGGAGCGACTTGGCTGCAGGTACACCCATAGAAGATCAGGGAAATGCGACTTACTCCAGCAACTTCACGCCTTCCGGCGGTTCGCTTGGCGTAGTGCTTAACTATCTGGTCTCGCCGATTACCACCGACGTATCCCAGCAATTGGTTGTCGGCGTTTCCACCGAGATCGTGCAGGCGGCCGTTTTTTCCGACCTTCTCACTTATGAGCCAGCCAACAACGCATGGCTCCGCTCAGGCGCCCCCGCAGCCTCCGTCAGTGATAACATTGTGTCTCTTTACGGTACCTATTCAAATTCGATAACGCTGACCCCCGGAGGACTCGCGCTGGTACCCGCAGGACTGGCATGTTCCGGCTCGCCGGCCTCGCTGGACTGCAGTTCAGTTGTCAAACAGCCATTCGGGAACGCCAATTATTACCCGCCAAATGCCTGGTCCTATACCTATCCTTCGCTTAATTATGCGCGTTCCGGACATACCGCAAACCTGCTTCCGGACGGCAGAGTTGTGGTAATGGGGGGACTCAACGGAACAGGCACGCTCGATACCGGCGAGTACATGAACCCGGCATCTTCATCCAAAGCATGGACACTGGCGGGCGGCAAATTGTCGGTGTCAAGAGAAAATCATACCGCGACCCTGATGCCCAACGGCAATCTGCTGATAGCCGGAGGTTATACGCAGGCCGCCTCCACCGGGCCGGTATCCAATGCCGACATATTCTATCCCTATTCCAACACGATAGTGCAGGCCTCGTCGATGACCGTGGCGCGCCAGAACCATACGGCCGTGATGCTGCCTTTCGGCCCGTCCGCCGGAGACATAATGGTGATAGGCGGCAAATCTCCGACCGCGTACCTGAACACTTCGGAAATCTACATTTCCACCTCCAATTTATGGATACAGTTAGGCGGCGCCATGACCTACTCCAGATCGCATCACACATCCACAATACTGCAAAACGGAAACATTCTGGTCGCCGGCGGGCTGAACGCAAACGGAGAGGTGGGTTATTCCGAAATTTTCAATCCCAGTACAATGACGTGGGGCTCGGTTGCCAAAATGCAGCATGCAAGGCACGACCATACCGCGACGCTGCTCAGCAGCGGACTGGTGCTTGTCGTGGGCGGGAACGACTCCAGCGGCGAAGTGTTCGAGGCGGAAGTTTATGATCCGGTGGCTGGAGCATGGTCATCACTATCTCCAACCGATCTGTTATACAGCCCTATACCGGGAAGAATGAGACATACGGCCTCGCTGCTGCCGAATGGCAACGTCATGTTTCTTGGCGGAGCGACCAACGGCGGTTCTTCGCTCCAGTATAATTCCATATATTATCCGGAAGTGAACCTGCTGGCCGATGATTCGTCCGCCATACTCACGCCGCCGAGGGCGCTGCACACGACCACCGTGCTTCCGGACGGCAATGTGCTGGCTATAGGCGGCTTTGACGGCAGTTCCTATCTTTCCACGGTAACAAACGCGTATTTCCAGCCGATTCCCGACGCCTATGACTCGCCGTCGGAGCGTACGCCGCTTCTGTCCACAGCGACAGCCAGCACGCAGTTCAATGTCGTTTCATCCACTATGCCGTATCCCTATTTCAACAACATATCCACCGTTACGCTGCTGAGCGGCAACGCCTCATTCTTCGGCATAACGGATGCGAATGCCGGCAACACGGGCACTTCCACGCACAGCATGCCGCGTATTTACACTTATATGACCGACACTGCCAGCGGCTTCATGCTGGACCTGAGCACTTATGTATATTCGGCATATGGCAACAACCTAAACTCTTTCACCAATGTTCCATCATCCATAACCATCGTTACGCCGCAAATGCCTTACGGCTGGTACAACTACCGGGTAGCGACCAACAGCATATTCTCAAAAGGGTACACGGTATGCGTGTCTTCGCCGCTGCCCGCCGGCACGGTTTCCAATATAATCGGCATGCCGCCGCAGCCTGCCGCGTCTACCACACAGCCAACAAGCAGCGGACTATCTACGACACAAATAAACTGGTCATGGACGCTCCCGGCCATTGCATCATACGTAGACGGCTACAACGTCTATTCATCGTCTAATGGCGTATACCTGACCCAGCTAAGCAATGCCACGGCAAACTATACTACCACCATAGGCACAAACACACCCGTGAATATAGAGCTGGTACCGTTCAATATATCGGCCACCGGGGGCGGAGTAATAGCAGGCACGACATACTACACATACGCAGCCATGCCGTCAACCCCGACAATTACCGCCGCCAGTTTCAACAGCGCGGCTTTATCATGGTCGGCCAACGGCAACCCGTCCTGGACTCCGTATGAAATAGACGTATCCAAATTCGGCTGCCGAAGCACCGCCGACTCATGCTATGTGGCCAATTCCACAAACACGGATCACGAATTGTTTTCTTCAGTATATACATACCAGAACCTGACCGGAACCGGTTGGACAATACCGTCGCTCGCCACCAATACCACCTGGTATTTCAGGATAAGGGCCAGAAACGGTGACGGGTCGCAAACCGTAACTCCGCTGGGCAGCAACGCAACTTATTATTATTTGAATACCGATTTTTCCGGAGCGGATTCAACCGGACTTTACATCTCCACGCTTACCATAGGTTCTATAGGCGCCATAACCGCTTCTACCGGTACGGCAAGCAGCATAACGTGGACATGGCCGTCGGTGTCCGGGATAAACGTGACCTATAACGTATACAGCAGCACGCTCGGCGTGCTGGGCACGGTGACGAACAGTACGTTCACATATTCAAACCTGAACCCGAACACCACCTATTTCGTCTATATCCAGCCCATATCCGGGAACGCCTCGGGAGCGCCGGCGGTCGCGCCAACCACCTATACGATGCCGTTTACCCCGCAAGCAGACCCGGTCTGCTCCACCGGAACAGTCACGTCCGATACCGGCGCGTGGGTATGGGTCACGAGTACCACAATGACCGGCTACTGGCTCAATGGGAACACCAATGGGTACAACCCTTCCGGTACCAGTTATCTACTTGAACTTTCAACCTGCAATTTCGTAACCACCACCAATACATGCGGATACGCTACCCAAACCGTAACATACAATGCGGGTGATAACGAATGCATGAACGGCTCCATAGCTTCACTGTCCCCGGATCAGCCGTACCAGATGCGCATCTCGGCGATTTCAAACGCCTCTTATGCCTCTAATACCTCCAGGACATCGCTTACAATGGGTACGACATATACTCTTTCCATACCGCCCTCGTCTTTCGCGGCGGCCAATATAACGACATCATCGACCACGCTCACATGGAACAATCCCAATTCACCGGCGACTCCGTCATACAGCCTGTCCTATTCCACGGGAACCATGGCGATGCCGACCGCACAAGGCACGGCATTTTATAACTGCACTGCGCCTATTTCATATTCGGCATACCTGTCTTCGACAACGGATCCCTCGACCGGCGTTTCCACCGTAACATTCAGCGCGGCCACTGTAGTTAAGGTATCCACATCCGGCACCACTATAGCCTACAGTTCGTGTACTCTTGTTAACTTCTGCAACAGCGCCAATAATCTGGGACAGGAGATATTATATTATCCCAACTACCAGATATCGACTGTGATGGCCCCGGTATTCCTGGAAACTTTCTCCAGCAGTTATACGGCTACAGCTTACGAGCTTAAAGGATTGCTGACGGGCACCACTTATTGGATGAATATACAAACCCAAAATGGCGGAGGGGTGCTGACATCCACCACCACGCTTTCGAATAATTCATCCAACGCGGGGGGATACTTCGTGAGCGCGTCCGGTCCCGCCGGCATACCGTCCGGCTCGATAGTCGGCTACGCGGGAGACGGCACGATATCGGGCACCTTCCCGGACGGGCGCAAAGTGGTCGTAACCGTGCCGTCAAATGCGTACACAAACAAATCCACCCAGATAGGCATAGCTGAAATGGGAACAAACCCGTGCAGCAGCAGCATATGCAAAGATTCCAACGGCAAGAACGTATACTGTCCCACGTTCGGATTATACACCACGAACAACTTAAATCCGCTGGTGCCCATACAATTTTCGTTCTATTACAACACCTACGAGCTTTCAGGAATCGACAAAACAACGCTTGTCATGGCGCGTGATAATGGGAACGGCAACTGCGCGGGACTGCAAACCACGGTGGATACAACCAATCTGGATTTCGCGTCATCCATCAACCATCTTCCGTCTTCGCATCAATTCCAGTTGGAACAGGTCACCGCTCCCGGCGACGCCAATGAGGTCAATATATATCCGAATCCCTTCTATCCGAGCCGCGGGCAGGGATATGTGACTTTCGACAACCTGCCTACGCCCGCCTCGGTGCGCATATATACGCTGAGCGGCGCCAAGGTGTGGGAAGGCAGCAAGAGCACGGTAAGCCCGCTGATCTGGTACGGCAAAAATTCCTCCGGGGAAAATGTCGCCAGCGGCATATATCTTGCGGTCGTAAACAGCAATTCCGGCAAGAAAATCTTCAAGGTCGCGGTGGAGCGTTAAATGAGTTCGCTGCTCGGACGGATAAAAACGATACCCGTGCTGGCCGCGGCCGCCGTTATTTCCTGCGCGGGCTCGGCTAACGCAGGCGCCGCCTTTAGCAGTTCCGCGGTCGGCACCACCGCGATGGATTTTTTAAATCTCGGCATGGGCGCAAAAGCCATGGCCATGGGCGGCGCATATACCGCCGTCGCGGAAGACGCCTCCGCATGTTACTGGAATCCGGCGGGACTTGCCCAGATAAACAAATTTTCCGCAATCGCGATGCAGGCGAACTATGTGGACGACATCAGCTACCAGTACTTCGCTTACGCCCAGCGCATAAATCCCTATTCGGTGGTCGGAGTTTCCGGAATAACCACAAACATCGGCTCCATAAACCAGACGGACATCGACGGCAACCAGACCGGGACTTTTACGCCGAAGGATCAGGCTTACAGCTTGTCCTACAGCGAGGCGATACTTGAACTTTCCGGCACAAATCACGACGTGTCAATGGGCGTCACCGGGCGCTATATAAGTTCGCAGATAGTCGATACCGCCAAGGCTTATGCGGTGGATGTCGGGCTTATGGGTTTTTATTACACTGAAATCCCTTACCGCCTCGGCATGGTCGTGCAGAACCTGGGGCAGGGACCGAAATTCGATCAGGAAACCGATGCGCTGCCGCTAAACATAAAATTCGGCGGAGCGGTTTCGCCATTCCACAATTTTACCGTTTCCGGAGATCTGGTGCTTCCCAAAGGCGACTCGATGTACGGCACGCTGGGAGGGGAGTTTTCCATTATCCCCTACGAGAATGCAAGACTGAGCCTGCGCGCGGGCCTGAACACGCAGCAAATGAACATTTCCGGAGGCACCAGCGGAATATCGATGGGCATAGGGATAGGGCTCCAGTATTTCAGTATAAACTATGCCTATGTGCCCATGGGCGAGCTGGGGTACGCCAACCGTTTTGAGCTGACATTCGACTTCCCGTTCTGGCAGCCCGTATTCGAACGCAAGGAAAAGACCATCTTCCCGAATTTCCAGGAGTTCAATTCCACCAATTGACGGATTGATGCGCCCGCGGTGCACGGCAGGTTTCGCGTGTGACATGCGAAGAGTCATGCAAGCCCGTCATGCCCTTGAAAGAAGCAGCGTTATTTGATATTTTTTCAAGACAGCCGGAAAACCGGGACAGTTCCAGACAAATTTGAACGATAAGTTTTTGGAGGATTATGCAAAAGAAATCAGCAGCAACCAAAACCGCAAGGACAAAGACTCCGGCAAAAAAAACCGCGCCGGCAAAACCTGTAGCCAAATCCACGGCTCCTGTTAAATCCGCAGCCATTCCGGTAATCCGCAAACCGATGGCAATACCTGCTCCGGAACCCCGCCGCAGGGAAGAGGAAACCAAGCTTACCGCGCAGGAACTTAAGGATATAAAAAAACATCTGAGCGTCACGCGCGACGAAATAACCAGACGTCTTCAGGAGAAGAAACTGCTGGATATGCCTCAGGCGGAAGTCGGCGATCCCATAGACCAGGCATCGCAGAGTCTGGACAAGGAAGTGCTTTTTGAAGTCACCGACAAGGACCAGTTGATGCTGGAGCAGATAGAAAGCGCCCTGCGCCGCATAGAAAAAGGCGTTTACGGCACCTGCGAAAGCTGCCGGTGCGTGATACCTAAAAAACGGCTGCAAGCCCTGCCATTCGCGCGTTACTGCGTTAATTGCCAGACATCAAACGAAGCTTCCATAGTAAGCACTCTGGCTATCGAGTAATACTCCGTTTCAGACAACAAACAGCCCGCCGGTATAAAAACCGGCGGGCATTTTGCGTCAAAAACAACCGGATGCGGTTGCGCGTCCGGCTACGGACCGACCTTTAGAACGCGCGTATGCTTGCTGTCCTGAGCATAAGCGGAGAAAGTATAGCGTTCCGGCTGCACGCCTATTTCGAAAGGCATTTTGTCATTGTCCGCCACCAGCGTGGAAAGAAGATCTTTTTTAAAGCCGTTCAGATCGGGGCTCATGGCGGCCAGATTGGCCAGATCGTCCGTATAGGCGCCATGCGCCGCCTTATACTGGTCCTCGTAATAGGAGAGCTTTTCCAGTTCCTGCCTTGCATCCATTATTTTCGCCTCATCCTGAGGAGAAGGCTTTATGAAAACAGCATAATAAGTTGACGCGCCGAGCAAACCGAAAACGCCCCAGGCCAGCGCGAAAATAAGACCGTATGAAAAATCGCCTTTCTCGCGCACCCGCACCACGCGGCTTGCGGACACATATTCATGCAAGCCCCGGTTAAGCGGCGTGACAAACGCCATCACAAAACCGATATTGAGCGTTAAGTTGTTGATGAAATAAAAAACCGTGCGTAAAAAGGCCTGCGCAATGCCTATCGACCGTTCGCCGTCAAGCGAACGCACGCGTATGCCCAGCATCCACTTGCCCACGCTCACCCTGCCGCCGGAGGAGAATATGATGACGTATATCGAATAGACCCCCGCCATTATGAGCTTCCACTTCAGTTCGAGTTCATACGAATAAAGCACGTGCTGCCGTGTGATAAGATAGTACAGTATCACATAAACCATCAGCAGGAAAGGCATCGCGTCTATAATATAGGCAAGGAACCTTTCCGAAAAATAGGCCGGCGGATATTTCTCGGCCTGCTGCTGCGGCTGCTGGCCGGCATTCAACTGCTGCATCATTTGCGACTGGTCCATATCCCCTTCTCCGTTGTTCGCCGGGCACAATGCCCGGTGGAATCCGGCAAAATAGCCGGCTGAGATGCTTCCAGAGCGTCGCGCGTTTCAAAACCGCGCGATGCACCTTTCCCACGATATTATAACAAAAGAGAAAGCAATAATCGCGCCTATTCCCGCGCGGGCCGAGCAGAGTGTTGAGCCATGCGGAAAAAAATGCTTAATTTTACATATGTGCAGAATGCTGATATCTCTATCGAAAGAGCCTGCGGAAAACTCCTCTTTTCTCCATGAAGCGGAGCGTTCGCTGCTGCGCCAGAGCAACGCCGACAAGAACCGCCTTCACAAAGACGGCTGGGGCGTGGCATGGTACGCGGGGAAAACCCCGTCGCTGATAAAAAGTCCGGGAGCCGTTTTCCGCGAGAAAACCAAGTTCCGCGCCGCAACGGCGAAAGCCCGCGCGCGAATAAACATCGTGCATCTGCGCTGGGCATCGAACCCCGGCAAACTGCCGGAAAAAAATCTGATAGCGCCGGAGAACACGCAGCCCTTTATTTATAAAAATATCACGCTCGCACACAACGGCACTTTATATATACACAAGGAAGTGGCCGAACGCCTCGGCAAATACCGCAGGCTGATACGAGGGGTAAACGACAGCGAACGGGTTTTCTGGCATTTCATAAAACATATGGAAAAATGCGCCGATTTTACAAAAGCCTGCGAAAACGCGCTGGCGGAATTTTTGGATATATGGCGCTCCATGGACCCGGCGACGCGTCCGCCGCGTCCCTATAAAGGCATGAACATTTTCGCCAGCGACGGAAACGCCGTATACGCGCTCTGCCACGGTTATTCGGACGACAAGCCCTCGATATGCACTCCCGGCTGGAAATACCGCGACATGGCATGGCGGATGTCGGACACTGCTTTGGTCGTCTGCAGCGAACCGGCAGACGATGGTTTCTGGAATTCGCTTACCAATCGGCAGTTGCTTACGGCCAGGCTTTCCAAAAATGGCGCACCGTCGATAACAATAAACACCGTATCAACAGGAGAGGCCGCATGAAGTGGTTTTTGCTGGTTTTGATATTCATAGCCTGCGCTCTTTACCTGATAAAGCAGAAAAGAGCCTCCATAGATTTGCCGGCGCAAATTCAGGCTGCGGCCGCGCAGGCAAAGCCTGCCCTGCCGGCGGAACTCCAGGAACGCGATCCCGCAAAAACCGGCAGCATGGCGATGTCGCAGGAAACCAGGAAAACACTCTACGATCTGGCGGGGGATTCATCCCCCGAAAATGTGCGCTGGGCCGCCATAGAGCTGCTTTACCGCACCGGTGACGCCAGCATCTCGGCTATACTCAAAGACCGGCTGGAGCACGAGACGGAAACGTCGATAAAGCTCAACATCATAAACAAGCTGCTGGCGCAGAACAAGGACAGGGAGAACCTCCGGCTTCTCGCGCTGGCACAGAACGACATGGAGCCCCAGGTGCGTCTGGCGGCGCTTGTCGTTTTGGCCTCTTACGACCGGGAAGAAGTAATGCCCTATATGAATCGCGCGCTGAAAGACGACGACAACGACGTCAAGCTCAAAGCGATAGAGTCCATAAAAAATCTTCAGGCCTCGCTGGCGCAACAGAAGAAAGACGCCGAGCAGCGCGCCAGGGATCAGGCTATTGCGGCCGCACAGGCCAGGCAGGCGGAAAGCAAATCGATTTTATAAAGACGCCACACACTAACGCGGAGATATACCATGCAAGACATAAGAGAACTCAACAAGAAAGTACAGCAGGAAAGCCTTTTTCTGGCGGATTTGCGCCGCGAAATAGGGCGCGTGATTGTGGGCCAGTCCGACCTTGTGGACAAAATGCTGGTCGCGCTGCTGGCCGACGGGCACATACTGATAGAGGGCGTGCCCGGACTTGCAAAAACGCTTACGGTAAAGACCCTTTCCGACGCGATATCATCGTCCTTCCAGCGCATACAGTTCACCCCAGATCTTCTGCCCGCAGACATCACGGGCACGCTGATTTTCAACCCCAAGGACGGCACGTTCCTCCCCAAGAAAGGCCCGGTGTTTGCCAACCTCGTGCTGGCCGACGAAATAAACCGCGCCCCCGCCAAGGTGCAAAGCGCATTGCTGGAATCGATGCAGGAGCGGCAGGTTACGATAGGCGACAACACCTACCAGCTCCCCAAACTCTTTATGGTGCTGGCCACGCAGAACCCGATAGAGCAGGAAGGCACCTACCCGCTGCCGGAAGCGCAGGTGGACCGCTTTATGTTCAAGCTGCAAGTGGTGTACCCGGCCAAGGCCGAGGAGCGCGAAATACTGGACCGCATGGCTTCCCGGGTAAAACCGGCGGTGAACGCCAAGGTATCGATGGAAACCATTCTCGCCGCGCGCGAGACTGCGGATATGATTTACGTGGACGACAAGATAAAGAACTACATAATCGATTTGGTATTCGCCACGCGCAACCCGGCCGATTTCCGCCTTGAGCAATTGAAGGGCTGGCTCAGCTACGGCGCAAGCCCGCGCGCGACCATATATCTGACACAGGCGGCAAAAGCCTACGCCTTCCTTAACGGCAGGGGATTCGTGACGCCGGAGGACATAAAGGCCATCGGCTACGACGTGCTGCGCCACCGCATGCTGCTCACCTACGAAGCGGAGGCCGAAAACGTAAACGCAGAGAAAATCATCAACATGATTTTCGAGACCGTGGAAGTGCCGTGATCAGCCGCCAGACCAATATCTCGACAGCCGAAATCCTCAAGCAGGTAAGGCGGATAGAAATCACCACCGGCCGGCTTGTGGCCGAAACCCTTGCGGGCGATTACCAGAGCGTCTTCAAGGGCCACGGTATAGAATTCGCCGAGGTGCGGGAATACAACCCCGGCGACGACGTGCGTTCCATAGACTGGAACGTCACGGCGCGGCTGGGCAAACCATTCGTCAAGCGCTTCATAGAAGAACGCGAACTTACGCTTATGCTGGCCTGCGACATTTCGGCATCGCAGCGGTTCGGTTCGCGCGACAAGCTAAAAAGCGAGCTGGCGGCCGAGCTGGCCGCGTTATTCTCCTTTGCGGCCATGAAAAACAGCGACAAGATAGGGCTGCTGCTTTTTTCAAACCAGACCGAGCTTTACATCCCGCCCAGAAAAGGACAAAGGCATGTGCTCCGCCTGATACGCGAACTGCTGGCGCACGAGCCCAAATACACCGGCACCAATCTAAACGCCAGCCTCGACAACCTCAACCGCGTCTTCAAGCGGCGCGGCATACTGATACTGATTTCGGATTTCATGGACGACGGATATGAAAAGGCCTTCGCGATAGCGGCGCGCCGCCACGACCTTATACCGGTCGTGCTGGAGGACCCGATGGAAAACGCGTTGACCAGACTGCCCGCGCTTTTGCAGGCGCGCGATCCAGAAACAGGCGCCCTCGTCCCGCTGGACCTTTCATCGGACGAACTGCATTTCAAGTACAACGCCGTGCGACAGTTCAGGAAAGAGGCATGCAAAAAACTTTTCGCCGCGAACGGCCTGGATCATATCACGATAACCGCAGGCAAACCGCTGATTGATCCCGTGGTGGAGTTTTTCAGGGAAAGAGCCCGCAAATTCAAACGATGAAATTCCCGGTATTGATTACGCTGCTGATACTCTGCCCCGCGCCGACAATGGCGGCGGGGGGGACGTCTTTCTCGGTAAAAAAACCGCAGGACAGACTACAGCTCGCCGCTCCGTTCAGGATTGAAATGGAGGCATCGTATCCGGCGGGATTTTCGCTGTCGCCGGACTCGAACACCGTATCCAACGCCAGTTTCGAGACAACGGATATAGTTGCCGGCAAACCGCAGGTATCGGGCGGACAGGCAAAACAGAATTTCACTTTCACGGTGATGCCTTTCGATATCGGCGTCGCGACATTCCCGGCGGTCTCATGGCTGATGTCCGGCGTCGGCGCGAGCAGTTCCACCGTGCAGAGCCCGGAACTGCCGCTGACGATAAATCCCATTAATTCAGACGGCAAGAACCAGGAGATAGCCGATATCCGTCCGCCGTGGAAACCGTTCAACTGGTGGATTGTGCTGATTATTGCCGCGATCGCCGCCGTCGGTTATGCGCTCTATCGCCGCCTGAACCGGGAAAAATTGCATGCCCGCGCGCTGGCTGCAAGGCAGGACACCCGGCCTGCGGAAGTCATAGCGTTCGCCGAACTGGAGAAATTGCTGGCCTCGCAGGTATGGGAGGACGGCAAATTCAAGCAGTTCTACAACTCGCTGGCCGACATACTGCGCGATTACCTGACCAGGCGCACCGGCGTGCCCGCCGCGAACTACAACACCACCGAGCTTTGCCGCGAGATGGACCGCAACGGCGGCGACCGCATACTGGTGGCCTCAACCCGCAAATTCCTTCAGCAATGCGACCTGGTCAAATTCGCCAAATACATCCCCACCGGCGAGGAAAAAAACGACTGCGTCGAATTGCTGCGCCTGATAGTGCGCCAGAGCACGCCGGTACCGCAGACACCGGCTACCGTGGTGCGTACTGAAGCCCGGGCCGCGACAACGCCAACAGGGGTAAAAAAATGACCTTCGCAAACCCTTACATGCTGCTGCTGGCGATACCGGTCATAGCCGCGCTTTTTCTTGGCAGGCGGGTGCAGCAGGACGGCAATGCCGCGCTTGATCTGCCGATGGAAAAAACTTTCGCGCCGCGCATGAGCCCTTTGGCCGCCATAGCGGCATCTCTTCCTTTTATGCTTAGAGCGGTTGCGCTGCTTCTTATAGTAGTTGCTCTGGCGCGACCGCAATATGTAAACCGCACCGAACTGCCTCCCACGGAAGGCGTTGATATTATGATATGCATAGACGCCTCGGGCAGCATGGCGGCGTTGGATTTCGATCCGCTAAACCGCATGGAAGCGGCAAAGCGCAACGCCAAGGATTTTATTTCCAAGCGTCCCGGCGACCGCATCGGCATAGTTGTATTCGGGGCCGACGCGCTGCTGCAATGCCCGCTTACGCTGGATCACGACGCGCTGCTTGAATATCTGGACCAGGTGCAAATCGGAATAACCAACGCCGACGCCACCGCGATAGGCGACGCAATCGCCACGGCCACCAACCATCTTAAAAACAGCCAGGCCAAGAGCAAGATAATAGTGCTGCTTACCGACGGACGCAACAACTCGGGCGTGATTTCGGACCCGCTGCTCGCCGCCAAGGCCGCGGCGGCATACGGCATAAAGATATACACTATAGGCTGCGCGATAAAAGGCCCGTCTAAAGCGCCTGTGCAGGGACCGATGGGATTGCAATACGTGCCGGTGGAGGAAGACCTCGACGAGGACGCGCTTGGCGCCATATCGCAGGCAACCGGCGGCGAATTCTACCGCGCCACCACCTATACCGAGCTGAAAAACATTTACGACCGCATCGACAAGCTGGAAAAAACCAAATTCAAAAACGCGGTGGCGCTCAGCTATTATGACCGCTACTCGGTTTTTCTGGTGCCTGCGGTGCTGCTGTTGCTGGCGGAATTCCTGCTTTCCAAACTGGTTTTCGTAAGGATACCGTAATGGATATTTTCAACCATCCCATCGTGCTGCTGTGGGGACTGTTCGGCCTGATTGCCGCAGTGCTGGCATACCTGGCAAGCGAGGCAAGACGCGCAAAACTCATGGCGGCGCTGGGCGACATCGGCACGCTCTCGCGCCTGTTTCCCGCCATGGCGGCGCAGCGGCGCAGGCTTAAGGCATGGCTGCTTTTCGCCGCGCTGGCGCTTATTTTCATCGCGCTTGCCGGACCGCAGTGGGGACTTGAAACCGACAACGGAGACAACAGCGCCAGCGCGGGACATCTGGTTATAGCGCTAGACACATCGCTTTCGATGAACGCCCGCGACATACAGCCGAGCAGGATAGAGAGCGCAAAACTGATGCTAAAGCTGCTTATCGAACAGCTGGGCGGCTACCGCATGGGGATAGTGGCCTTCGCCGGCAAGGCTTATGTGGAATGCCCGCTGACGACCGATGCCGACGCGCTGAAATATTTTCTTTCCTCCGTCTCGGTGGACATGCTGCCCGAACGCGGCACCTCGCTTGAAAGCGCGGTCACGACATCCGCCGGAATGCTTTCCCGCTATCCGGGTCACAAAGCGGTGGTGCTGCTGACGGACGGAGAAGATCACGAAGGCAAACTCAAGGAGGCCGAGAAGTCCGCGGCCGACGCCGGCGTCGCAATCATAGCCGTGGGGATAGGCAAACCGGAAGGAGAGCTGATACCGGTCGGCGATTCCGGGACGGATTATAAAAAAGACAAGGAAGGGCACCCGGTGGTAAGCAAGCTGGGTGAAAAAACCCTCGTCGAAATGGCGGCGGCCACAGGCGGAGCGTACATACGCTACAGCGACGCGGAAACCGCATCAAGCCAGATAGCCACGCAGCTCAAGAAACTTGAAAAACTGCGCTGGCAGAGCAAGAGCAGGGCGCATTACAGGAACCATTACCGGATACCGCTCATTCTTGCGCTGCTCGCGCTTGTGCTAGAATTACTTATACCCGAAGGAGAGCTTTCTTTTTCGGAAATATGCCGGATAGGCGATTTCAAAAAATCGGCCGGGAGCAAATCCTGATATGCGCGCGATATTTATAGCAATCGCCTGTGCGGCTGTGTTTTGCGGCGCGGCCGCGGCGGAATCGGAAAATTCACTGATCCGCCAGGGCAACAGCAGCTACAACGCAAAAGCTTATGACAAGGCTTTCGAGGCGTATGCATCCGTACTCGGCAGGGACCCGAAGAACACCAAGGCGTTCTACAATGCGGGCGACGCCCTTTACCGTCTGGAACAGTACGACAAGGCCGCACAGTCCTACGGCGCGGCCGCCGGGGACAAAAAGCTGAAAGAGTCCGCTTTGTATAACGCGGGCAACGCATACTACAAGCAGGGCCAGTATGACAGCGCAATCAACAGTTATAAGCGCGCGCTGCTGCTGGACCATTCGGACAAGGATGCAAAACGCAATCTGGAAATCGCGCTCAAGCACAAAAATCAGTCGCAGCAACAACAAAAGGATAACAAGAAAAACGACAAGGACCAGGACAAGAACAACCAGCAGCAACAGAACAATCAGGACAAAAACCAGAACAAGGACCAGCAGCAAAAACAGGACAAGCAGGATAACAGCGGCATGTCCAGGGAAGACGCCGAGCGTATAATGCAGATGGCGCGCGAGAAAGAGGACGCCACCATGAGCAAGCGCCAGGCGACACCCCGAAACAACCAGCCGGAACCAAACCAGCCGGAACAGGACTGGTAACAAATTTTATGCAGGACATTTACCCGATGCTAAAAAAACTGCGAATCGCCTTTTGCGCGGCGCTGATGTGCATTCCGCCGGCGTTGGCGCACGCCCAGCTTACCATATCCGCGTCAGTCGATAAAGATACCATGCATCTAAACGACACCCTGACGCTTACCGTAACGGTAACCGGCGCCACCACCGATGTGGGTGACCCGCAGCTGCCGTCCATACCCAATTTCAGCGTCTACTCGTCCGGCCAAAGCCAGAATATCATGATAATAAACGGACGCATCTCCAGTTCCATAAAATACCAGTTCAGCCTGATACCGCGTTTTGTCGGAAACGCCACAATAGGCGCGGTGACGCTGCATTACCACAACACGGATTACTCGACGAAGGAAATATCGGTGAAGGTGCTGCCGCCGACAGGCGGAGGGGGGCAATCCAGCAGCGCCACCCAGGTGCCGCAGCCGCCGCAATCGCAACAACCCCAGCAACAGCAGCGCCGGACAAAACAACACGGCGGGCAGAAACAATCAGACCAATCGTCCAGGGACGTTTTCGTCTCCGCCAAAGTGGACAAAAAATCGGCCTATGTAAACGAACAAATCAATCTCTCCGTGAAATTCTACACCGCGGTGTCGCTGATGGGCAATCCCGACTACGTGGCTCCGGAGGCCAAAAGTTTCCTGAGCGAGGACCTGCCTCCGCTGCGCAACGGGCAGGAGACGATAGACGGGAAAACATATTATGTGACCGAAATAAAAACCGCCCTTTTCGGGGCCGCCCCGGGCACGGCATCCGTAGGCTCGGCACTGGTGCGCTATCAGGTGCGCCAGGACGTGGATATGGACCCGTTCGATCCCAACTTCTTCCAGAGTTTCTTTGCAAAAGGGCTGGCGACGGCCGTCACGCGTGAAACCAAAACCGACCCTCTTGTTGTAACCATAAATCCGCTGCCGGAAGACGGCAAGCCCGCCTCTTTCACCGGCGCGGTGGGCAACTTCCACATAATGTCCTCCGTGGACCGCAGGGAGCTTAAAACCGGCGAAGCGGCAAGCCTCGCCATAACAATAGAAGGCGTCGGCAACCTAAAGGCGATAACCGCGCCGGAGATGCCGGATCTGCCGTCGCTGAAGATTTATGACGTAGTCTCGTCGCTGAACCTCAAGAAAGACAAGGACATAGTGCAGGGTTCAAAAACCTTCAAAGCGGTGATGATACCCAAGGCCACCGGGAAAATAACAATCCCCGCGATATCTTTTTCATTCTTCAATCCCGAAACGGGGAAATACCAGACCGTCTCCTCTTTGCCGCTGGAGCTCAACGTGCAACAGGGCGACGCGGCGGCGCAGCAGATGTCGTTCACGCCGGGGGCGCAGGCCGAAGTCACCTCGCTTTCGGAAGACATTCATTACATAAAGGAAAACGGCGGCGATGTGTACTTCTCGAAACTGCCGGGAAAACTGGCCGCGCTGGGACTTGTCAATTTAACGGCGCTGCTGCTATGCGGCCTGGCATTCGGTTTTGAAAAGTTCAACGCGCTGCGCAACAGCGACACGGCATTGCTGCGGTATCGCAAGGCCTACCCGGCGGCAAAAACCCGCATACGCGATGCCGAGGCGATGTTCTCGCGCAACCAGCACGGGGCCGCGATGGCGCTGCTGTCGGACACGCTGTCCGACTATCTCTGCGACAAGCTTTCCTGCCCGATAGGCGGCATGACGCTCAAAAAAATCATCGAGACGGCGAAGTCGACCTATCCGGGCCTAAAACCGGAAACGCTCGAAAAACTTTCCGGCATCTGGGACGAACTGGACCTGCTGAGGTTCGCGCCCGCCGCGCAGGTGACGATGCAGGCCGGAGCAAAGCCGATATCAGTACGGCTGCTGGAATTGATTGAAATACTGGAAAAGGAGATGAAAAAATGAGGAAATTCTCCTGCCTGGCATTTTTTGCGCTGGCACTGGCTGCCGCGCAGAATGTAGCGGCGCAGCCTCAGACAGCTCCGCAGTCCGACGCCGCAAAAGCCGATTCATTCTACCGCGACGGAAAATTCGACGAAGCCGCGCCCATATACGCGCAGCTGGCCAAAGCGGACCCGGACAATCCGTGGTTCCACTATAACCTCGGCAACAGCTATTACAAAACCAACAAGCTGGGTCTTGCCATAGCAAGCTATATGCGCGCCTACCGGCTGCTGCCGCGCAACGGAGACATACGCTATAATCTCGCCCTCGCCCTCAAACGTTCCGGGCAAACTCTGGTGCCGCAGGGCATGCCGGAAACCGTCCACCGGCTTTATTATCTTTTCTCGGATGTGGAATTGCAGGGTCTTTTCTGGCTGGCGCTATGGCTGGCATGTCTGGCGGGCGCGGCGTTTGCTCTGATTAAACAGGCAAAGCCCGTTTCGCTGAGAGTGGCTGCCATATCGGCCGCGTTCACGCTTTTATTCGGGGGCTGGTGGTTCCTGCGCGCAGAAAACGACTATTCTTCCCCGGCCGTGGCAATAGACTCGGTCACCGAGATACGCAGCGGTCCGGGGCCGACCTTCAACACCTCCGCAACCATGCCGGAAGGCCATATCGTCGAAATCATCGATTCAAAAGAAGACTGGTACGAAATCAGCATCCGGGCAGAGGGGATAAAAGGCTGGGTGTTAAAAACTTCCGTGGCGCCGATATCGGAGCCGTCATGAAACCTGCGCTCGCAATTTTGGCGATGCTCTGCTGCGCCGCCGCGCATGCGCAGGACAATACATCCATAAAATTCCTGCGCGTCACCGGCATGACGTATATAAAAGAAGGAGACCAGATACTTCTCACGTTGCGCGCGGGAGCGCCGTTGCCGCCCGCGCCGTCGGACTCGCTGGATATGGCCGTGGCGGACGGCAGGGCGGAACTGGAAGCTGCGGGCATGGACATAAGCGCGTCGGCAGGCACCGAATTTTCCGTAAGCGTATCATCATCCGGCGCGGCGGAAATGTCCGATATTCTTTCGACGGACCCCCTTCAGGTAAAAACCAAACCCGGCAACATAATACTGCTGACGCAGGGGACTACAGTCGCAGTTGCGCCGGGCGGCCCGGTAACGGTAAAGTCCGGCAAAGCGCTTTTCACTTTCATGTCCACCGGCGAAACAAAAGCGCTTGGCGCCGGTAATTCGATATGCGAGCTGGAGACTTCACAGGAGAGCCACACTAAATGAAAACAATGCTCTGTTTCTGCGCCGCCATGCTGGCCGCCATAGCGGCAAATGCGGACGGTTCCGCAAACGGTTTTACGGTCTCACCGGTTGCATCCTCCAACATCACATACGACGACAACATTTATCTTGCGCCGGACAATGCGGCATCAGCCTACATAAGCCGCACCGACGCCGGACTGAACTCGGAGTATAAAAAAGGCGCTACCGATATTACGGCGGATTATGACGCGGCGGCATTGGTTTACTCGCGAGACCAGTCCGCCGACAACGCCATCCATCACGACATAAAACTGGGACTGGCGACACAACTCCTCAAAGGCACGACGGTTTCCTTCAGCGAGGAATATCTTGCGACAACCGACCGGGAGAACGAAGAATTTACCGGGATAATCAGGCGCGAGCAAAACGAAGCCCGCATCGACGCGCAGTCATTGCTCGGCGGCAATTTGCTGCTGCTTCTGGACGGAAAGAACAGCTATCATGCGTATTCCACAGCCAACGCATACGACTCCGACCGCGCGATGACCGGCTTCGGCGGCGGGATTGGATATGCGATGGACGCCGTTATGCTTCATGCAAACTGGGAATACTCCAGGCTGGGATACAAAGGCGGCGACGAGGATGACGCGACAATAAACGCTTTCATGGCCGGAGCGCGCGGGGAAATATGCGGCATGGAGTTCCAAACGGAAGCGGGCATTGAAAAGCGCAGTTACAGCACGGATGTGGCGGACGCTGCGTCCGCATACGACACCGGCATAGGGAACGCGAAACTGGTATGGCGGCAAAATGAATATTCGACGATTACAATGTCGCTGTACAGGCAAAATAAAGAATCGCAGCTATACCAGAACAACCGTTTTTTCACGGCAACCGGAGGAGAATTCGCATGGAACGCGGGATTCGCAACGATAGGGCTGCGCACCGGAATAGGTTTTGAGGCGGTATTGTATCCGGAAACAAATCAGTCCGACTTGATAAAGCGCAATGACCAGATAACGCGTTTTAACATAGGATTGGATTACCATCTTTCAAAGGGAGTGACCGCATCCGCCGATTTCGCGCATGCCGAACGCAGTTCCAACGAGACCGACAGCCTCTATTCCGCAAACTCCGTAAGTCTGGGCTTGCGCGCAGCACTATAATATAGCGGAGGAAGGACGATGAACTTCAGCCTATCCAAAATAGCGCCGTCCCTTATACGACAGAAAGTAAAAAACCTCTCTTCCGAAGAACTGGCCAGCAGCAAGCATCTGATAGAAGTCTGCGCAGCGCCGCCGCAGGACGCGCCCGCCATAGTGGCCTCGCGCAAAGAGGGCCTTACCGCCGACGAAGTCGCCGCCGCATTGGCGCGATTCGGCTCCAACGAACTGGCAAAAAAACAGAAAAAAAGCTTTATAAAGGATATTTGGGACCGGCTGAAAAACCCGCTTGTGGTCCAGTTGGTGGTAATATCGGGCATGTCTTTCTGGATGGACGACCCATGTTCCGGCACCATAGTGGCCGGCATGATGGTGTTAAGCGTCGCCCTTTCATATGTTCAGGAATCGCGTTCCAGCAACGCAGTGGAAAAGCTGCGCGCCATGGTGCAGACCAACTCCATCCTTCTGCGCGGCGGGAAAGAGGTGGAGGTCCCGACCAGCGAAGTGGTGCCCGGAGATATAGTACTGCTGCACGCAGGAGCCATAATACCGGCAGATTTGCGCCTTATCACAGCCAAGGACTTTTTCGTCAGCCAGTCCGCGCTTACCGGCGAATCGATGCCGGTGGAAAAAACCGCCGACGCGTGCGACAACAAGGGCAAGCCTGCCATTGAACTGGCCAACGCCTGCTTCCAGGGCAGCCACGCAGTGAGCGGCAGCGCGCAGGGCCTGATCGTCAACACCGGCGGCAACACCTATCTGGGTTCCATATCCAACAGCCTCGCGGGACAGGCTGTGCCTACCAGTTTCGACCGCGGCATAGCAGGTTTCACCTGGCTTATGGTGCGCTTTATGATAGTGATGGTCAGTATAGTATTCGTGGTTGTAGGACTGACCAAGCACAACTGGGGCGAGGCGCTGATGTTCGGGCTGTCGGTAGCGGTGGGACTTACGCCTGAAATGCTGCCGATGATAGTCACGGTGAACCTTTCCAAGGGCGCGCTGGTGATGTCGAAGAAAAAAGTCATCGTCAAAAAATTAAATTCTATACAGAATTTCGGCGCGATAAACATTCTCTGCACGGACAAGACCGGCACTATAACGCAGGACCGCATTGTGCTGGAAAAATATGTGGACGTGGCAAACCGCCAAAACGACGACGTTTTGCGCTACGCCTACATGAACAGCTATTACCAGACCGGGCTGCGCAACCTGATGGACCGCGCGATACTGGGCCACAGCGATCTGGACGTGGAAAAAACCTGCCCGAAGGTGGACGAAATACCGTTCGATTTCAACCGAAAACGCATGTCGGTGGTCATAGAGTACGAGGGGGCAAACGTCCTTATCTGTAAAGGCGCGGTGGAAGCTGTCTACAAGGTCTGCAACCAGTATCAGGTGGACGACGAGGTAAACCCGCTCATCGGCGTAATCAAAAACGACCTGATGGAGGATTACGACAAGCTCAGCCGCCAGGGCTACCGCGTGCTTGCCATAGCATACCGCGAGTTCGAGAAAGAAAAGAAAACATTCGGCGTGGCGGATGAAAACGACATGGTGCTGCTGGGCTATATAGCTTTCTTCGACCCGCCCAAGGAAAGCGCGCCTGAAGCGATAGCCAATCTGGAAAAAATGGGCGTGAAAGTGAAAATCCTCACCGGCGACAACGAACTGGTGACGCAGAAGGTGTGCGGAGACGTGGGGCTAAACGCCGGCACGGTAATCATAGGCGAACAGCTCGCCGCGATGAACGAAAAGGAATTTTCCGACGCGGCGGAAAACGGCACGGTTTTCGCAAGACTGTCGCCTTCACAGAAGGAACAAATAATAACCACTCTGCAGCGTAACGGCCATGTGGTAGGCTTCATGGGCGACGGCATAAACGACGCACCGGCGCTGAAAGCCGCCGACGTGGGCATCTCGGTGGACAGCGCGGTGGACGTGGCAAAAGAATCCGCAGACATCATCCTGCTGGAAAAAAGCCTGCTGGTGCTGGAAGACGGCATAGTGGAAGGCCGCAAGGTTTTCGGCAACATCATAAAGTACATCAAGATGGGCGCCAGCTCCAACTTCGGCAACATGTTCAGCGTGCTGGGCGCCAGTTATCTGCTGCCATTCCTGCCGATGACGCCGGTACAGATACTGGTGAACAACCTGCTCTACGATATATCGCAGACCGGCATTCCGGCCGACCGGGTGGACCCGGAATATGTTTCCAGCCCGCGCAAATGGAATATCGGCAGCATAAAACAGTTCATGATCTACATAGGTCCGATAAGTTCCATATTCGATTATGCGACATACGGACTTATGCTGTTCGTGTACGGCTGCATGGCTTATACCAATCCCGCGACCGGAGATGCCGCAAAAGCGCATATGGAACAATTGTTCCATTCCGGCTGGTTCGTGGAATCGCTGTTGACGCAAACGCTTATCGTGCATATCATCCGCACAAAACGCATACCGTTCTTTGAAAGTTCCGCCAGCCCTGTGCTGACGCTTACCACCATACTGGTGATGATAGCAGGCGCCTGGCTGCCGTATTCGCCGTTCGCAACGCAGCTAGGACTGGTTCCGCTGCCGTTCTCATTCTGGCTGTGGATGGCCCTTTTCCTCGTAAGCTATTCATTGCTTACGCATAATGTTAAAATGTGGTTCTATCGCAAGTTCGGCGACGATTGATAACACCGGAGACTACCCATGAAAAGCATCATAGACGCGCTCAAGGACGGACGCCTGATAGAACTGCCCGACAACAACAAGCAGAAGGCCCTCGGCTATCTGGCAAGCATCATGGAAGCGATTCCGGAGCTGTCGCCCGGTTTTGATATAGGCGATGCCGTCTTGAAGCGCGAGGAAGCGGCCAACACCGCGCTGGGCATGGGATGGGCATGCCCGCACGTGCGCGTGCCCGGCGACGGGGAACTTTTCAGCTCCATAGGCTGGAGCCCGGCAGGCATAGATTACGGCGCGCCGGACGGCAAACCGGTGCACCTGCTGGTGATGTTCTATATCCCGGACAACCAGAAAAACGCCTATCTCAAAGAAGTTTCGGCGCTCGCGAAAGCCATCCTCAAGGAACAGGGGATGGAGAAAATCCTTTCCGCAACGAATATCAACGACGTGCGCAATGAGCTGTTGAATTGGGTGTCCTCGGCGCTGGACAGTTCGCTGCCGCAGGCCAAGGCGCGCATCATAAAGCTTGAGGCCCGGCAGGCGGCGGCGGAAACCGCAGCCACGCCGCAGCAGCAACCATCCGCCATAACCGCCGCACAGATACTGCCTCTTATGATACTGCGCATGGCGGGGGGGAAAAGCGTCATTCTTTCCCAACACGGGGAACTCGTGTCCAAACTTGAAACAGCCGACATGTCCCCGCTCAACGAAAACGGCGGCAGGACCGAGTTCGAAATCGGAGGCTACAAGATACTGGTCCGTTCCAAAACCCAGTATCAGCCGGACCGGACGGTGTATGACTGCCTTGCGCTGAAATAGACGAAGCTCTTCAAACCAAACCGGCGTAAAAATCCTCTTTCCCAAAAAACCACCCCCAGGGGTGGTTTTTTGCCGCATATTTTGGATTGCCCGGCAGCATTAATAATGGCTATAATTTGTATAGAGGGATTTTGGCGCTTCTCCCGTCAGGATTTTGGATTTTCAGAGCCTGTTTAAAGTCTCACTTTCGTAGCGAAAGCGTCGATTTTGACATGAGACGAAGCAGGCTGAGGCGCGCAGGCCTGTAGGCCTGGCCGCTTTATCAAACGACTTAAAGGTAGCGGCACCCGCGCATTACAATATGCGCTTGTAAGCCGAAGACTGCGAAGTATCAGGGATGAAAAGAGGTCAGTCATGACTGACCTCGATATTAAAGAATACGGTTGCCTAGCCGTATAGGCAAGCGGCGCTTGTGACTGAGTATTGTAACGAAGAAATGCCGCTACCTTAAAGCAGTTCGGAAAAGCGGCCAGCAGAATACGGAGACTTTAAACAGGCTCTTAGAGAGGAACATCATGAAAATAGCCATTGGATGCGACCACGCGGGTTTCATACTGAAACACGTCGTGACGGAACAGGTTAAAAAACGCGGCCACGAAATAATGGATTTCGGCACCGACAACGCCCAGACCCCGGTGGATTATCCGGATTTTGCAGCCAAGGTGGCGCAGGCCGTAGCCGCCGGTACCGTCGAGCGCGGCATAGTGCTGTGCGGAAGCGGCATAGGAGCATCGATAGCCGCCAACAAATTCAAGGGTGTGCGCGCAGGCCTTTGCCACGACACATATTCGGCGGCGCAGGGCGTTGCGCACGACGACATGAACATTTTGTGCATGGGCTCGCGCGTGATAGGCGAAGCGCTGGCGTGCTCGATAATAGATTCTTTTGTTGCAACTGTTTTCTCCAACGAGCCGCGCCATCTGCGCAGGCTCAACAAAGTGAAAGCGCTTGAAGCGGCAAACATGAAATAGCCGGCCACAACAAACACAAAGGAGTATAAAATGCAGACAGCCAATTCCAAAGCCACAATCGTATCCCCGGGGGCAATGCCTTTCCTCAAGAACGGCTCGTCCGAACTTTCCGACATGAATTTTGTGCCGCGCCTGTGGTCGAAAGACGCCGCGCTGTGGAAAACCGACGAGGCGCATCGCAAAATCATAAACAATTCCCTGGGCTGGCTGGACCTGCCCGTCAGCATGGCTGCGAAAACGGCGGAAGTTACGGCTTTCGCGCAGGAAGCGCGGCGCGAATTCACCGACTGCGTGGTAATGGGCATGGGAGGCTCCAGCCTCGCGCCCGAAGTGATGGCAAGGCTTTTCCCCAAAAAAGAAGGCTGGCCGAAGCTCCATGTGATAGACAGCACCGACCCCGGCTGGATACTGCGCACAGCCGCGAGTATCAACATGCCAAAAACGCTGTTTATATTCTCCAGCAAAAGCGGCGGCACGGTGGAACCCAATTCGTTTTTCAAATATTTCTACGGCGAAGTGGAAAAAATATCATCCAACCCTTCCGCCCAGTTCATAGCCATCACCGACCCGGGCACCTCGCTCGAAAAATTCGCCAAGGGGCTTAACTTCCGCAAAATATTCCAGAACCCCCCGGATGTGGGGGGAAGGTTCTCGGCCCTTTCACTTTTCGGGCTTGTACCGGCGGCGCTGGCCGGGCTGGACATAAAACTTATTCTGGAGCGTGCGGCGCAGGCGGCGCAGATGTGCAGGAACGCCGACATTGCCGCCAATCCCGGCGTGGCGCTGGGCGCCATCATGGGAGCATGCGCCAATCAGGGCAAGGACAAAATGACCCTTCTGTGCCCCGCACAGTTCTACACTTTCGGGCTCTGGGTGGAACAACTGGTGGCGGAAAGCACCGGCAAGGAAGGGAAAGGCATAGTGCCGATCGCCGGAGAAGAAGCTTCGGAAAAATACGGCAACGACCGTTTGTTCGTGCATCTTAAAACCGCCTTTGCGCCGGACGCCGCCACGGAACGCCTCGCCAGGGAACTTGAGGACAAGGGGCTGCCCGTGTTCACTATGGAAATGTCCGATATCCACGATCTGGGCGCGCAATACCTGATATGGGAAGTGGCCACCGCCGCCGCCGGCGCGGTGATGCGCATAAATCCTTTCGACCAGCCCAATGTTCAGGAAGCAAAAACGATGGCGCAGAACGCGCTGAAAGAACTGTCTTCAAAGAAAGATGCGCCGGCCAACCCCGAGATTACGTTTACGCTTTCCCATGCGGCATGCGAAAAGCTCTGCGGCGTCCAGCTCACGCCGGACAACTTCCTGCCCCAGTTCGCGGCGCTTGCAAAGACCGGAGATTATTGCGGTTTGCTTGCATATCTCGACGGCAATGCGGCGACAGATGTCCTGCTGCGCAAACTGCGAACCGCGCTTTTAAAAACCACAAAAGCCGCCACGCTGTTCGGCTACGGTCCGCGTTACCTGCACTCCACCGGACAATTGCACAAAGGCGGCGCGGCAAACGGGATATACGTGGTGCTTACCGCCGCCCCGGCAAAAGATGCGCCGATACCGTCGGCGGATTACACTTTCGCTCAGCTGGAATACGCCCAGGCAAGCGGCGATTTCAAGGCGCTTGACGCAAAGGACCGCCGCGCCGTATGGATACATCTGGGTAAAAATCCGGCCGCAGTTCTCGGCGAAGTGCTTGCAGGACACTAAGCAGCAATAAGGAGGCAGTACCGGTATGGCAAAAACAGTTGCAAAAAAAGCGACGGCAAAAACAGCCCCGGCGAAGACGCAAGCCCCTGCGGCAGTTGAGCAGACCAAGGACTACATCGTCATCGACCATCCCAAGAATAACGAAGTTATCGGGAAAGGAGCATATTCGCTGCGCATAGGCGCCAGCAAATGCGACAAGGTGGAAATCTCGATAGATGACCAGCCCTGGCATGTCTGCCGTCACTCGGTAGGTTACTGGTGGTACGACTGGAACTGCAACGCTCCCGGCTCCCATCAGGCGGTGGCAAGGCTGCACAAAGGCGGCGACGTGCTGGTATCCCGCCGCAGAAGATTCAAAGTGGCCTGAGCAGCCGCAACAAAGGCTAAAAAATCTGATATAAGCTCCCCGCGTACTGAAAGGGGAGAGCGTCGCTGTCCGAAAGAGCCTGTTTAAAATCTCCTTTCGTAGCGAAAGAGTCGATTTTGCCATGAGACGTAGTGGGCTGAGGCGCGCAGGCCCTTAGGCCTGTAAGCCGAAGACCGCGAAGTATCAGGAATGAAAAGAGGTCAGTCATGACTGACCTCGATATTAAAGAATACGGTTGCCGAGCTGTATCGGCAAGCGGCGCTTGTGACTGAGTATTGTAACGAAGAAATGCCGCCACCTTAGAGTAGTTGGGAAAAGCGGCCAGCAGAATATGGAGATTTTAAACAGGCTCTAAGGCGGAGTCCTGCGGAACGAGGATTTTTTCCGTGAAAAAGGTATTTGTCCAGACTTTCGGCTGCCAGATGAACGAAGCGGATTCCGAGGAAATGCTCTCGGCGCTTATGGCGCGCGGTTACATGCCCGCAGCCTCGCTGCGCGAAGCCGACGCCGTGCTGATAAACACATGCACGGTGCGCGACCATGCCGAACACCGCGCGCTTTCCTATATAGGCCGCCTCGCCAAATGGAAAAGCAACTGCAAAACCCGCAACCGCATAGTTATAGTCGCAGGCTGCGCGGCGCAGCGGCTGGGCAGGAAACTGACGCAGCAATTCCCGCATGTAGACATCGTGGCCGGGGCAAAACTGATATCTTCATTCCCGGAACTGCTTGATAACGCCGGGTTGAAACGCGACGGTGACGCGCCGGGCGCCACGGCTCCCCTTTGCGCGTATGTGACAATCATGCGCGGCTGCAACTGCGACTGCGCTTACTGCATAGTCCCGTCGGTGCGCGGTCCCGCCGTCTTCCGCGACCCGCAGGAAATATATGACGAAGCCGCGGCAAAAACCGCAGCCGGCGCAAAAGAAATAATACTGCTGGGCCAGACAGTGAACAGCTACCGTCATCCGGACTGCAAAGATTTCGCCGCGCTGCTTGCGCTGCTGCACGGAATACCGGGCCTTGCGCGCCTGCGTTTTATGAGCCCGCACCCGCTATTTGTCACCCCCGGCCTTGTGGAAGCCTATGCCTCTCTGCCGAAGCTGGCGCATCACATACACCTGCCGGTACAGTCCGGCTCGGACCGGATACTGACTCTTATGAAGAGAGGCTATACCCGCGCCAAATTCCTGCAAATCGCGCAGGCGCTGCGGCGCGTCGTCCCGGCAATTGCCATTTCAACCGATTTTATAGTAGGATTTCCGACAGAGACAGGAGCTGATTTCGAGCAAAGCCTTTCCCTTGTTGACGAAGCCGGCATAAGCGCTGCCTACTGTTTCAAGTATTCCCCGCGGCAGGGGACACAGTCCTGCGCCATGGAGGGCGAACTTTCAAGGCAGGAGATGGAAGGGCGTCTCGGCAGGCTGCTGGAAAGGACCAGGGCATCGGCGCGGCGGCAGATGGAAGCCTTCGCCGGGAGAACGGTCGAAGTATTGATGGAAAACCAGCGTTCGGGACGCACATCGGAAAATTTCTGGGTCGGGCTGCAGGGAGCTGCGCCCGGCGATTTCATAAAGGCAAAAGTCACAGCAATCAAAGACAGAACTTTAGAGGCCGTCATCGCGCCGGAGGTAAACTAAAATGAACGAAGAGAAAAATTTCAAGGAAAGACGCCAGCATACGCGCTTGCCGATAATACACGGGGTGGTCGAGCCGGTGGACCTGATTTATCCCTCGGCGGACGGCAAAAATATCACCCAGCCGGCGATACTGGCCAACCTGTCCGCGGGCGGGATGCGGCTTATGACTTTCATAGAGCCGCCGAAAGGCAAAACGCTGGAGATGTGCCTTACGCTGCACGGGCTCGGCAAAGTTCCGGTGAAGGGCAAGATTTCCTGGATACGCGGCAAGGGCGGCGTGTTCATGACCGGCATAGCCTTCACCGACATAAGCAAACAGGCGGTGCAGAAAATAAGCAGCATGGCCGAGGATTATGAGGACTGCGAAACCCGCATCGGGCTCAAACTGCCGGAATCCTGCGTTCCCAATTGCCGCTGCCATTTCCTCTGCAACAAACCGCAGAAAGACGATTCGCTTTTCAAGGAAGAAAAGCGCAAGAAATAATATATTTCAATGCAAAAACCCGTCGTAGTGATGGGTCCCACAGCCTCCGGAAAGACCGAACTGGCCATTGCGCTCAGCAAGGCATCCGGAGGCGAAATCATATCTGCGGATTCCAGACAGATATACACTAAACTTGCGGCCGGAACCGCAAAACCGCCCGGCGAATGGAAAACCGACGGAACGCTGCGGGCGTATTTCACGGAAGGGATACCGTGCCATCTGGTGGATTTTCTGGACCCGCGCGCTTCCTACGACGCAGGTTCCTTCGTCTCATCGGCTGGCGCGGCGCTGGAGGCCATACACTCGCGCGGCAAGCTGCCCGTTTTCGCCGGCGGCACCGGATTCTACCTTCAGGCATTCTGGAACGGCCTGGACGCACTGCCTTCCGGCGACGCGGAGCTGCGCAAGGAGCTGGCGCGCATGGCGCAGGAAATAGGCACGCAGGCCATGCACGAAAAACTGCGCGCATTCGACCCGGAAGCCGCCGAAAAAATACCGCCCGGCAATATCCAGCGCATAATACGCGCCATCGAAGTCCACGAGCTTACCGGCATACCGATATCCCGCCTGTGGACGCGGCAGTTCTACGGTACGCTACCGGTGCACAAGGCAATTTTCATAGTGCTCGACTGGAGCCGCGATATACTGCGTGAACGCATAGCCGAACGCACGCACAATATTTTTGACGCGATGGCGGCGGAGACCGACGCGCTGCTAAAGTCCGGCTATCCGGAGGATTGTCCGGGGCTAAAGAGCCTCGGCTACCCTCAGGTTCTGGATTATCTGCATTCCCGCATGGACAGGACTGAAACAATCCACCGCATAACCACAGTGACGCGGGCATACGCCAAAAGACAGGTTACCTGGCTGCGCAGATACCGCAACGCCGAGTGGATAACGCTGGAAAACATGTCCGACTGGAAACCGCAGGAACTGGTAAAAACAATTCTCGACAGCCACCAAACCTCAAATGCCTGACAATCACGAAAAAGCCATTCTTGCGGGACTGGAATTAAAACGACCGCGCAAACACGGCGAGGCGTCAACAGCCGAATCTTCGCTGGAGGAATTGCGCCGGCTTTGCGAAACCGCCGGGGGGGAGCCCCTTGGCATATATGCCTTCCGCGTTCAAAACTACAATCCGGCGACGCTCATAGGGACCGGACAGGCGGAGGAGCTTGCGCATTCCGTAAAATCCTCCGGGGCATCGACGGTGATTTTCGACGAGGAACTCTCGCCCGCGCAGCAGCGCAATCTCGAGAATATAATCCACGCCAAAATAATAGACCGCACCCGGCTGATACTGGACATTTTCGCCCAGCGCGCGCGCACGCGCGAGGGCGAGCTGCAAGTGGAACTTGCGCAGCTTTCCTATCTGCTGCCAAGGCTTACGGGCCGCGGCTCGGCGATGATGCAGCAGACCGGCGGCATCGGCACGCGCGGTCCCGGCGAGCGGAAAATAGAATATGACCGGCGCAGGCTGCGCGATCATATCGTGCAGTTGGAACGCGAGATAGAAGTGGTGCGCCGCGACCGCGATATCCGCCGCCAGCGCCGCGCAAGCGTCCCGCTTGCGCAGATAGCTATAGCCGGCTACACAAACGCGGGGAAATCCACGCTTTTAAATACCCTGTCGGGCAAACGCAACGACGTTTATGCCGACGACAAACTTTTTGCGACTCTGGATCCCACCACACGCCGCATCCGCCTCAAAAACGGCGGCCATGCCCTTTTCACCGACACCGTGGGCTTCATACAAAAACTGCCTCACAGCTTGGTGGCGGCGTTCCGCGCCACCATGGAAGAGATAACGCTGGCCGACTGCATACTGCATGTGCGCGACGCTTCATCGCCATTCTTCAAGGAACAAAAAGAGACCGTGCTTTCCACTCTTGCCGAATTGCGGGCGGGTGCCGTACCGGTGATAGAAGTACTCAACAAATCCGACCTGCTGGAAGACGCCCGCCGTGCGGCGCTGCTGCGAGAAAACCCGCAGGCGCTTATCGTCTCCGCGCTTAACGGCGACGGGCTTGATATCTGCATGGAAAGGATTGAGACCGTCCTGTCCGCCATATGGAAGCCGAGGAAACTCCTCATCACTCCCGAACGCGGAGCCATGGCGAACATGGTCCACGAAAGCTGCATGGTGACTGGCCGCACCGAAAATGCCGACGGCTCGGTGGAACTGAGCGTCATGGCAACCGACTCGAACTGGCAGCGCATAAACGCAAAGCTTTCCGGTACGGACAATACCTGAACGATATGCCGGCACAGGAACTCCGGCCCGATAACCCGCACACACAGTTCGTATCACTACCGATAAAAGAACTGCTGCTTGTATTCCTGCTGCCCGCCGCAGCCTGCATCCCGCTGTTTGCTACGCTGGGGAAAACACACAAAACATGGGCGCCGGGATTGGCGCTATGCTGGCAAATGTCATGGCTTGGCCTGCTGCTGTTGCGCGCGGCAAAAAACGGCGCCGACATGAAAACCGAGCTGCAAATTTCCATCACATGGCGTTCGGCGGCAACCGCTCTGAAATACCTGTTTGCGCTGCTTGGGATTTTTTTCGCGCTGATTATATGCGCGGCCGCGTTATGCGCGTGGAAGCATCAGTTGCTTCACTGGCTGCTTCGCTACCTGGCGCGTTCCGTTAAGGATGGCAATCTGCTGCCTTTTTATCTCCGCGGAACTATGCTGCCCAGATTGCTGCTGCTGGTTTCGCTTACGCTTGCCGCGCCGCTTACCGAGGAGCTTTTTTTCCGGCGCTTCCTGTACCGGTCGCTACGGGCGCGCATGGCATTGTGGAAAGCGCTTCTAATATCGTCCGTCCTGTTCGCATTGGTTCACCCCTTTTTTCCTACGGCATTCATAACCGGACTGCTCCTTGCCTGGTGTTATGAAAAACACGGAAATTTGGGCATTAATGTGCTTATGCACGCAATGCTGAACTCGCTGATACTTGCCGGGGCCGTCCTTATGTGCGGAAAATAGCATTTAAGACGCAAGCAGCTATTTAATATAATCATAAGTATCAAACTATGGATAAAAACACTTTCATACTTATTGCGGCAAGTTATGTGCTGGGCGGCATACCGTCGGGTTACATAATAACCAGGACCTTAAAAGGTATAGATATACGCGAACACGGTTCAGGCAACCCCGGAGCCGCAAACGTCTACCGCGTGGTCGGCAAATGGGCCGGCTGGGCCACCATGGTCTGCGACGCGGCCAAAGGCTTCATCCCCGTGGAATGCGCGATGCATTTCTACCCCGGCAATTACTGGCTGGCCATAATATGCGGTTCGCTGGCGATATTCGGGCATATGTGGACGATATTCCTCAGATTCCGCGGGGGGAAAGGCGTTTCCACCGCGCTCGGGGTATTCGGCGCGATGCTGCCGTTTCCTACGCTGATAGCGTTCCTTTCATTCGCCATAGCGGTGGCGATAAGCGGCCACATATCGGTAGGCTCTATAGTAGCAGCCTTAGTACTCCCGATAACAAGCTTTATAGTCAAAGATCATTCCTATTCGCCCGCTTTCTCGATAACCGTTTCGCTGGTTTCGGCGCTTATCATCTATAAGCATATCCCGAACATGAAACGCCTGCTGCAAAAAAAGGAGCTGGCCTTCTCGGACGGTTCAGCAACCCCGCATAAAAACGCAGATGACAAAAAATCCTAAGATAACGGTTTTCGGCGCGGGGGTATGGGGCAGCGTGCTGGCCCAGCATCTTGCAAAAAAAGGCTGCCCGGTAGTGCTGTGGGAACATTTTCCGCACGTCATAAATGAAATAGAAAAGCATGACCGCCATCATCCGCACATACCGCATTTCCGTCTGGACGACTCCATACGCCTGACCTCGTCGCTGGAAGAAGCCGCAAAAGATATAGAACTCGGGGTTCTGGTGATTTCGTCAAAAGCGGTGCGCAAATTTGCCGCCACGCTGGATGCGCACCTGAACGGCGCGACCTTCCCGCTGGTCAGCGCATCCAAGGGATTGGAAGACGGCACCGGCGACACGGTCTGCGAGGTTTTTGAATCCGCGCTGCCGCGATTTAAAGACATGGTCATGGCGCTTTCAGGACCCACATTCGCGATAGAAATAGCGCATGCGGTCCCTTCGCGGATAGTTCTGGCGGGGAATAACGACGCGATATTAAAGGAAACCCGCGCGGTGATAGACGGATTCCCGCTGCGCGTCGAAACTTCCACCGACCGCCGGGGAGTGGAATGGGGCGGCGCGGCAAAGAACGTTTTCGCCATAGCCTGCGGCATTGTGGACGGGATGCCCAATCTGGGGATAAACACCAAGGCCGCGCTTTTCACGCAGGCAATGCGCGAAATGAATGCTATAATAACGGCGGCGGGCGGGAAACAGGAAACAGCTTACGGACTGGCGGCGATGGGCGACCTGATGCTGACAGGAACAGGCGAGCTGTCGCGCAACCGCAAGCTCGGCGTAAAACTCGCGCAGGGCAAGGCTGTAAGCCAGGCGAGGGGGGAAATAAACACGGTCACGGAAGGAGCCGATTCGGCGGAATGCATTTTCGGCCTTATAGCGAAAAAGGGGATAAACGCGCCGGTATCGGCGGCGGTAAGAAAAATAATACATGACGGAGCGCCGCCGCAAACGCTGATGGCCGCGCTGGGATTTTAACCAAATTATGGACGAACAGAAAAAAAGCGGCGGCATAGAAGTGCGCATTTATTCGCTGGCCACTACGGCCAACGACGCGATAGTGTTCCTTGAAGAGCTTGGCGGAATCCGGCTGCTTCCCATCTGGATAGGACCTTCGGAAGGACAGGCGATAGCGATAAAATTTTCCGGCATACCGCTGCCGCGCCCGTTCACGCACGACCTGCTGCTTTCCGTTATACAGCAGACCGGCTACACCGTAGAACACGTAAGCATAGACACCTTGAGGGAAAACACTTTTTACGCAACGATACATATAAAAAACGGAGCGGAGGGAAAAGCCATCGATTCCCGTCCTTCCGACGCGATAGCTTTGGCGGTGCGCGCGGGCGCGCCGATTTTCGTGGCGGAATCGGTTTTTTCCGAATCGCAGGTCCTCAACAAACCGATAACGGAAGACGAGGTCAAGCAGTTCAAGGACCAGCTCCACGATCTAAAACCGAAGGATATTTTCGGCAACACGCAGCCGCCGGGCAACACGGGCGGACAAGGCTCAAAACCCGGCGACGACGCCGAATAGCACCCGCCTTTTGCAAATGAACAGAAACCATATAGTGCGCGAAGTGGCAAAACTTCTCGCGGACAAGACCGAGGCCGCGCGCGCGGTGAAAAAAACATTCTCCGTGATGGCAGAGGCGCTGCATAACGGCGAGCGAGTGGTCATAACCGGTTTCGGCACATTCTCCGTAAAGCTGCGCGCCCCGCGCCGGACGCGAAACCCCAAAACGGGCGCAGCCGTAGTGACGGGGCCGCGCCGTACCGTCAAATTCAAACCTTCCAAGACATTCCCCATATGACGCAGCCGCGGGAAGAAAAAAAATATTACACGATAGGCGAACTGAGCGGCATGACTGGCGTGCCAGAATACTCCATCCGCTACTGGGAGCGCGAGTTTCATTTGCTAAACCCTGTGCGCAAGGAAAGCGGCCACCGCCGCTATACCGCAAAAGACGTAGAGGCGCTGGCGGAAATAAAAGACCTGGTCTACCGCCGGAAAATGACGCTGGCGGGCGCGAAAAAATTCCTGTCGCGCCGCGCGCCGCACAAAACATCCGGGGCGCAGGGAGTGGCGTCCTCCGACGCGGAAACGCTGCGTCTGCTGGAGGAAATCAACAAAGAACTTTTCGCGATTCTCAAAGAATGCTAGAATATAATTCCTTTCTGATACGCGCCGCGGTACCGGGGAGTGGCTCAATGGTAGAGCGCTCGCTTGGGGTGCGAGAGATTCCGGGTTCAATTCCCGGCTCCCCGATACGGCGGCGCGTATTTTATTTCCCTCCGGAAAAATCATCGTGAAAAAAATCGCGCTGCTTTACGGCCACCGGCCTTCCGGCCATGTCAGCGCTGCGCGCGCGCTCGAGGAAGCGTTCGATAAACTGGGCGCGCGAACAATTACCGTGGATCTCTCCCGCGATTTTTATAAACGCTCCGGAGAAGCGGTCAACGGCGTTTATCTTTCCATGCTTTCCAAAGCGCCCTTCCTGTGGAAACTGGGATACGACAATCCGCTGCTGGTGTCGCTATCCGCTCCCTTGCGGCGCATATTCCTTTCCGGCGATGCCGGACGGCTGGCAAAAATGCTCCGGGATTCCGGTTGCGATGCGGCGGTATGCACCCATTCGCTGCCCTGCAACATACTGGCGATCGCCGCAAATGAACAAAACCTGCCAGTCTTCGGGGTGATAACCGATTTCAGCGCGCATCACTTCTGGCCGGCAAGGGGGATATCGGGATATTTCGTCCATGAAAAAAGCGCGGCGGACGATCTTGCAGCCAGGGGCATTGCGCCGGAAATCGTACACGCATGCGGCATACCTGTCATGGCGGCGTTCGCGCAAGACATATCTCCTGCGGGAATAAGGGAATCGTTAAGACTGTCGCCCGGAATGCCCTGCATACTCATCTGTGGCGGGAGCAAGGGACTGGGCGGCATGGAAAGCGCGTTGCGCGCGCTGGCCGCCGAAGGCAGATGGAATCTGATTGTAGCCTGCGGGACAAACGACGTCTTGCGTGCAAAACTGGAAAATGATTTCAGCGGCAAAGCCGGGCTTAATATCCTCGGGGCGCAGGCGGATCTTGCCGGCGCCATGCATGCCGCAGACATAATAGTGGGAAAGCCGGGGGGGGTTACCTGCGCCGAAGCGCTGGCGGTAAACAAACCGCTTATTATTTTCGACCCGCTGCCCGGACAGGAAATGCGCAATACCGTATTTCTTGAAAAAAATGACGCCGCGCTGATGGCCTGCAACGGCAGGGAATTGCGCGCAAGCTGCGGAGAAATTATCGCACACCCGCAACTGCGCCAAAAACTGCTGGCCGCGCAAAAGCGGCTGGCAAAACCGAATGCGTCGTCGGACATCGCCGCCAGAGTCCTCGCCGCACTGGGCGAGATTCCCGAAAACGAATCAAACCACTTGCCCGCAGCCTCCAATTAAAATAAGATATATGTATATTCGGGGCGTAGCGCAGATGGTAGCGCGCACGGTTCGGGACCGTGAGGTCGTGGGTTCGAACCCCACCGCCCCGACCATTTCCGGCCAGAGGCCGCCGCATGAGTGCGGCGGCTTCCGGTTTTTATGGAGGTCACCATGGACGTCATATTGCACAACCTGGCGCTTTCCGCGATGCCGCTTTCCTGCCTGGCCGGCGGCATCATACTGGGCTTCATCGCCGACAAGATAGTCATAAGGAAACTTGAGGCCTTCGCAAAAACCACCGAATGGAAAGGCGATGAAATAATCATTTCCTCGCTGAAGGGCGCAATATTTTTATGGTTCATGCTGCTGGGCGTATACATGGCGGCGCTCAACACGGAACTCTCGGCTAAAACTTTTCATTTTGTGCATCAGGGGATAGTCGTTCTGTGGCTGATATCGGCGACTATGGTCCTGTCGCGGATAGCGGTGGGATTCATACGCTGCTACTCCTCCACGGAAAACGGCAATCTCAAATCCACGACAATTTTCATAAATATAGCCAGGCTGGTCGTCTTCGGCGTAGGCACGCTGATAATACTGCAATCGCTTGGTATTTCGGTGACGCCGCTGCTAACCGCCCTGGGCGTAGGCGGTTTGGCCGTCGCGCTGGCGCTGCAGGACACTTTGGGAAATCTTTTCGCCGGACTAAACATAGTGCTGGCAAAGCAGATGCGCCCGGGCCATTATATAAAGGTGAACGAAGACGCGGAAGGAATGATACTCGACATCAACTGGCGCAACACCATCATCACCACCCCCGCAAACAACAGCATAATAATTCCCAATTCCAAGATGGCGGGCGCGATAATAACCAATTTTCACACCCCGTCACAGGACACCTCGCTTTCGGTACCGGTTACTGTCGCTTTCGGAACCGATCCGGAAAAACTGGAACGCATCACACTGGAAACCGCGGCGGCAGTCGCCGGAGACACTCCCGGAGCGCTTGCGCAAACAAAACCACTTGTGCGCTTTTCCGCCATAGCGGAGAACGGCATACAGTTTTCAGTCACCGTGCGCTGCAAGGATTTCAGTTCGCAATTCCTTATAAAGCACGAACTGATAAAACGGCTGCTTGTGCGCTATGAGGCGGAAGGGATAAAAATGCCGCAGCCCCTGCGCGTAACACGTCAATAAAACCGCGAACCGGGAACGCACGGCAATTCGTTGCCCGCATGCGTTTTTTATAGTATTATTTTCCCATGCCGCAGATTCGCCGGCGCTATCTTGCAGCGGGCAGGGTGCAGGGTATAGGATACCGCTGGTTCGTGCGTGACGCCGCCGAAAAGTTTGCGGCGACGGGCTGGGTAAGGAATCTGCCGGACGGTTCGGTGGAAGTGGAAGCACAGGCGGAGGGGAAAGACCTGTCCGCTTTTGAAAACGAACTTATTACCGGACATACCATGGCGCGCGTCGGAAGTCTTGCCGCGCAGGAGTTGCCCGTTCGCGAGGGCGAAGAGGAATTTCGGATAGTATTTTAGAGCCTGTCTAAAGTCTCGCTTTCGCAGCGAAAAAGGCGATTTTGAAGCCGAGCCGAAGCGCCGCGAAACGAGCATCCTCGACCAGAGGATGTAAGTTGAGCGGCGCAAAGGCGCAGGTGAGAATTGCCAGAGGCAATTCGCAAGGCCGGAGGCGTTTTGATGAAACAAAACGCCGAGGCGTGGCTGAAGGCAAGCCCTATGGGCTTGACCGGAAGCAAAAGCGACTTTTGCAGCCGAATCGGGAGACTTTAGACAGGCTCTTAGGAGCGTTTATGCCGGAACAGACCGATTCCATAGTCCAGTATTTCAAAAGCATGCACAACGTGGTGACGGAAGTCAGCCGCGAGGAGATGCATGAACTATGGCAACGCGCCAAGCGCGGCGACCGCCGCGCCAAAAAGCGCATCATGGAACTTAATCTCCGCCTTGTGATACCGACGGCCAAACGCTACAACCGCCCGGGCACCGAGCTTATGGATTTGATCGAGGAAGGCAACCTGGGCCTGCTGCACGCGATAGATAAATTCGATCCGCGCAAGGGATACCGTTTTTCGACTTATGCCACATATTGGATAGAGCAGTACATCCGCCGCGCGGTAGAGGAACAGACCGGCACGATACGCATACCGCCGCATGCCTGGGAAAGCCTGCGCCAGTGGCTCCGGAAATGGGACACGCTGCAAGGCCAGTTGGGACGCGAACCCACCCTGGCCGAGATGGCCAAGGAAATGCAGTGGTCGGCAAGGCAGGTAAAGGCAGTGATGGAAGCGGCCGAAGCAGCAAAAGGCATAGGTTCCCTCGGCACAGCCATAGACAACAGCGAGGACGGCGACATCACGCTGGAAGACACCATAATGGACAACGAGGCCAACTCGCCGGACAATCTGCTTTCGATGCTGAAAATGAACGACGAATTCGGCGTTGCGCTCAGGCAGATAGGCGACAGGGAGCGCACCATTCTGGAATACCGCTACGGGCTGACCGGAAAAAAACCGATGACGCTGGAGGAAATCGGGCAGACCATGGCGCTCTCCCGGGAACGCGTACGCCAGATAGAAGAGCGTGCGATACTCCGTCTGCGCCGGGTAACGCAGCGCATGGGTCTGGTGGAAATAAACGAGCCGCAGCGCAACACCCCGAATCTGCATCAGGGCAAAATCTTCATAAAAGGCCCCACCAATATTCTGGGCGAGCCGATAGGCAAGCATCCGCTGAAAAAATTCGCGGGGCGGGGAAAAAACGGGAAATAGCATGAACGCTGACACTATAAAAAAACTCATAAGAGACGTACCTGATTTTCCAAAACCCGGAATAGTATTTAAGGATATCACCCCGCTGCTAAAGGACCCGGCCGGATTTGCCGCCATGGCAGAACTGATGGCCGCCCCGTTCAAAGGCAAAGGAATCACAAAAGTCCTCGGGGTAGAGTCCCGGGGATTTTTGCTTTGCGCGCCGGTAGCCATTGCGCTGGGCGCGGGAATAGTTCCGGTACGCAAAAAAGGCAAGCTGCCGTGGAAAACGATAAGCGCCTCTTACGCGCTGGAATACGGGACGGATACCCTTGAAATACACGCGGACGCGCTGGAAAAAGGGGAAAAAGTCCTCATTGTAGACGACGTGCTCGCAACCGGCGGCACATGCGGCGCGGTGAAGGAAATGGCCCTGAAACTCGGAGCAAGCGTCGAAGGTGCGGCGTTCCTGATAGAGCTTTCCTTTCTGAAGGGCGCGAGCAAACTGGCAGACACGCCGGTACACAGTTTGATAAAATATTAGCAGCACCGCCGCAGACGTTATGCGGCAAGATGCCCCCGTAGCTCAACTGGATAGAGCTGCTCCATCCTAAGGAGAAGGTTGGTGGTTCAACTCCGCCCGGGGGCGCATAAATTTAAATGCCGGCATCCAAACGGCACGGAGCTTACATGAGCAAACATTGGGCGAAAGAGGAAGTGCATCACAGTTTTTTAGTGTCCCTGGTGGACAAGATTCTAAACTGGGTCACGCATAACCGGGATCATGTGCTGGGCGGAGCGGTGGGACTTATAGTGATAGTGCTGCTTGGTTTTTACTTCGTCAGCCGCCAGCAGATGATAAACGAGCACGCGTGGGACAATCTTTTCGAAGCGCAGCAACTGGCCGCAATGGGCAAGCTGCCTGAAGCTATACAGCAGGCGGACGCGATAAACAAGGATTATTCTCGCACCGGCGCATCGGGCTATGCCGTGCTGCTTAAAGGCGATATCCTTTTTGAGACCGGCAAATACAAGGAAGCAGCCGATGTCTATCAAAAAATTCTGGATGCGGGCCGCCCGGACAAACTGGTCCCGTTCGCGCTGTCCGACATCGCCTCCTGCAAACAGGCATTGGCCGATTACAGCGGTTCCATAGATACGGCAAACAGTTTCATGCTCAAATATTCCAACAACGCGCTTGCGCAGCATGTGCTGTTGACGCTGGCGATATCGCAGGAACTGGCGGGCAAGGCTACCGATTCCATCAACACGTATAAAAGGATAAAAAACGATTATCCCCGCTCGTACGAAGCCGAGCTGGCGGGCTTCAAACTTGGCGACAAGAAATAACCGGATTGCAAATACATAAGCAGCCGCGCATAAAGCGCGGCTGTTTTTTTGATAGAATTTAGACACATTGCAGGAAATGATTCTTTTGCGGGAAAACATGACTAAAAAAATTATCTGCGCCATAGGTCTAATGCTGCTGTCCATGCGCGGTTTCGCCGCCAAGCTGGATATGGACGTGGATACCTCGTTCAGGATTGACTCCTGGTCCAACCTCAATTTCGCCTCATCGTCCACGGTAAACAGCCAGACTTATTTCGTGCAGAACGCAAATTTCGGCGTGACGCTTAAGGATCTGCGATATATCCCGGATTCGGACAGCACGATGGACATCGGCGTGAAATTCTCGGCGACCGGTATAAATACGCAGGGACAATTGCAGCAACCTATGGATTCTTTTGAATCCTTTTATCCGGATTCTTCCTTCAAGCCCTGGGTGCGCGAAGCATATTTAAAAGCAAATGATTTGTTTGACAAGGATATCACCCTGACCGCAGGCAGGCAGTCATTCATCCTCGGCACAGGGCTTACGCTGTCGGACAACGGCATCGGCATGACCGGGCTTGACCTGCGTTTTCACGGACTCATACATTCCGTTAGCGCCGATGTCTTCGCCTTCCAGCCCAAAGCAAATGATTCCGGCTCCGGCTCGATAAGCGTAGTCGGACTGTCCGCAGACTGCGAGGGGGAAGGCCTCTGGCAGTTCTACTCCTTTGCGGAGCTGGACGACAAAACCACCTCCGTTATCTCCGTGCCGGTGACCGGCGTGACCCGCAGCTTTTCCGGCGTCAGCTACAGCATGCGTTACGGCCAGTTGAGTTTTGACGCCGAGGCCGCCATAGAAAAAGGCGAAGCTACCGCAGCCTCCGGATACCAGAACGTGGATTTCAACGGCAAGGCGGCAATGTTCTCGGCCAAATGGGAACAATATATGGGCTTTATGGGCGAAGGCTCCGCCCGCTTCGCGGTAGGCCGCGGCAGCGGCGACGACAGCAGCACCGCCAATACAGACGAAGCTTTTTTCCCGTCCTTCGGACAACGTTACAGCAATTTCGGGAGATCGGGATTCGGCCAGGTTTTCGGGGCATCGCTCTATGACGCATTGGGCGGGGACAGTTCCACAAAAACCGGCATGCCCGCCGGACTGAGCGGCATACAGGTGGTGAATATGGGAGCTTCGGCCAAACCGTTTTCCTGGATTGACATGGACCTTGACCTCTTTTTCTTCGAAGCGGACACCTCCTCCACCACGCAGAAAAAACTGGGCTCGGAAGTGGATTTCAAACTTGGCAAATCTCTGGGCAACCATTTCGACATGTCGCTCTCCTACGGCGTTTTCATGCCGGGAGCTGCCTATGCCGACGGCACGCCCAGCGCAACCCGGCTTTCTTTCCTGACAAGCGCGCGCTTCTGATTTACGCGCAATATCCGGCGCCAGCAAACCGCAAATGCCAGAAGATATGCGTAAGAGTATCCGCGTTTCCGCCTCTTTTGCCGCGCCTTTTGCAATTATCGCAGCGGCGGTGGCGCTGTTTTTTTATCCATGCCTCAAAGCCGCTTTCGTCAACTGGGACGACTTGCAGTTGCTGGGCGCAATACCCGCGAACGCACGATTTTCCGTCGCCAATATATCCCTTGTTTTTTCCTCGTTCAACATCGGGCATTATCACCCGCTGACGATGCTTTCGTTCCTGGCGGACCGGACGCTATTCGGAATAAATCCTTTTGCCGAGCACATTGTAAACCTGATTCTGCATTGCGCGAACTCCTGCCTGGCATATCTGCTGGTCCTGTGGTTTCTGAAAGACAGGACAAAGGCGCTGATTTCGGCGCTGATTTTTGCGCTGCATCCCATGCATGTAGAGTCCGTGGCCTGGGTGGCCGAACGCAAGGATTTGCTCTATTCGTTTTTCTATTTGCTGGCAATGCTCGTATACCGCAAACATGCGGAAAAGGGAAATGCCGTTTCTTATACGGCTGCCCTGCTGCTTTTCTGTCTGGCCATACTTTCAAAATCCATGGCGATAACTCTGCCGGGACTGCTTTTGCTTATGGACTGGAAGGCTGCCGGCAAAATCACAAAATATGACTTTCTGGAAAAAATTCCGTTCCTTTTCTTCTCGGTTTTGGGCGCAAGACTGGCCGTAATAACACAAGGCGGCGATCATTTTGTTACCGCAATGTCCGCATCAAAAATATTCTCCGGAATTATGCTGGTGTGCGGTAATTTTGTTTTTTACCTGATAAAATTTTTCCTGCCGACCGGACTATGCGCGTTTTATCCTTATCAGGGAGTTCCGGCGACATATTATTTCGCGCCGCCGCTTATCGCGCTTGTTATATGTTTTGCATGGAGGCAGACCCGGAAAGGCTATTACATGCCGGCATTCGGGCTGCTGTTTTTCGGGATAACGCTGTCCCCTGTGCTGCAGTTTATCCCGGCGGGCTACGGCATAGCGGCGGACCATTTTACATACATTCCTTTTTTGGGGATCATAATCCCGTTGGCAGACTGGCTGGTGGATTTCAGTAACCGACAAATCCCGGACAAGAAACGACTTGCGACGGCGTTTTGCGTGGTATGGCTGCTGGTGCTGGGATGCGCGGCAACCGCGCGCTGCCGGGTATGGCAGGACAGCATTACGCTGTGGAATTCGGTGCTGAAACGTTACCCGGACTGCTATATCGCGCTGGTAAACCGCACCAGCGCATTCATGGACGCCGGACGCTATGACGACGCGTTGCGGGATGCCGAACAGGCTCTTTCGCTTATGCCCAATCACCGCCACCGCCCGCTAATGATGGCGGCAAACGCCTGCTACGCCAAAAAAGACTACGCCCGGGCCGAAAAACTTATAAATGAATCGCTGGCGGCAGGCCTCAAGCAAAACGACTACTGGCAGCTTGTACCACAGTCATTGTATGTGCGTGCGCTTATTCTTGCGGCAGAAGGCAAGGCCGATGCGGCCATGGCAAGCAACGAACTTGCGCTGACGGCGGATCCCGGATACCCGGACGCGCTTATAGAACGGATACGATTGCGGCTCTCAATGGGAGATAATGACGGGGCAATGTCCGCAGCTCAGGCCGCAACCATGCAACCCGGCAGCGCCGCTTTGGCCCATGAAATACTCGGCTCCATCTATTCAGGGCGGGGGGAATATGACAAAGCGGCGGACAATTTTCTGACCGCGCTGGAACAAAAGCCGCATGACCCTAAGCTTTATGAGGATTTAGCCATTGTCTACCTGAATACCGGCCAAATGGAAAAAGCCAGATTTTATATGGATAATTGCCGCGCAAACGGCGGCAATCCTCCTGTCCGGTTAATTTCACTGATATATTGATTCCCATAGCAGTCCGGTGGTGGAAAGCGACCTGTTTCCAGGTCGTTTTTTTATACCCAAAAACTCAATTCCTTCCCGGCACCGCATTGCCCGAAACGCTTTCCATCCAAATTTGAGGCCAAAATCCATTGCCCGGAGGTTTTCCGCAACTTTTTACCAATACAAATTTGATTTTTTCGCAAAACCGGAGGGGGTAAACTCCATCGGACTTATCCACAGACCATCGAAAATGCCTCCGGTTTTCCCCATGGTTATCCACAACTGTTGACATTTAACGTCATAAAATGGACATATCTTGACATATCAACAGGTAAAGGCTACTATATGTAGGGAACTGTGGATAACTTTGGGATATTTGGAGACATCATATGGCAGATGAAAGACTTAAGCTGAGACTCAGGCTGCAAAACGGCATGGAGTTCGAGGTCGAAGGCAATCGCGAATTCGTGCAGTCCCAAAGAGAAGCCTTTCTGATCATGGCAAAACAGGCTGTATTGGAGAAAAACGGCACTGACCACGCCCAAAACGGCAAAAAAAACCAAGAAACGCCGCTTTTTGACTGGGCCGAGCTTGTGGAAAGCAAAAATGGCGTGATTTATCTGAGAACCAAATCGCCGGACATCGGCGCGGCGGAGACCGCGCTGCTTATCTTAGCCGCCTGGGCACAATCGGGAAACCGGAGCATGGACGCATTGAAACTGGCAAAATCCATCAAAAAATCAGGTTTTTCGCGCGGCCGGCTGGACCGCATTTTAAACGAGGATATCCGACAAGCACGCATAATTCCGGCCGGGACCAAGCGTGCCAGACACTACCGCCTTTCACAGGAAGGGCTTGCCAGAGCCACATATCTGGCACAAAGAATACTCCAATAAAAGCCCCGGAGCAGACCAGCGAACGGGCATGAAGAAAGCAGGAAAGAGCACAAAATCATGATGCAAAAACCATATCAAACCGTAAAAGCAGTCCGGAAAAAAGCCCGAAACTACCGGTTTTTCAGCTTTCCGAATGCCCTAAAATAGACCTCAAATGACACAAAAACTGTTCCAGGTCATCAAAAAATCAGCCTCGAAACCCGGTTTTTAAGCTAAAAAAA